>Ga0179593_1606634_pt1 | contig 15490 bp, 9 predicted proteins | sample CZODoug2_1_08_16_FD_185931 | JGI IMG/M metagenome (GOLD analysis project Ga0179593, IMG submission 185931) | Vadose zone soil fungal communities from Angelo Coast Range Reserve, California, USA - CZODoug2_1_08_16fungal (PacBio error correction) | ecosystem: Environmental > Terrestrial > Soil >... | reverse complement strand
TCGATCCTCTTCCTTGTAGGATTATGTTGAAGGCCCCCACCCCCCGTCTTTCCGGTTCAATTCTCGATCCGGCAATTCTTTTTTCATGTTTTTCAGGTTCGGACGCCGACCGGTACTGATTATTTCATTTCACCCGTTAAACCGCGTCGCTTTGTCGTAGGAAAGTGTTTTTCGCGGCGAAATGATGGATTGGCTTTAGGGCCTCCCATGTTTTCCCTCCTCCTTGTGTCCCTCGTACTGGCGGGTGGCTTTACTTCGTCCCCTTTAGCAATCTGACCCCCCCCGCGAAAGCCCGCCAGGCTTCCTTCCACTCAGATATTTTCATCCGGGCGTGAGCGGACGAAATGGATTTGTCCCCCTTTCCTCTCCCAGATTTCAATGCGCAGGAGACGCTCCCTGCTTGCGATAGGCCAATATTTTTTGCCGAACCCCATATAATTTCAGGCTAGCCCCCTTATATGATAACCCCAGCGATCGGCGTGGAGAGTCCTGGCCGCCGCTCGAAGGACGAGGTTTCGTTTTTTCTTCCAGCCGAAGTTTCATCCGGACCGCCGATCCTCTGCCCTCTAAAGGGTGAAGGCCGAATGTTGACCAGCATAGCCAAGATACGTATGTACTTGAATTTTCCCTTTCTGTTTTTGGTCGGGGTTTTTTACTGAGAAGTGTCGGACTTTCCCGCTTCTCCCCCGGACTTGTCGCCAAATTGATTTTTGTTTCCAGTCCAGTGATTTTTTTTTGGCGTCTCCCTGACACTTTCACCTTTTCCCGTAAACGATTCCGAAATCGGGGGGAACCCCTTTGATTCTGGTACTTTTGACTCTTTAACTTGGTCAAGAGCGGCCTATTCGCCTTTGATCATTTCCTTGCCTTCTCACTCTCTTCTTTACCCTTGCATGACCACACGCGGAGTTGAAGGGTTTTTTTTTTCTAACTTTTTTTCCCCCCCCCCTGAGGCTTGGTGAAGTTTGTAATCCCGCACCGTTTAAAGGGCTCCTCGTGTCCTTTCTCTCTTTACTCGCATTTTTCTTGAATAGACGTATAGATGTAGAATTGAATTCGTCTCTGTCAGAATTTAAGCAGAGTGCAGCTCCCTCCTGCTCCTGAGTTTTCCTCCCATACTTTTCAACCCAAGTCCCTCCCTCCTGGGCCTTTCGAGCTCCCGCCGCGAGAGCCCCCCTCCCATAAGTCGGCCATCAGAGGAGTCCTTTCGGGCGTCTCCCCCCATGCTGGTTCAATTCCATTTCCTGGAACAATCTCGTTTCTTTTTCCCTCTCTTCCCATAAACCGAGGACCGGTAAGTCCTCCCGGATTTCTTCGAACTTTCCAGATCCCGCCGGGGCGCAATACCGTGCCCTTCTCCCCCCCTCTTCTCCATCGAGGCCCTTTTGTGTCCCCATTCTTTCAAGATTAGTCCGAAGGAGTTCTCCTTCCCTCCCTCCTACAAGCTTTTTTCGGATTCCTCACGGCCGAGCTATTGGCCCCCCCTCCCCTCTAAGTAAATCTTTTTTCGCATACGCTCACATCAGAAGTAGGGAACCCCTTAGTGTCGAAACCCGCAAGAGGTGTCTCGTTATTTGTTCTTTCGCGCTCTCCCTTATCGCCACAGAGAGGTACCCCCACCCTATTGATTCTACGAGGTCACGCCTGATTTTTTCCCCTCTCTTTTTTTTTCTTTCCGCCACACGTCTCCAGATCCTTTAGATCACCGAACTCCTCTGTATAACATCTTTTGCGGGATCTTTTATCTTCTTCCAGGGTTCAAGCTGGCATAGTTTTTCCCATCCCCGATTTCTTTCTCTTTACTTCTTCAACGAATCCCCCACTTCAGTCCCCCCTAAGCTTTTTTAGTTTACATATTTTACAGGTCCCCAGAGCTTTTTCCGTCTCTTTCTCCCTTCTTTTGTGCAGTCCCCCTCTCACCGGCGAAACAGGGAAGAGGACCCCCCGTCGAACTTTCCTTTTTTTCACGGTTTGGCTCCGAGCAAGTTCGATGGAGCCAAGCGATTTGCCGGCGGGGCCATTGTCGCGCTCCTTCTTTTTTTTTCTCTGGAGCTCTTCAGTTCGACGATCGTGATACTGAAGACGTGGACGATTTTTTTTGTCTTCTTTCCTTCCCCCTTTTCTCTTGACACCCAATTTTCAGCAGAGACGGCGCGATTGAGAATCCATCAAAGTATCTCTATTTTTTTCCCACCCCCTTCTTTGTTTGTTTTTGCCTTTGATACCCTGTTTAATCTGAGCCGTTCTACTTCTTGTCGGTTTAAAGAGTGAAGGCCACCCGAATCAGGTTTCTCAGTCCCGTGCATCGTCCAAAGTGAACGCCGCTCACGTATTTAAGCATGGACCCGATCCCTCCCTTCCTCATTTTCTTCCCTCGCCTCGCCTCTTCTCGGCACCTACATCAGCCTGCTCGGTTTTTTCAACCTTTCCCAAATTAGGGGCCGTAATGAGTTTAATAGTAAAGTTTTTCTCCTTTGACTTGGTACTTCCAACAACCGTTCTTCCAAGAATGGTTGGAGGCGCCGACTTCTTCCCCCCTATATTCTATTACTTTATGCGTTTAAGAAGGAGCCCTGTCGGGACCGACATAAGTTCCTTCTTCCCCTTGTTCCCAGTAGAACTTTGTACCAGCCTAAAGCCACCCCGCTTAGGTGGAGACGAAGTTCCCATTGATTTTCTCTCCTCCTTGTTCCCCTCTGACCCGTAAACTTTTCGGCTGGCCCACGCCAAACGACGACGCCTTAATTCCCCTCTTCGGAATGATCGTTCTCGTTTTGGAGATTGGTGCTGAAAGTGACCCCTCCCCTCTCATACCTGCTGGGTGTCGTCCCCAAGATGGAGGTGCCGACTTTCGATGGGGCTTCTGCTCAAGATGTCTTTTCCCTCTTTCCTGGATTTCTCCGAGAATTCTATCCTCCTGACCTCTCCCCCATTGCGTATCATTCGAGCACTCATTCGGTACATGTCAGGTCAAAGTTTACCCCCCTAATTTCTGTTTTAAGCTTTCCCCCCTTTTCGCATTATTTTCGTTGGAATACGGTTCATTGCGCGCAGGAGTTGATGTTAGCCAACTCTCCTTTTCTCCCTAGAATTTTTTTAGGTCCGCTATATTGATTGGATCCGAGCTCATCCGGACTAGTGGTCCGTACGAGTAAAAATTTGACTTTTCTTTTTTCTCCGCGCCGGCTTATAATCGATGGGTCCTTTCCTCCCCCTTTCTTTGGGTCTTCATTTTTGCTCGCGTTGGGCTAGTAGCCGCAGACGCTGACCCGCGAAAAAAATTTCCTTCCCGGTGGTGAAACCCCTTCTCGGAACGGTTCAGCTTCCGCTGCGGAAGGCTCGATTGCGGATAGCTTGTCCCTTCCCCCCCCTTTTCCGCGTCTAAGGAGACATTCGCATGACCGCGCGATGGCAACGGAGTTGCAACTCTCCATGCACTGTCCCTTCCCCCGGTTGGCGGTTACTCTCATACGGTTAATCAAGACCACCACCCCTTCTCCCCAACCTTTGAAACCCTTTCAGATTCGTACTAAATGATCCTGTGACAGTGTCCTCGAGCGTATTCTCCTTGCCTCTTTCTTCCCTGGTCCAATCACGAATAACTGTATTCCAATAGTCTGAATTGTTTCTTTTTACTTTGATCACCTTTACAGTTCCCTCCAGAGTCGCAGGGTGTCCTCACTTGGAAATTTTGTCCCTCCTTCCTTAACTTGTCGGAAAAAACGGCCGTGGTTATTCCCTGCGCCTGTCGGCTCCCCCTCCTGCTTCTTTCTGCTTAGAGGATTGTTATCCCTTCATCTCCAAATCCAGTCCAATTTCTCTGCCCACTTTGTTAAACTTCTCTTTTCCTTTCGGATTTCCTTTACAACGCCCGCTACCGCGTAAGTTTGATATTTAAATTCTCCCCCTGATGTTTTTAACCCTGATTGCGATTCCCCCCCTTTCCTGGTCGTCCTAAAAGTAATTTTGTCAGTCCAAGGAGAAGAACCTTTGAGTCTCAGTTGATGAACTTAGAGGATAGGAAGACCCCCATCCTCCCTTGAGTTTCGATGGAAAGTAATCCCAGGACTTCTTTCAGGGCCTTTTTTTTCTTATCCCTCGAGGAAAGGGAGCTCCCCTACAGCCAGAGGCGGACAAATTCAGCACAACTGCAGGGACCTTACCCCCCCTCCTAAAGATTGAAATTGAGCCTAACGTCAGCGCGCCCTTGATCCGGACTATTGACCCCCTTTTTAAACTGTTCACGGATACCTCTTCTTGCTCCTTTGCATGACCTGTCTTGCAGGAATCTAGCTTTTTTTTAATGTTCCCAGGTATAGGCTTTCTTTTTTTTTTTTCACTCAAGATCCGCCGAAATTAGGCGCATTTTACTTCCCTTTGGTGTTTCATGCTGAGATGATTCCGCTTAGGCTTTGAGGTTAAATCGGGAAAACCCCTAGTCCACCCTCTTCCCCCCCTTTTAAATCGCAAATAGATCTTCCCCGGTATTTCATATCCTTCCTTCATTCTGCTAGCCGTGAACTTCTTTCCTTTCCAATTTTTTCCTCCATGGGGTAGAGAGGAAACCCATCGTCTCCCTTGTCGGTTTCCCTCGGTTTGGATGCTCCGGATTGTTAACGTTTCTCTTTCTCTTTACCCCCTTGGGGAGCCGGCAGCACTCTAAGATCAATTACCTCCTTTCAATGCCTGAGGAAAGTTCCTTCCCCCCGATCACGCCAATTCGAAAGGCTTCGGATTCACAGGGGAATCTTCTTTGCTGCCGCCACAGAGAAGGTGTTCCCATTTCCTCAGTCCGCGAATGGCGGAGACTTCTTTTTCCCCTTTTGCTTTTTTTTTTTTTTTTAGTCTCTTTCCCCCCCCGAATCATTTGCGGCGCAAATTGCATCTGATAACCCCTCTCCTAGAGAAGGAAGATGTATCTTTCTCGTTTTTCTAAGAAAGGAATCCGTGAACACTCTGTCTCCCTTGACGCGGCTTTGATATGAAGATAAAAATAATTTGCGGGCCTTGATCTGAGGAGACCCGGTATCCAGTTTCCTATCTTTCCCTTTCCACGAGTGGTTACCAGAACTCGGTGACTTAGGGCGGGTCCCCCAGCCCTTTAGCTCCCTATCTCTAAGGCGGGAGAAAGTGCCTCCCCTCTGCCCCTTCCCCTCTTTTCCTTGGTTGTGAATTGGTGGGAAATATCGTCACGTGTCTCGGTGACATTCGCAGTCTAATAGGGCGTTCCCATTTCCCCCACTCCCCCCGTGCCCGACTTTCCAACCACACTCCTGAGGTTGCGTTCGGTTTTTTCTTGTCGGTTCCTGTATTGGCGGGGTGCCTTTTTTTCCCGCCCGGTTTTTACTTTTACTTTTACCTCGCCTGGGCCTGTGTCCATCGCGGAGGTTCATCGAGGTATTGCCTGCGTCTTCCCTTTGCCACTTTTTTTTTAGCAGACTCGGCTGTCGCAGAGGTCCTGGTCATAAGGTGCTTGGTTCACCACCGTTTTCTTTTTCACTTTTGTTTTTTGCGCGCGTCTTCGCCCGATAGAAAAGGAGCACTTCCGCCCCGCCCCTTCACTTTGTGGACACTTAGGAGAATGAGGATTAGTGCCTCACGACTCCACCCCTTTGTCTTAAACGTTCGCGGAATGGCCCAAGATGGTAGTTCGGCTGCTTCTTCACAATATTAGGAGAAGACGGATGATCGTTTTCTTCTCCCTGGATCCTTTCCCTTTACGCGCAGAAATCACGTATCTAATAAACCATGCTTATCCTCTATCCCCCTTGCCGAATTATCCCGAAGATTCGTGAAGGAGGATAGTCCATAAGCCCCCTTCTATGCCTTGTTCTGACCTGCTCGCAAGATCCCTTCCCAATGGCTCGGGGTCCCCCCCCCCTTGTGCACTTGCTAAATAATACCCCCCCTAGGAACCTTCGTGTGCGACCACCCAGTCCCTCTTTTGAGCTTTGTTACTGCTGAGAGGCCGCACCCCCCGCGGTTCGCTGAATGATCGGATCGGAGGCGAGTCCATGCCCCCCTTGCTTTTTTTTTTTTTAACGTACTGATCTATGCGAGACCGCGAAATTTCTCCCGTTCTCCCCGACTGTTCTTTCTCCGATAGTTTTGGGTTTCCATCGGAGCTCCGTTTTCTTCTCTTTTTTCTTTTCTATTCAAAGCCCTCACAGCAAAGGACAGACACCTAAGCCCTTCCCCTCCCTCGGCCCCCCCAATGTTGGGAAGAGAGGGACTCGTTTGAGTTCAGTCAGAGTAAACGTCCACCGACTTGACACCTCCGAGCACTTTCCTTCTTGATTAATTTGGACTAAGAGCCCTTCCCCCCCCGATGGAGTGTCCTAGCGCGCTATTGTGCGCGCGTTCCTGTAGAGCAACGGCCTGCTGTATCTTTTTTTTTTCTATGTCGCCCCTCGGCCATGTCGGCCCCCCCCCCCCCCCCCCCCCCGATGCCCCCAATCCTTCGCTTAGTTCCTTTCTCCACGGCAAGCGGTGAACGTGCACCGTAAGTTTCGCCCAAGAGCCTTCTTCTTGCCTCCTCTGCACTCTTCTTTTCCGTTTTTTCACGTGAGGGCCAATTCCAATGAGTGCTTACCTTTTCCTCCCCTTTCTCGTCGTTCCTTTACTTCTTAGCCAGGTCTTAAGGCTTCACGGGATCGTCCTTTGGTGGAAGCTCACTTTCCGCGAGAAAGCAGACGCCCTGGCCCTTTTCTCCTCTAGCTCCGTAGCCTCTCTAGGAAACCCCCCTCTCTTTCTTCCTTCCCCACCTCCCCCCTTTTTTTTGGGGGGGGGGGCAAACCCGAACCTGTCGCTATGTTAATCGCACGGTTCGCCGTTGACTTCCTTCGACTACCCCTCCCCCGGCTCCCCAACTGTTCTTTGGAGGCGCCGCACAATGTACCACAATATGATTATCTTCTGATTCCCCGTGTTTTTCTTGTTTTCTAGATATCGAGTGCTGAAACAAAAATCCGCCTTCCCTCGATCCCAAGTCTCTCGTTGAAAGAAGCCCGTCCTTCTTTGTTCCTTCCTGCCTGTCCGTACCAGTTTTCGTTATCTTCTCTTTCTTCGGCCTCCAAGTGGATGCTTCTTGTTCCGCACCCGTAATCCCTGAATTGACAATTCTCCGACGGCTTTTTCCCTGTTCCCCTCTTGGCCCACTGGTGATGCGCGCATTTTAACAGTCCCACCCTCTATTGATGTCGCCCCACAGATGGCGTAGTGACTCCCTCTGTTTCTTGGTCTTTTTGCTTCCCCCCCTGTTCTTGGCCGATTGTTTTTTAATTGGGCGTGTCGCGCCGTTTCTCAATCCTCAGAACCTTCCTGTTTTTCGCCCGACTCCTCCTTCGGAGCAATGCGTCGTGAAGTCCCTCTCTTCGGACCCTCATTTCTTTTTATCGAGCCTTTTGGTATACGTGATTGCGCGCCGGCTACCCCCCCAAACTAGGTCCAGACAGCCGCTGTCCTCTCTATGAACCGAGCGCATTAAGAGACCCTACCCGGCTTTTTCCCCTGCTTCAAACTTTCCCCCCTTGGACGAGGCCGCGCCTTAGCCTCTTCCCGTACTTTCGAAATGTCTTGGTTGCTGTAATTGTTTTCCGTCTTTCGTTTCTCCTGATTCCCCTTGTAGGAAAAGGGTGAAACACCGATTGATTCCTTTCGTCCGTAGAGATGGTAGGATCTCCCACTGGCGGAACCAGATGAAGTCCATCCTTGCCCGTCTTCCCGCCTGACGGATTGAATATTCCCTTTTTACCCAGCTTTCCCCCCCTCCCCGTAAACCTGTGCTGCCTGACCGCCCATCGGTGTCCGACCCCTCGCCAAAACAAATCCGCGTGTGGTGCCCGATTTTTTCTTCCTTTTCTTTATAGTCCCGATTTCATCTGCGGAGGCGCATCAGCGCCCGTGAACCTTTTCACCAACTACCCCTCCCCCCCCCGACTTGGTCCGTGGCGATAGCACGGTAATACAGTTCTGTTCTCTCCTTGCCTTTCGCCCTCACTTGGCCTCTGTGCGTTTTACAGCCCGTCCTCTTTCCCCCGGGCCTTTGCCCGATACAGGCGGAGTTTTTGTGGTCCCCCCCCCCCCCCCCCCCCCCCCCCCCCCCCCCCCCCCCCCCCCCCCGCGTCCCAACGCGATGTCACTTAAAGTCCCTTCATTTTCCCCTGATCTTAGGGCTCATCTCGGCCCACTGCTCTTCCTCCCCTTTCTGCATCTGCCCGGGCCGCAGAAAAGGAGGCGATATTCTAACCAACTCTCCTCACTGCGGCCGGGCCATGCCCACGCCGTCTGCTAGCATCACCTGATGTCGCCGCCCCTGTTTCGCCGGAAAAGTTACTTTTCCCCAGAAGTAGCCCTCCCTTTTGAGCTTCGACTGCCCGATTGGCTGCCCCCAATTCCCGGTTTCTCTGCATCGAAATTCGCCTTGTGGGCGATTCTAACTCCTCTCCTTTTTACGTTTGGTTGCGCCGTTCGATTTTTTGTTTTTTTTTTTTTTTTTTTTGAATATTATTTCCGGTCCTTTCTTCAAAATCCCCTCATCCGGCGGCAAATACGGCGACCACGGCTGGCCAGCTCCACAGACTCCCATCCTTCTCTTCCGGTTCTCTCCCCCGACAGTCTCACCACCAGTTTAATCCTTCGAGTGTTCCAATCTTTCCCCGGCGGATCTCGCCGCCTTCTGCCGCCGATCATGGTCCCATGAATTGCTAAGATACGATTGTCTTTCTCCCCCACCCACCCCACAACCCCTGCTTCTTTCGGTTCTTGTGTTTACGATGTCACAATTTTCCATACTTTCCCCGAATCTCTCTTTCTACTTTTTTTTAGCTCTTCTTCGAGGGCAGGCGAGATTGTCCCCCATCTTTCCCCCCCTAAGACCCTTTTCCTTGAGCTACATCGCAATCGACTGAAGCTGCCCCATCGAGCTCCTCTCGTTCCCCTGATTTAAGGACCCGTCATATTCCGCGATAGCCTGGGGTCCCCCTCTTAGGTTTTGCGGCCCTGCTTTGCGGCGGTGGAGTCGCAGTTGTCCATTTATTTTTTCCCCTTCGCCCTCGCTGTATTTTTTTGGCGCTTCCCCGGCCCTCCTTTCTTGGCAAGAAATTTCACGGCGCAATAAATTCCCCATTTCGTTCCTTTATATGCTTCCCTTTGCGGCGGACGCAATGTGCTTTGCTCGGCTTTCTTCCGAGACCTAGAAGGTTTCCCATGTTCTGAGGCCAAGCGCAAGGGCCTTTGGATTGAGTTGGACATTGGCGCGATTCACCTTTCCCTGTTTTCAAACCTTATCTGGACCGCCCATCTGTTTTCTTTTTCGCTTTTGAACGTACGAAGCTTGGTCCCCCCTCCCCCCCTCGTTCCAATGCACGTGAGTTGACTTTTCTACTTGTGACTCCTCCCCCTCGCGTTTTGAAGGGCCGATTTTTGGCCCCCTGACTGCATGTGGGACTGCCGTCTTCTAAGATTTCTCGATCCAGTGGTCCCCTCCCCTTTCCCCCCATCCCCTTGTTTTTGCTGAACGCGGGAACCGTGAGGTCCCCACCTCTCGCTCGGATCTAAAGGAAACGTTATTCACCCTCTTTCATGATCCATCGATGCGAATATCTTTCAAACTTTTATCTTTTTGAATTTGGTGGTACGGTTTCCTCTTTTCCCCTCTCTGCTGCGAATCGAGCAGATTCCTCCTGGGCCGGTTTGGTCATCTCCGATTTCCGATCTTTCATTCAACAAACGTTCGGTTCTGGTCTCCTTTTTTTTGTTGATTAAACCGGTTCTGCGGTTTTTTCAGTCTAAACCCAGCAACGGCGTGGGACGCTTTCCATCGCCGGGGCCTGTCTTGCGCAGTAACGTGTTGCTTATGCCTCTCCCTTGCCTGCCTAGCCGACATCTGAAGCCGACGGCCCCCTCACCCAATTCAACCCCGTTTCCTCAAGGGGGCTCCCCTTTACAGAGCTAGTCCCCTCTCTCAAGGCTCCACGTCCCTATGTGCAGGAGGAAACCCTCGATTCTCGTCTTACTCGGCTAAGATCACCTCTTTTTTGAGGTACCGGAAATGACACAACTTCTCTTTTTTTGGTTTTTTCACTCCCCTAGAGGACTCCTTCTCCCGATGAGAGTAGCGCCCTCTCTTTGTCAGCTTCTTTCCCTCTTCTTCCCTGCTCCGAAGAAATTAGTTCGATCCGCGAATTCCTGGTTTTTGGACTTGTTCACGACGCATTCGTCCGACGGGCACTGGTACAGCAATCCTCTTTATTGTTCCCTTATGCCCCTTGCGCGCCGACAAGCCTGGTTTTCCCCCCCCCCAGCCTGTGCATCTGTGTAAAGCCGCCACCACCATCTTGCAGCCATCGTGTGATCAACCCCCCTCCCCCTCGTTTTCCTCCCGTGCGTCTTTCCCCTCCCTTAGCACTTTTTTTTCAAACCCCCCTTTCCCCCGAGGAGATATCTTCATCTGCTTACGAGTCGAAAACGTTTATTCTTTTTCTCCCTCCTTTTTCAGGTCTCCCGATTTCGAGACATTCGAGATCATGACTGCGTCGTCGCGTTTCCACCTAATCTGGGGCGGCCCTCCGCAGGCTCGCAGTGTTCAAGCTGGAAGAGTTCTTATTGATCTTCTGATATTCATCATTCCTAAGGACAGACACCCCCTTGAAATCATATTTTACATATTTTTACATTGCTGCTGTCCCACAAGCCTTTAGCGCCGTCTTCGCCTATGTTTGTTTAGTAGCAGTTCGTAACCCCTCTTGAAGTATAACCATTACTTCGACCCTACTTTTCCCCCTTTTCGCTGGATCACGTTTGGATCCGGCAGTTCTCTTCTTTCGGATCTTCTCTTTCGGTGAGAGCGGAGGAAATTTTAGCATGCTCCTTTTCTTTCTCGCTTCTCTCGCTGTCACTCAGGCGGCGGACCTGAACCCTCGGCTACTTGCAGTTATTCTTTTTGGCAAGCTTTTTCCTAGACGTGCATTCACCCCTCAAGAGCCGGCCTTGCGAATTCTCACATCAAATTACTTGTTCATCCTCCCCCTTTTTTCTCAGAGATACTCCATCTACGGCTATTGCTGTCTCACTTTAAGTCTCCGCACGATTTCCGTTTGACCCAAGTCCCTTCGCCAAATTTCTCTTCCCCTTCCTTTCCTTTTCCTTTTACTCTTTTCCCTCGCTCACGATGAGAAAAGAGAAAGACCTCCAAACTTTCCTCTTTTCCCCTGGAACGAATAGCTCTCTTCTCTCGGACATCCTCTCCCCTTCTCTATTTTAACAAGTTCTCCCTCCCTCCATGCCCGGTTCTTTGACGTAATGGTCTCGTCACGGTTGAGAAGTCCCGGTCTTTCAAGCTCCGCGCTTCCCCAGCATTGGCTTGTGGGTCCAGGTACCTGTAAAAAATCTCTTTCTTCTCGGCTTTTGTCTGTTTTGCCTATACGCAGAAGATAGGCGGAACCCAATTCAGACCGGGTCTATTTCAGTATACGTCGGGAAACCCAACCCTCTAAGAGACCGACCCTCCTTTTCTCTTCCCTCTTTCTCTTTCTCCCGTACCGTGTTAGGCTGGGGAAACCGACACCCCTTTTTGGGGGCCTTTCTGAATTCCGATCTTGAAGATCGTTTTTCACATCCGGCGTGTGATTTTTTTTTTTTTTTTTTTCCCTAATCAACACCCCTCTGCTAAACCTTCTTTTTTTTAACCCTTACTTTCCGGATGGTGAGGGTTGATTTGTAACCCTATGGGCTTGTCCCTTGGCTTGGCCCCTCTGCTTGTGGGTCTGCCTTTGCGCTCAGAAGTCAGGCAAGTTTCACTGCATCTCTTCTTGTTCTTAGGGGAAATGCGTCGCCCTTTCCATTTCCATTAGAGACAAAAGCTTGTTCCATCTCCCTATGTTTTTCTTACTTGGGACTACGGGATGAGAAAGGTTCCTCTCTTGAACCCACGTCCTTTTTTTTTGCTACTCGAGCATCTGAATCTCTTCCAAGCGATATTTTCGTGTACCGCTTGCACTCTCCCAGGCCTTCGGGGAAAGTGGAAGGCGTCACCCGTGACACTTTCATTGGGTCCCGAAACTTCATCTCTCCCTCTTCTATCCCCCCATATTTGTGATTAAGCCCTTCATAGTTATTTTTTTGCCCTCAGTTGCGGTGCCCTAGCAACCCTCTCCGGTGGGAACCCCGAATGGAGGGTATGCGTCGCCCGACGTTCTTCCTTTTCATTGACGGTCTCCCCTCTCGGCGGCACTTTCAGCGCGAATGACCCTTCCATCGATTTCCTTTCCGATGAGCTACATTCACGCGTCCCCGCAGTAACTGTTCCTTTGAGCCCGCACGCCTCCTTTTTCCATCAGCCCCCACGGACTCCACCCCCAACCTTAATTTTTCAAGATTCTTACTCACGTTAATTTAATGGCCTCCGATGACAGCTTTCGCTTTCCTCCTTGGACCCTGATTTACCCCAAAGTAAACGTGTGAATAAACTTTTCTTACCCCCCCCCTGATTCCTTTCCTGGGTCCTTGGTAATACCTTTCTTAGCGAGAGGCAGGTGGCAAAATTGTCCTGGTGTCTCCTTCCGGCCCGTCCTGGTTCGGACACGGCGAGGTGGACCTGTTCTCTCTCCGCGTCTTCAGCCACCGCCCAAGGAGACTTGTCATTACGCTCTTTTTTTCTCCCTCACGGCCACTTCGCAAGGATTAAAATGGATGCATTTTCCTTTTTGCTTACGGATCAGATCAGTGCGACCCCTGATAAAGCTTCTTACGATTGAGTCGGCCGACCCCCCTCCCCTTCCTAATCGAGTGCGATACCTCCATGTCACACCTTCTTTTTGAAACCTCTCCTTTATCGGTCGCAGCCAATTGCCCCCTGCGCATTGCGCCAAATTCTCTTGCTTCCTGTCCCCACCAGCACAGCCTCTACGTGAGAGGTAGGCTTCCGCAATCACTTATCTATTCCCTTGGCCGCCGTTAGATTTATTCTCCTTATTTCGGGCTTTCCCCTCCAGCCTACCTAGGATTCCAAATCCCTTCTCCAGGTCAGGGCACAAGCCACGGAAAGAATTTCTCGTCCCCTTCTCACTTTCGTCTCCAGGCGGATCCGGAATATTGGGTCCCCGAATCAGTTCCCTGAGGATAATTCTGGGGACGCCGGCTTTTTTCTTTGCCACCTGCCTGGAAGATATCTTGTCTCTTTTACACCGGATCTGTGTGGTTCCCGAGGTAATCATTCCTTCAACCTCGACCCATCTTTTATTCCTACTAATTTGTATGTGTTTTTTTTATCCGTGCAGTAGGATGCTGGTCTCGGGACCAACAAAGAGCCTGATCTCTCCTTCGATAAATATAGAATCAAGAAGGTAATTCCTGCTTCTTCGTTTCGAAGCCGTGCCCCTTTCCGTCCCCTCTCTTAAGTTTTTCCCCTTTTTACGATCTGTACGCGGTATAGCCTTTCCCCGTTTAATTTTTCCTCGAGCTCCTTTTAGAGTGTCGCCGTATTTTCAGACCTTTCTCTTACTTTCTGGTGCCGAGAGAAGATCACCTATCCCCGGCATCTCTTCGAAAAGGTGAAGGAAACCTACCTATTTCTTTCTTCATTCCTTTTTTTTGAACCCCGGATCTCCCGCCATTGGTTTATTGCGGACAGAAGATGAAGGTTACCTCAACCTTTGGAGATCCCTCCCTCTGGCTTCATGGATCTTACCCAATTCCTTGCCTCGACCCTTTCTCATGTGCGGGCGTATAGCCAATCGTTCTTGATAACAGTCGACCGTTGATCCTTCGAAGGAGTGGTAGTTTTCTTATCTGACGCCGTCTGGCCTAAAGCCGGTTGCCCCCTATGAGATCGGTGCTCGGCTCTTGGTCATTTGATCTGAAGATCACAATCAGAGGCTCAGGAGAAGAGGGATGATCTGATTGATTCGGTTCGGCCTTAGTCCTTTTCGATCTTTCCCCCTGTTAAAGGAAGTGTTGTGTCCTGACCTTAATGTAGCCATGCCGGCGGGCACCGTTGCCTTGATTGACACCTACGTCCTCGCTATACTTCACGGTCCGTTTCAAACCCCCCTCTGATGTTGACTATCGGTGGGAATCAACTTTATTCTTTTTACTTTTTTTACTCGTTTTTTTTCGCGTTCATTTTCCTCGGCTCCGCGTTTTAATTTGGCCCATCAGTTTCCAAATTTCATTTAGCTACTGACTTCCTTAACTGACTTGATGGTTTTGGTTTCAAAGTTTTTTTTTGTCTTCCCAATTTCCTGGTCATTGCTCAAAACCCCGAGGTCGGCGCGTGCATGTTCCCTCTCTTCCCCTTGGTTCCTTTCGTCCCCCCGGTCAGAGATGTAGAATTGCATGATCCCGCGGCCACTGTTTTTAATGCTGGATATGCCCCATCGGCGGATCCCGTCCTTCCTCTCCCAAGTCCCAGGCGCTGGTTCACCACCCGTTCAAGGGGTCGCTTTTGATAATTCCCTCGACGCGCTCAAACGGAGAATTTAAACGACCGTGTCAGGTTCCCCATGAGTAGTTCTTCAGCCCCCCCCCTGTCACTCTCAAACTTTTTTTGTTTCACTTTTTGACTTTTTTTTTTCCAAGCCTCGTATTGTATCCCTTTTATGCAGATCCCTTTTCTCCCCTCCCTCCCCGGCTGCCGAGGAGCGCCCCGTCCTCGTTGTCCTGCGAGCACCCTTCGCCCTTATGTACCGGTTCTTCCTCCCATACGCGAGGCCACCCCTGTGGTTGTTCTTTTTTGCCTTTCGTCCGCCGAGGCTAGCATTAATCTTTTTGCAATCAGCGCTGCCCGATGCCTTCTTGAGCCAAGCAATCTGGGGCCAACCCAAGGCACATCATCCTTTTTGATAAAGCACAGCCGCCCCATATTACTCCCCCTCGTTCGACAAAAAACTCCTGATGTGTGTCGTTGATGCGAGGCACCCCCGCAAACGAGCGGTCAACACGTTTCGTCCTTTTTAATGATTTTTCGAGTCTGAAATCCCTTTTTGCGTTTTTTCCGCAAAGACCTCCCGACCCTTGTCCGAGCTTTTCTCTATCAACAGACCTGGTTCCTTCTTAGTCGCACCGAACTTGTTCTTGCTTCGAGAGCGTATACTTTTCGTGTTCAATTTAGAGTTTTTCAGCTATATTATGCTCATCTTCAATCATCGTTTCACTCCCACAACATTAATCAGTCATGATCCTTGTCTTTGTAAATATTTTACAGTGCGGTCCCTCACTTGTTAGAGCTGGAAGCTTTAGTTCTTTTTCTATCTCCTCTTTTTCACAGTTCCCCTGTGAAGATGCATTACGTCGCCTCCTCAGCCCCAGCGAATTGATTGAGGTCCTCTCTAAGATTGCGGCTATCGCGTTTGGCCAGTTCGTTCCGCCACTTTCCTTGTATTCTGCACCTGAAAGTTGGACGATTAATTTTCCTGGAAACCTTTTTGCCCCCTAGAGCTACTGGACCTTTACCGATTCCCCTTGTGAGGAAAGAAAGAGAATTATCAGCTTA
>Ga0179593_1550189_pt1 | contig 15490 bp, 21 predicted proteins | sample CZODoug2_1_08_16_FD_185931 | JGI IMG/M metagenome (GOLD analysis project Ga0179593, IMG submission 185931) | Vadose zone soil fungal communities from Angelo Coast Range Reserve, California, USA - CZODoug2_1_08_16fungal (PacBio error correction) | ecosystem: Environmental > Terrestrial > Soil >... | reverse complement strand
CAACCCCCCACAAGTTCGGTACACGGAGTCCCCTGAGCGTCCGACCCTCCGTTGCTCCTTATTAGGACCCCAACCTTCCTCGCTCAAATCCCCCCCCTCCCCCCTTACCTCAGCACCGTCTCGGGAACACCTAAATCCTGTTAGTGTTGATTTGTAAGGATTATGCATCTCTTGACTTGTAACAGGACTGAAACTACCCCAATCGTAAAACTTGTTTTCCCCCTGGCCCCAGACCGTGCACTGCACCCCCTTAACTTCTCTTTATGATGGACACACGTTGTGTTCTTCCCGGACGCGGACCCCCCCCACTAAATTTAGTTTTCTGGGAGGGTTGGTGGTGGTGTTGTTTTGGGGTTGGTGTTTGGCCCGGTCTAAACAACATGGTTTCGTTTTTTTTCTTTTTTATGATCAGGTATTCCGGATTGAGCCCGTTGGTTTTCCAAGTTTTTTACGGTGGTTTCTTTCCAGCGGCACTCCTTTCTTTCCCGCGCTGTGCCCTCAGTTTCGTGGAGTGTTTTTTAGATCCACGCCAGTTTTCTTTAGTTTTGCCTCGCTGTCCCGACTTTTGCTGATCCATTCTTTCCCCCCAACCCCTCCATGCCGTTTTCGTTGTCCCAGGGGTCTCCCCTCCAGCAAATGTCATCCACCCACTCTACCAGACTTACCAGTTTTTTCTTGGTTCCCCTCTCAAGCCAATTGCCTTTTTTCCCGAACTTGCAGTCCACTTCCATTTTTCCGTAGCAAAGTTACCAGTACCCCCCGGCCCCCCGATATTCCCAGGGTATCTCCTGTCCATACTTCACCTTTGGTGATGTCCCCTTGGTTTGGAATGTGTTGAAGCCCCTTTCGTTCTTCGGTGCCTTCCCAGGCGAAGTTCGTCGCGAGCCCCCCTGGCCCCTGAACCACTTTTCCAACAATTCTTTCCAGCTTTGTCACACCCAGTCCTTGATTCCCCACATTACCGTTTAATACATTTTTCTTAACCAGATTTGTTCCTTTGCATTATGTATCCCGTGGAACTTACTTCTCTCGCCCAGTCCTTCTTTTTCCACCATTTTTGTCCCGTATGTTTCTTTGTTATTTTTCTCCCCCACCCTCTGATTTTCGCTTTTGCCCACCCTAAGATTATTTTTTCACCTTCCCCTCCCCCTGGGACGCCTCCCCCCCCTTCCGAGCGTGGCCCCCCCCTCGGATCATCGTATTCTTATCCTCCTCTGTATTCCCCCACGTTTCCCTTCATGAGATTTACTAGTTGGTTATAAACCCCATGGTGAAGACCCCGGTTTTCTCGGAGACGGAAGTACCCTTCCAGGTGTGGGACAAGCTTTCCTCGTGAAGTGGACCCTATTTTCTGACACCAGTTCTCGCGCATTTCTATTAATTTTCTGCTACTTCAGCGTATCCGAGTCCCCCCCCTAGTCCCCCAACCCCCATAGTAGTTTTCCCTCCCCGTTTTTAGTAGTTTTGTCGCTTATTCTTTCCACTTTAAAAACGAGAACCTCCCCCGTTATTTTTGTTTCTTTTATGCCCCGGTCCACTCTTTTACCAAGTTTTGTTCGATGTTTTTTTCCTGCTCCCTCCTCCCATTTAACTCCCACCAAAAGGGTTACAACTGGAGGATCTCCATTGCCCTCTGAATAGGCTGTTTCTCCCTCCCTTTGCCAGCCACACGGCTTCTTTTTCTGCCCCTTGCCTGGACACCCCGTTTAGGCCTTTTCCCCCATCACTGTTGGCCATGAACATAGGTCTTTTCCCTGACAAACACACGTGAGACCTTGCTGCGCCTTTGGAACATTTTTTCAATGCCCTCTCCCCCTGTTTTAAAACAAACCCAGCACTTTGTGATGTGGGTATGGCCAATGTATCCCTCTTTTTTCTTGATTCCCCCGGTTTTTTTAATTCACCTTGGTTTTATTTTCCTTTAGTTATTGCCTGATTTCTTTTTCCCTACAAATTCTATTCGGCGTTCCTCCGAGCTTGGTTCTTTTCTTGCTTTGTCGTTTTTTTGGGTTTCTGTTCAACCCTCGAGCCAAGCCTGTTTACCACGGGTGGCTTGTTGTTCCCCGATGGGACTTGCTGGCGGTTTTTTTTCTGGACTATACTCTTTCCTTCCTCTCCCCTTTTTTTTTTTGTTGTTGTCTCTGATCTTCGTTCAATCGCGCCCCACCCCCTCCTCTAGAAAACCCATGCACCCGTTCCCCCTTTGGAGCGCATTTTTTCTTCTGTGGTTGATCCCCCCCAAAAAATGATTTGTTACGCTAAGCCACAACCAAAGATAGCTCCCCTTCCCCTATAACTCAGGGGCGGATTTCCCAGTTCGTCCCCAATCCATTTTCCCCACCCAGAGGTTTAGATTTTGGTCTCTGTCCCCACGTTGATCCCCCCCTCCCCTAAGCGACCCTTTTCCCTCAAAGTCTTTCTTACGTTCCCACGCTTTTTTCACCGGGCCCCGGACTCCCTTACTCCGTTTTTTTTTGGTGCCGATCGCCATTGTGTGGTCCCCACCACCCTTGTGATTTTCCTCCGCGCTTCTTAGGCCCGGGTCCAACGTACGCCTCCGACTTCCGTGTTTGAGTTTGCCATTTATTTATACAAGGCCCAAATTTCCCTTCGTTTCGTCTCCTCCGCTTTTTGCAACCCCCGGGGACATTTTTTCTTTTTCGCTTGTTGCCCAACAACCCCCACCCCCTGGCTTTTCCACAAGAAGCTTTTCCCCCCCCGACAACTAGTCCCCCCTCGTTAACCGGTGTTTTTTTGTTATGGCGTGTCGTGTTGAAAGTTTCCTTGCCCTTGTGTGAAACACCTCCCGGGTCTGGTCTTCTCTCATTTTTTGGCGCGGTTTCCCCCCCTTGTTTGCTTTCGGAACTATTTTTTCCCTTTTTTTTTGCGGCCTTGTCCTCCTCCTCGACACTTGTTTGTCAGTACAATGCCTCCACAGGTTAGAGTTACCCACCCCCCCCGTCTTGCCCTCCCGCCCCCACACACCCCCCCGTTGAAAACCCCTTCTTCTACCGCACATTTCCCCACCCCACCTCCCCTGATTGGCACCCCCTTGGGTTCTCATCCCGATTCCCGAAGCCCTTGATTGTCGCGGGATATTTCAATTCTTTTGGGTGGAGTGATTTCATTTAGTTGAACCACAAACCCCCTCAATTCTTGTTTGCCATTTTTTTGACCACCGCGGATCCCCAGTAGTCATTAGTTCCGTTTGTGGTTGCCCGGGCTGTGGCACTCCGAATGTATGCCCTCTTCTTCCCCGCAGTGGCCCTCAACCTTCATGAAAAAACTTGGACCCTTTTTTTTTAGCAGGTGGATATTGGGTGGCGTCTTCTTTTTCCTTTTTGGTTTGTTCTTATTTCTCGGGGTTTCCCCGGCTTTTCTTTCTGCCCCCCCAAATGATCCCCTGCTCGCCTGTCTGGGGCGTCAACCCCTTTTGCTTACAAACCCCAAGGTGTCCAGGCCGACTGTTCTTGTTGTCCTTAGTCGGCTGTGCGGGTTCCGATGTTTTTTGGTGGTTTTTTCGTCCCTATTATGTTTGCCCCTCTTGGCCTTCACATGTGACCTTGGTCTTACACTTTATTTCTTCTGTGTGGGTTCTTGCGGGCGCGTCCCGTCCCCCCGACGCCTTGCTGGACGGTTTTCATTTTTTCATCCCGCTGACACCACACCTTTGTTAGGTCCACATTTCTGCCCCCCCCCCGGTATCCCAATGGGCTTGTCAGCGCGCCCCGTCCCCCCTAAAACACATCTCAATTCCAGCGCTTGTTTATCTACGATAATCTCCCGTCACAAGCCGAAACCCCCAACTTTTAGTCTACCTCCTACACCAGGAATGTCCAAATTTTTTTCCACACCTTCCTTGTTGTGTACCTATTTTTTCTCTGGTGCTGGGCTGGTAATGAGTGGTTGAACATTTTTATATGATTATTGACTGTTTTTGGTCACAGTGCTTCCACATCTTCCCCTCGGTTATGTTTTGGGCCCCCGTGGCTTTACTGAAGGTTCCTCCGGTAGTATCAGCCAGCAATCCAGTTGTCTACTTAACCACCCTGGCGAAGGGTGCACGTCTTGGCTACCCCCTGTCCCCAACGCCCCAAGTGTTTTAGTGCGTTCCTTCCTCTGTTCCCCCTCCTACGTTTTTGGTCTTTTATGGTTCTTAGATCCCAAAACCCAGATAATTGTTTAAGTCAGTGAGCCGTGCTCTATTCCCCCCGGCCTTTCTCATGTTTTTTCTCCTCTGAAATTTGATTTCTCGCACGCAAATGCCCCCGGATTGACCCCCTAAGACCACTTCCCGTACAAAGCAAAGAAAGATTTGGTTGAATTTGCGCTGTTTATGCCCGTTCAATAAGACCACCCTGTTGTCTGGTTACGCACCTGCCATGAGTTTCAAGCCTGATACACCTCCCCACTGCTCCCCCCCTTCTTGAAGGCCCCTTTGGTTTGCGTTTAAAAGAACACAAACGGGATTTCGTTTTTTCCCCTGCGTTTGGTCTTTGGGCCGGTAAGGTGTCCCTTCCTTTCCATCGCGACCCAAAGAGTTTTGTCGTGTATTTCTCGGTTTTTTGCGGTGAGTGGGGTTTTCGCTTTTCTTCTTCCCCGGGGTGGATGCCCGCTTGTGGCTCCGCATTTTCCCCGGAGATGATGTCCTGCCAGTCAGTATCATTGCGGCCAAACCCCAGGTCTGTTGACATGTTGAGGGTACCTCCGTTGCATTGTGAAATTGTTTTTCTCTTACCTTTTGGTTTGTGTCCTTAGGGTTGGGGAGGGTAATCTGAGCTCCTAGACAGTGAGGTGCCTTGCCTATTCCGTGTGTTGTGTGTTGGTTTGTCGAGGACTCCAATGCCCAAAAAACTCACGTCCCGCGGTCTTCGGCGTCAACGGGCGAATATCCTCCTCCGAATCCACACTCCATTCAAAAAAACTGTTTTGACGTTCCCAATGAAAAGTGTGTCCTGCCCAGAGAACCCCGGATTACAGTCTGCTTAGTTCGTCCCGTTCCCTTCCACCGTCCAAAGAACACCCTTCCTGGCCGCGGTGGGTTGGTGTTGTGAGTGGATTTTTGTTGGTGGTCTTTTGTTTTTTTCTGATTATGGTTATTTTTTTTGATTGATTCTTCCTTTTCAACCTTCGGACCTTTGTGCCTCCGGGGTTGAACCATCCCCGTACCCTTGGCTTTGGTACTGGTCGCATTCATTTTCTTTTTCTGCTGTTATCACCTGCTCCCCCGAAAACTCTTCGCCAATCTTGTATTGCTATTCCCCGTTCCCACAATTTATTGATTTCGGTGCCAATGTGACTTTTTTCCTCATCTTCCCCCGTTTGTCGCTACCCACCACATGGCCTGCTCCTTTTTGGCTTTTTTCTCGTACGCGTGCAAACCCCCATCCCGATTTTATTTCTTTTTCCCCCTTTCCCCATCCCCAATTCCTTCCTTCCATTTTCACAAACGTTATGACTTTATTTCCCTCGCCGTCTTCTACTACCCCGGAACAGGATCCCACCCACCCTCCATATTCTTTTGTTTTTTTCCTTTTGAAGAATGTCCCCTGTTATCGAGTTGGTCTTTGTCGGCATTGTAGGGTCAATTTTTAGCCCCCACCAACAGGGACATTGGTTTATTTGCTTGTGTGGGTTGCGGGTGACCCCACTGTAGCTCAAACTGTTTGGCCACAGTATGTTCTTGGATTTCCCCACTCTTCGTCGGCAGCCTCAATAGTTTTGTTGAGTTACCCCGCGCCACCCCAGTTTCCACTTTGCCACCCCACCCTATACCTTTGTTTAGGTTTGTTATGTACGGATCTGTACCCCCCTTCACTGCGCACTCCGGTGGCTAGGGTACCGTCGTGTCACGGTTACCCCATATCGTCCTTGAGATGTGTTGTCTCGCCATCCTAGTTTTATGATAAACACACTCGGTTTTTTTGCCCGATTTTTCCCAGTAGTACCTAGATATCATGTTTGTGATCGACTTTGACCCAGCGAAACCCGCTGGTTAACTGTGTTTCGGTTCACTTCTCCCTTACCGCTCTGTCCCCAATCGGCCACCGCCCAGTCAAAACGCCCCGTGAAACCATTCTTTGCACGCAGTAGGGTAATCTGTTTGTTACCCCGTGTGTTGATTTAAACAGGGTTTTGGCCTTCCCTGAAACCAAGGTGCAGCTTCCTGTTGTTCTCAGTTTGAACATCCTTCTCCCCCCTCTGTTTATTTCCGAACTTTTTTTAGCCGCCCAATTACATCTGTCGTGTTTAAGCGCTCTTTTTTTTTGGTATCCTTTCTGCGTTGTCTTCATTTAGGTCCCCTATTTTTCACAGACGCATGTATACATCTCTCCCCGGTTTAAAATTGTATGTCAGGAGGGTTCCTTGAGCGGATGACACTCCTTTTTTCTCTCCCGTTCGTTGTTGTCTTCTCTCTGATATGCCCGCATAAGTCGAACCCCGACGTCAACCACCCACCGTACCCTGGTGCAATTGTTTTTTCTCAGCCCCCCCCAAGCCAATATTCTTCCAAGAGCCCAGAAAAAACCAAAACTTGCTCCCGTGGGCGGAACCCTCCCAGGGTCAAAACTCCAAACCCTGTTTAGATTGGTCCGTCTCTCCAAACTTGACCTTACACAAATTCTTCCTGGACCTTTCCCCCCCTAACGGCTCTTGCCTAAGTATTATACTCTTTGCGACCCCCACGCAGCATGGTTTCCCTCCATGTGCGTTCCTTCGTGGCCCAACAGGTGATTTCATTTGGCGCGAGGCCGTTCTTGCAGAATGGCTCAACTTCTGTGTTGGTTTTCGTTTTGGCCGATTCGACCCCCAAGCATTTTTTGTGCACCTTGGTTTCGATTAACCTGGCACCCCCCACACCCTCCGAAACCCCCAAACTTTCAGTTACCTGGCAAGACCAACTATCCCCCCTCCCGCCCAGTGCGGAGCTTCCCCTAGAGTTTATACCCAAGATTAGCCTTTTTAACCCAAATAACTCTTGTGTCTTCGGCTATGGGTTTAATGGTTTCATCTGGTGTTGTCCTCCTTTTTGTTCTGGGATTGCCTGCCCCAGTTCAATTTAGCTAATGAAGGTACCCCAGTCCCCCATCCCCACCAGTTAGCGGACCACTGTCTTCCCCCCCTGGACACCGCCCCCCTGGTTTTACCTTTCTTCCCCTTCTCCAACCTTCTCCAACCCCTTGATTGTTAAGTGGGGGCCACTTTGTCTTAGAAGCCCCATTGAGCAGTAGTGGTTCCCTATCGTTTCCCTTTTACTCACCTTGTTGGGATTCTTCTTTAAGTTTGAACAAAAACTACCCATGCTTTTCTGGACAGATTCTTCGTGTGAGCCCAACCCTGCATTTCGGTTGCGGCAGGGTTTTTTCTTGAAAGGCTGCGGCGCTTAACGACCCCCCTCTCCCTGCCTTTTCTGGTAGGTTTGCCGAAATTTGAATTCCTTCATTGACTTCCATATTTCAGGCCCTCGGGGCTCCGGTTGCTTCCGTGCTGGCCCTTTTTTCTAGCTTTTCGACAAGCCCTATCTGCGAACCCCCCGCTTCTAAACGTTTTGGCATGGCGCCCGTGGTTGCCATGGTAAGTTCTTTTTACTGGTAATGCGCTCTCCTGTGTGGGTTTATTTGGTCTGACGATATTGCCCTCCGGATTCTTGTCGTCGTGTGCACCACCGCTTTTTTTCTTCCCGGTTCCCAAAACCGTTTTACTTTCGTGGGTTTCCGGCTGTGGAGCAGCCCCCCCTTTTTCCCCAACGCCCCGTGTTCGATTTTTCAATACACCTAACAGTTGACCACCCGTTCGGAGTACTCCTGACTTCCACCAAGATAAAATCCTTTGAGCCAGGCGCGTCCTTGTCTTCCAAGGAGTTCCCCCCCCATTCGTTTTTTCTACTGCCCTCGCTGTATCTCTGCCTCCCACTTGTTATTAAAACAAAGATCGAAACCACCACTTTTCAGAACTCTCCCCGCCTGTAACCCGTTCTGGGCCCGTTTGTTCCTTTTCTTTTCAGTGCTCGACTATTTCTTTTTGTCTGTGTCCCCTTACGCCATGTCTATTGCCCGGGTCTTTTTCATTATGCCCACCCCCCCCATGTGTTTCTTTTTCCGACTTTCGAATTCGTTCCGGTCGTTCGTAGGATATACCTTCCCCCTTCAGCGGTTCCGATAACAATCTTGCGAGTATGCCAGCAAATGTCCTTGTACACACCCGATTTAGCTGTTCTTTTCCTATCCTCCCTTCCTTCTTTTTTTGTGGACCCCACCCAACAGCTTTTTATAGGTGTACCAAACTCTGCGAGTGCCATTTCCCTCTTTTTTAGCGCCACCTTTGTAGACGTCCTGACCCTTGCTTCTCGTCCCCAAACCGGTCTCCTGGCCCTCCGGCACCCCGAAAATCGCCGATGTTTTTTTTTTTTTTTTGTTTGTACTTCTCTGAATGAAAGCATCCGGAACGTACTGTTCACTTTGCAACCTCTCTCCCCCGTCAGATTTGCTCGTTGATGACACGTCCATCTGTTTCCAAACACCGTGTCTTTTTTGTGTGGTCTTGAGGTCGTGGGGGTGGGGTTGGTGGGAGTTCGATAGAAACCTACCCCGTTGGGTTCCCCTTTGTTTTCTTATTTTTGTATAGCTTAAAGTGTATGTTTACCCTGATGAGTATTTTCCCTTAATTTCTTGTCCATTTAGTGTGTCTTTGGATTTGACCCTTGTTCCCGTCTTGGGTTCCATTACTCGTTCCGGAAGGTTGTTTTGGTACGGTGCCCCCAGCGATTCATCACGTTCTTGTCCCCCTTCCTCGTTCAGGTTCTTCGGTCCCTCGGACATCCACAGACCCTCATTCACGGTTTTGGAGAAGCAGTGGCGGTTCCTTGTGAACAGTGACTTTTTAGCATATAGATCAGTTTCACGTTCCCACCCCTTTCCGCGAGCTCCCCTGATGTTCAGTTGACCCTGAGAAATTCTTATTTTGCCTTTTGACTTTCCATTAGGATTGCCCCTGTCTACTTTCGATTTGTTTGTTACCTCTAGCACGTTCTTTTGCCACCTGCTCCCCCTCCAAACCCAAAAATGCTTTCCGGGCCCCAAAGCCTTCTTCCCCTGTGAACCGTCTTTGACTCCCCTCCGCTCCATGTGTTCCTTTTTTGTAATTTTTCGTTCCTCCCCCCCCCCTTCACCCCCTTGCCTGCGCCGGCCTCCCCTAACCTATTTTTTTTCTTCTGCACTCGACGTTCAACCCCCCCTAAAGTTATTTTCAACCCACATATCCCCTTCCGCAACTGTAGAGGTATCCCCCTTCTTACCTGTCTCTTCCACACGTTCAAGGGAACCCCCCTTACTTTCCTCGTCGTTTTTTTTCCCCTCTTTGGTCAAATTGGTTGAAGTGTTCTTTTTTTTTTTTTTGTCCGTCCCCAGCGCTTAACTGTTTGTTTCCATCTTGGACTGACTTTTTGCTAAGGCCCCTTCAATCTTGTCCCCCCCCCAGGAGAGTCCCGCTTCCCCCCCCCCACACTATGTTTTGCGTTGCCAAACCAAACTCAATGCCCCATCAACGTTACTTGTTAACAGGAATCTTCCCCCCCCCTTCACCCGAGTACCCTCTTCATGGCGTCCGGGCTTTTTCTTCTCCGTCTACCTTCGTCAACTTTAGTTTTTTTTTCCCTAGACTTCCTGTCCTTTCCCCCCAAAGGTGGACTATTTGCAGCGATAAGTATGCGACTTTCCCATAGAACCGGCTGGATTATCGGCTAAGTTTTGTTCTGTTTTTCCTTCTTTGGTCCAATACAACCTTGGTTGTGTTTTTCCCATCGTTGAACCCCAAACGATTGACCCCTTGTGCGGCCCATTACTTCTTTTTTTGGCCCCTGCCCAGGCGTGCGGATGTCCCCACAATTCTTTGCTTCGAAAAGGTTGCTCATTTTTTCGATTACTGTTTTCCATTTCCTCTTCTTCCTTCGGCCTTATTTTTTCCTGTTCCTCTGATTTTTTCGCTGTCCCCTCTTATCTTCCCCGGAAAAGTGCCTCTTTTGTTTTTTTTTGTATTCTTTCCATTATTTTAGACCACTTTTCAACTGCTTTCTTGATCCCATTCTCCCCCTGGGTATTTTTGCTGGTTCTTATAGGAAGGGTTTCTCCCTTATGGGATGCGATTTCAAACTCTTTTTCTTCATTTCTGTTGTTTGTTGAGTGATTATCATATGTCACGCCTTCCACTGAAACCCTCCTTTCTAGGAACCCACCCGTTACCCACTGGAGTCCCTTGTGTCGATTTCCCCTTTTTCCGTTTGAGCAGCCAGGATCTTGCATCTATCTCTTTGGTTTCGTCCCAAACTTTTGAAACCTTTTTTCCCCCTGTTCTGTGGAGATGTAACCCTTTATTGTCTTGTCAGTAACCTTTTTCCCTGTCTCCTCACCGCTGTATGGCCCGACGGGCCTTTTTCAGTGTCACCCCCCCTTTTTTGTTGTGATGGTTTTCCCAAACCCTTTTGACCTTTTGGCGCTCCTTTTTTGGTTGCAGTCCGCAACTACTCCTGCTGACTCCTGTTTGTGTTTTGTGCATCTGATCCGTCCAAATCCTACTTCCTCCTCGGAGAAGCTTATTTTTGACTTTGTACCGAGTATTTTCTTGGCGGTAACCGCTACCTGTGAGCATTCAAGGGTCAAAAATATCCCGCCCCCCCCCTCGTTTGGAGAGTCGAGTTTCACCCAGATTCCTCCGGACCCCCATAAAGTGATGTTTCCGGCTGTGCGTGGGGGCTCTTGTGGCCGTGACCGGTTCGCGTGCGGTCTGCCTCGGACCCTTTGCCTGCCGACTACTTACACCTTTTCGTCAGTTTCGTTCTCCCCCCTGACGTCTTTTACCTTTCTTTCTTTCCCCCTCCAAAGCCTTCCTTTGACACTGGGGATCCCCCCTTTAGTATTAGAAGGACCTGATGTTGACTTTGGTGATCCTCGACTCTTTTTGCTTTTAGTTCCCGGTTTTATTCGTGGGCCCAAATAATTTTGATTTGTGTCATTCGCGTTTTTCCCCTTCCTTTTTCCTGAGTTTTTTTGTTTTACGATCCCCCCTCCCACCCTTTTTTTTCTGCCACTTCCATCTTTTCAACCCTGTTTTGCCGTACAATCATTTTTTTTCCCCCTTTTCGTGAGCTACTATTGCCGTCTTCGATGGGGTTTTTTTGGGCTCTTTGCGTTGGAACAGTTTCTCTCTGTTCGACCGTCGCAAGCTACGTTTTTCCACCCCCCTTTTCAGCTTGCCGTGCAAGGGTGTCTCCAGGGAAGTACCTGTGGTGTTCGTGGAGAATCGAGCGTTTTGTTTTGTACCTTTCGCGTCCTTTCCTCCCCCTGGTCCCTCCTGTGGTCGGACCTCTTCCCCTTGGTCAATTTTTCGTCCTCTTTGGTGGTTGATACGGCGTCTTGCCCTTGCTGCACCGACCGGGGGCGTGTTTGGGACTCTTTATACGAACCCCGCCCAACCTCGGAAAGCTCTTTGTACTGAAAAGTTTTTTTTTTTTTTTTTTTTGGTGGGCTGGTCAGCCACTCACGTTCCACTCCCGACTTACCTTCGCTCGCGGTCTTCGGCTAAGTCCCTGTCAGTTCAACCCCGTCCGGCACACAGTACCATAATCTCCTTGCCCAAATGCTCCTTTCCCGTTTTGGGCCTTTACCCTTGAGGGCAATGCATGGGCGTCCTCTGTGCTGAAAACTTTTTCCGATGTATATAAGTTTTATGTTCCCTCTTAACCAATATCCCTGATTTCTGTTTATGTGTGTTTGATGGGCGCCTTCGTTAGTCATTCTCCAACCAGGCGTTTTATCTCTACACAAATTCGGCGTGCGATTTCCCCTGGCTTTCTTTTCTTTTCAACCACTGCTTTAGCTGCTCTTTTGGGTAATATCTTCCTCCTCCTCCCCCGGGGTTGGTTTTGAGAATCCACCCCCAACATCTGGGACACATTTTTGGCCCAAGGGCTTTCATGTTCCTCGTTCTCCGCTGCAGTGTGTCTTACAACTTTTCTCTTTTTTCTTAGTCCCGAACGTCCATCTACCGTCCTCTACTCCTCACTCGGGCAGAACTCTGGAGAACTCTTTTTTTCCCGGATGCCTTCCATAAAGCTAACGCCCATCGTCCTGGAGTCACGTTTGTCATATTCCCGCAGTCCCCCCAATATGCGACGTTTTACCGTTTTGTCTTCAACCCCAAAATTTGACGTTTTGCTTCTTCCGGGTGTTGGGTACCTGGCGGGGCTTCTAAAAACTTTGTTGTCTCCCTTGGTTTCGTCGCCGGGGCTCTGCTGCGTTATAACCTCTTCTCTTAAGTAGTGCTGGCCTCCTTGGCCGTGGGAGTATTCTCATTTATGTTTGGCATTTCCTTTTTTCTTGAAGGTTCCGTTTTTTTTCCGTCGCAACATTCCACCACAAAGTCGCCCGGCCCACGTCTCGTAAGTGCTCTTGTAGCCTTCCTTTAAATCCACCCCGAACAAAACGGCTGGACACTCCGCCATTGCGTATCTGTTCCCCGTGTTTTTGTCTTCAGTCACTCTCTCTCCTTTCCCAGCAAACCCTTCTAGCTCTTTCCCCTGGAGGGAATTCTATTTTTTTTTTTTTTTGCACCCTCTTTGCATGCATTTTTTCCATGGTTTGAGCATTCTCTTTCGTGGCTAATTCTTCTGAAACAATTCTTCGCCTTGAGAACTCTGACCTACCAGTTCTCATTCCGGACAATCATCCCACAGTTACCATCCGTTTTCATGATTTTGGCAACTTGTCCGTATCTTTGATCCTTTTTTCTTTTGCAGTTTTCTTCACCCCCTGGAGACTCTCCCCCTCCTCTTCTTTGGGAATATACTTTCCCTCGTTCCCCATCCCGCTCTTTTTTTCCACAATTACACATGTCCCCCCCCTCCCCTCCAGGTTTCTCTGTTCTGAGTGTACCGGAGGATCCCTTTTCCCCCGTTTTCTTTCTAACCCTCCGGCCCTTGATCCCCACCAATACATTTTTTCTCTTTTTGTGACTCGTTTGGAGACAGGTTACGGCGCGAAAGACCTGTGTTGTGGCGGGGCGGTCCCCCCTTTTGTCCCTTTCAACCATCTGTGGGAAGGGGACTTTAAGTTCCTCTGAGCTCTTTCCTATACGAGGACCCCCATTTGGTTATTCCGAGCCAACCTCCCGTCGTCCAACCAGTCCCCGCCCATCAGTTTAAGTGTGTTGTCGGCGGTTGACCTTTCCTGCAACCCTCCCTTGGCGTATTTCTTTGTCTTGTCCCCATTTCGAACAGGTTCTGGTTGTTACGCAGGAATCCTATTAATCTCACAAAGTCCCCCTGAGCGTCTTTTTTCTTAATTCAGTCTATTTGATTGTCGTTTATACCCGGCCCAGCGCCCCACCACGGCTTTTCGGCGTGTTGCAGTTTCTTCCTGGTGACCAGCGTGACAGATTTACACAATACCACCTTTGACATCGACAATTTTGTACCACCCGAGTGACATGGCTTTTTTGGTGTTTCGGGAGCATCATTGTTTTCAGACTGGTCACTTGGCATTCTTGAAGGCGACGATTTTTTCTTCATTGACTGGCCACTTGTCCCTTGTTATTTTTTCATTCCGAAGGATTTTCTCTCCTGCCCCGATCTAGATGCCTCCCCATCTTCATTTGGTTTTCTGAGCTGGTTAGCATCAGTGCTTTACCATCTCTTCTGGACAAGCGATCTTGTAATGTTTTGATTGTTGGATTTTGATTCTGGACATTTCCTCTACTCCTGTTTTTTTTTGAGAGCTCTCTCAGCAATCATTGAAACCCTTTATTTAACATCCCCGTTTCCTGGAGTTCCTGCTTGAACCCAAGCACCTCACCTCTCCCCTCTCTGCCCAAATCTTTGTGATTATCGTTCCCCTCCATCGTTCTTCAATAAAATCAACCTCTTGAAGAGAGTGGGCGATTTAACGTGATTCCGTTTTTTACCAATCTTTTCCCTTTTCCCTCATCCCCCCGATTTGGCCCCGTCCCTTGCTTGCCCTCTTCCTCTTCACCCCTTGTGTTCCACTCTTGGTCCAACCTGTGATTTTTAATCTGCTTTTTTTTTTTCGGCATCCCTCCCCCCATTTCCTCCGCGATGGCGGGTGGCGTGATACCGATCCCCCTGCCCCAAATACTCCTATCTTCCCCTCGTTCACGTGGTTTCATCTTTACCGTCTGCGGCGTTTTTTTCCCACCACCGAACCCTTCTGGGATCCTGGGACACGCCCAAATTCCTCCTCCTCCCGAGATGGTCCTTGATGCACAAGATCCCCGTTTTCCGTAACCTACCTGGGGTCCATTTCGGTTGGCTCCGTTTCCTTTTGTTGTCTTCGGATATCTTCCTCTTTGGGCATGAGCTCATTTTTCCCCCCCGAGAGCCCGGGTCACAGAATACCACTTTTTCTTGCGTTCACCCTAGTGTCCCTCCTCAACAAACACCAACCCCTCTTTTCTCCGCTCCAGTCTTACCCTCTGTCCAACTCCTTTATAAATTTTGTGGGTTTGGATCCTTTCCGTATCTACGGATTATTTCTGTGCTAATTTCATGTTGGCTCTTATGAGAATCTGGTTTGGCAAAACATTTGATGGTTTGACCCCTAGACACTCGGACAGCCAACGCTTTCCTGTTCGTTCCCAGGTGTTGAATGAGTTGATTTCAACCTCCCCCTTCTCAGCTAATGTGGTGCTCGTCCTTTATAATTTTCAAAAACCTTGGGTCCCTTGAATGGGAAGCTTATGCCGATTTGGTTTTTTTGTTCCTTTGGGTCTTCCTTTTCCTGGACTTAAGTCCGAATCCTCCCCCGGCCCTCCCCCGTCATGGTCGGCAACCCTGCTTCACAAGGTTACATTGACGTCCTGGTGTGCTAATGTTTAAGTTCCCTTTGTCCTTCGAGTTCTTAGGTTTGCGGGAACATGGTGCCTATCCTTGCCTCAACAGTCTGGGGCAACACCGGCCCCCCTTTCTGGTTCCCACCAACCTTTTGAATCTTTTTTTTAGGTTTCTTGAGTGTGTGTGCCCAGTGCACTATGTGGACACTTGGCTAGTTCTGCGTTTCAAATCAAGTTTTCCAATTGCACCTTTCTGGTCGTCTTCCCCACGCGTACTGCTACTCGCTCCCCCCCCCCGGCCTTTCATTTGCCAATCTTCATCAATATCTCTCAGGATCGTAAAGCGGCCCCCCCCACTTCTCCTCACAAATGACTGTCAATCCCAACATGATTTTGCTACCCCTTGCGAAAGCATTTTCTTTTACACCATTTTTGCATATTGTGTTTTACTCATTTTTGTGGTGACTATTGTCCCCGTCGCAAGTTCTTTCAGCCGGATTAAAAAATACCATTCATTTTGGTGGTTTTGCTGTCATTTCCTCAGGTGTTCGCTGCACATAATTCAGGTGCGTGTTCACCCCCAATCGTCGATGAGCGCTGGTACTTCTTTTCTGCATCCCCCACATCTGATTGGAGCGCTACTCTTTGTTTT
>Ga0179593_1392915_pt1 | contig 15490 bp, 13 predicted proteins | sample CZODoug2_1_08_16_FD_185931 | JGI IMG/M metagenome (GOLD analysis project Ga0179593, IMG submission 185931) | Vadose zone soil fungal communities from Angelo Coast Range Reserve, California, USA - CZODoug2_1_08_16fungal (PacBio error correction) | ecosystem: Environmental > Terrestrial > Soil >... | reverse complement strand
TCTGACAGTTGTCACCTTCGTATCAAGAGCACATTTCTTCCTCCTTCTGCGTACTTGCCTGTCCGCGCCCCGGTAAGTTCTAAACCCCTTTTAGTTATGTCCTTCGAAATTATCTATTCACATCTCGAGATTGTATACTGACCGTCTTTCTTATGCTCATAAGTTTGGGCAGATGTGGTGCGGCGATTTTACTAGTCCCTCTTCTCCTCCTCCTCCTCAGGATTTACCGTCACCTCCCCTCCACTCAAGAATCTCAGTCCCCTTGTTCCCCCCTGGTCCGCAGTGATCCACCTCCCCCTTCAGTATTTTTTTCGTTCAGCCTTTTCCGCCTGTTGGCCTTATTTATGGCGCCTAAGTTCTATTTCCTTTCTAAGCGTAGACTGAGGCGAGCCTGCCCAGGTAGCTGTCGCTCGCGTACGGACCCTGCCTCTTGAACTCCATCTGAGTAATATGACTACGGAATAGAAAGGGCCCCCCCCCCCCCCCCCACCCCCCCCCCCAAACCAACTTTGACCACGTGCGCCGCCATGAAGCCTCCACGCACCGCCGGCGAGTTGGTACAACTTTTGGGATCCTTTTTTTCCCTCTCCCTGCGGTTACCTGCCGCGCTTGTTGCCCCTTCCCCCGTTTGAGTTTCACGATCGATTTTTGTCGTACATTTTGGGACCATCGCCGGACCCTTCCCCTTGCCGGCGTGAATTTTGTGTCATCCCGGTCCCCGTCTCCCTTCCGCCCACAGAGACCTTCGACTAGGGTTTCAGTCCACAATTTCGGTAGCTGCTCGGTGTGGGACTGCCCTCTGTCCCAGGTCGACCCCCCAACCTTCTCGTTGAGCGTTCCTTGCTGGCCCCCCGAATCCGCGAGTGGTCCGTCAATTTGAATTCTTGTGTTCTTCTTTTTCCCGCTTGCGCCGCCGTTTCGTTCCTGACTCACTTCTGCCCTCAGCAGACGGTACCTTGAGGTTTTTCCTTTTTACGTGTCCTCTTTACTCCCGTTGGTGCTTTGTTTTTTAGCCCTTCCCCCCGTTTCCCCCCTTCCTTATCGGTTGCTCGGTTTGGGTTCGCCGCCCTCTGCGTATCTGTCGAACGCGTAGTTCCTCCTTAAGTCCGTATTTTCTGACAGTCGTTTCATGCCCTTCGATTACCTCCCTCCTTCCGTGTGTCACCCCCCTCTATTCCTCCCTTCCTTTGTGCTCTGTGCCTTTAACCGTGCGTGGTTGCGCGCCGCGATGAGATGCCCTTCTCTCTACTCCTTGGCGCTCTCCTCGGATATTTCCCGCTAATTCCCATGGTCTCCTGGTCTCTTCACTCCGTAGGGTGCCACTTAGCTGTGCTGAGCCCTGTGTAATCGTCCTCGTAGAAACTCCCCTTGGGCAAACGGTATGCAGAAGGCACACACTTTCCCTGGTGTGTGATTGCCGCTATTCTTTTGTCGCGGGTGCGTAGCCCTATTTTTTTTGGTGCTCCCGTGTTTCCCGTCTTACGGGAGTGACGCTAGGAAGCCCTCACTTTTCCCCATCCCTTCCTTCTCTCTATGCTTTGAGCCCCCCCTTCACGGTTACAACCTCCGTGCCCCCCCTACAACCCCCACCAACCTAGTCCCGGCAGACCTTCAATTCCGGAATTCGCCGGTACGTGCACCCCTCCCCCTTGTTTTTTCCGAGTGATCCGTACTTTGACGTGCCTGATCCAGGTCCCGTCTTCAAACTCCCGCCCTGGACGACGTCGTTCGCAGATCCTGGGCCCTTTTTTGACCCGATCGACATCCTTGTAGCAGTTAATTTTAGTGACTTGCCACTCCCAAACGTCCTTTTTCCCCTCCATACTTCCCCTGTTACGAAATGTGTGTCGCTGCCATTATTGTCAAGTTCGCGGACACTTCGTCCGGTCCCTTCCGCACCTTTTTTCGCCCCCACAGCTTTTTTTTTTTGTTTTGGTGTTGTGGAGTCCTGGGATTTGTTGCTTTTTTTCGGGCTGCTTCTCCACGACCCTCTTCGGATTCTGTCCTCGCAACCCGCGGTTCACTTCCTCGTCACCCCTCGTGCGCTCAGATCTGTAATTCTCACCCTCAGGTCACCTTGGTAGATTCTCTTTTTTCGTCCCCCCCCCTTAATGTGTAGTCCCGTGACATCTCCAAATTCGTGGATTCTCTCTCCCAGCTTCGACGTCCATCCAGACGATGCCTCGATCTAAATCTCATTGTCACACTTATCACTTCTTCCCAACTACGACCTAGAGTCTGTCAGCAATTCGTGACTCGTAATCGGCTTTTCCTTCTGTTCTGCCCCTTCCGTTTCTTTCAACCAGGAAAGAGCCTGCATTCTGGACTTCTCTCCGTTCATCTTTGTCCGGCTAATGCCCCTGCCTGTTTCGTGTCTTTCCACATAAGCTTAACTCTTTTGGTCTTCTGAAACGGGTGAGTCTTTCCTTCCTTGAGTGCATTGCGTTGCCTAAGCTCGTTCGCTGTTTCTCAGGTTCGCTCTACGACCCAGGCCCGTCCTAGAGGTTATTCTTGATAACCTGCGTGCTTTGCTTGGCGACCCAAGTCACTTCCGCGTATCCCCCCTTTCTACCCTATCGTGGTGACAGCGCTAATTGGGTGACCCTACATTTTTGTTTTTCCAATCTCAGATCCCCACGACCCCCATGTGGTGAGCCGCTGCTCTGGGCGCCCTCCTCGTTGTTGTTGGTTTTCCCCTTCTCTTAGCTCAACCCCTTCCGTTTAGTGGTTCTCAGATTCGAGTTTCCCCACCGTGTTTTGCACCCAATTTTATTCCACCAGCCGCCTTTAAACCTTGACTGGTACGCTGGCCGGTCAGTGCCTTTGGCAGCGAGCCCAAAATCCTCCGTTTTAAAATGATTCATGAGCATCCACTCTTGACCGGGCTTGCACCATTAGACACAGCTGACTTTTACTCGCTTGTCTCCCCACGGCGGCACTCCTCTGTGTGGAACACATCCCGCCGTTGTCCCCTATAAACGACGTTCATTTGCGGGATTGCCCCCCTGAAAAGTCTCCTCTACCTCTGCCGGCTTCTACCGTCCCTGATTCCCTTTTGAGGTGCTCCGAGTTGCTTTTTGCGGGGTCTCCCAGCGAGCTTCCTGCACTCCTGCTATTCCGCGTCATGTCAGAAGACGACTGCGCACCCGACTTCGATGTACGTTAGGTTGCTCCGGTGTTGCGTTGTCCCCAAGGATGTTTCGTTTGCCCTCTTGGCGTGTAGTGAGGGGTGAAGACCAGATATAGCGTACTTGGTTCGTCGATCACTTCCTGGTCTTTCCGTTTTTACCGAGTAGCTCCGCTACTGGGTTGTTGTAGACTCCCAAAGCTTCTCTCACGATTGATTTCTTTGGGTTAGTTCATTCGAGAGATTTCGAAAGCGTTGTAACTTGCTGCAGTGCCGCTTGGTTTGGGTTGCAGACGATCCCCAGTCCTCCCTTGTGGTTCTTTTGAGGCAGACACCGCCCCTTACTCACCATACACAGACTCTTCACGGTTCCCATCTTGTTGTTGATCGAAGCCGCATCTCCTTGGCTGCTAGGAGACTGGTCCCCTTACCCTTTTTAGCTTAGCCCTTTTCAGCGACACCCATTTCGAGCAATCTGATTGTCGGCCGCCAGCCTCCCTGCCCTCTTATTGTTCCCCTTTCCTTAATGAATCGCTAGACTCCAGGCTTCCCGGATTTCTTAAGGCCGATATTTTTTGCCCTGCGACGTACTTCTTCCGCGGCGCTTTGATCCATTGTATGTTCTTCTGTCAGCCGATGACCGTCTGTTTATCCTTTCGATAAAGTTCCTGGCGCCGATTACTATTAAGTCGCTCCTTGATGAGGTACGGACGGTCTGCCCAGTAGGATGGGTTTTATGCGGGGTTCCCTCTTGATTGCTTTGGTCGCTTTCCTGGTTTCTCCGATGATATCCCCCGCCGCCGAGGAAGTGTGCAGTGTTGCTTCTCTACTCTTCTGCACCCGCTTTTTGTGCTTTAGACACGGCAACCCCCCTGAGTCAGGGCTAACATCTCGGACACCGTCCTGGCGCGCCCCATTACTTTTTTTTTTTTGGGCTGTTGTCATGCCTCAATCTCCACACGGTATGTGCCCCTACGATGAAGAGCCCCAGGGGCATCCTCCACGGTTTCCCTGGCCCCACGGTACTTTCCCCTATCCCTGCCGCCCTGCTCTCTCCCGTTCCTTTTCACGCTTTAAAGGTTCAGCCTGACAAGGGTCTCTCTTTGGGCTTCCTGGCCTCCACGGCGCGTTCGCAACCGGCCTTTAATGGCAAACAGTCCTTTCCACTTAGCGTTGGTCACTTCGCACTGTTTAGGGATTTCGTATGGCCTGAGCGCTCGTGATTGACGCTTAGGTCTTTCACTCCCCTCTCTTCGACCCATTCCTTCCTTCTAGACCACCCCGGCGGCACCCCCCTCTTCCGGCATTTGATGAGTCGCACGACGAAAGGGGTCACCGCTTCCAGTGCTTGTAGACCCCTCGCACGTTCTTTTAGGCTGCGGCAGAATTTTCATTACACGCTTCCCCCAGGCTGGTCGCAGAAGGGGGTCTGTCCGAACCTTTTATTCCCCGTTCGTTATCGGTTTTGAGCAATTCGCTCAGTCCATTTTTTAGCCATGACCGTCCGCTTCGCAGTCCGATCTATCCCCCTTCAACTTTGCCCCTTGATTCTTCCCTGGTCTCTAGGTAGGACCGCGTCCCCCCGTTTTTCGTGTTGAAACTAATGTCACGAATTCCCCAGACTTTTTTTTTTCCGTCGAATATGTTAGCCAAACTGTCCTCAATATGAGATTTAACCGCCACGCAGGCCCTCCTATTGGTTCCCCAGTCCAGGGATTTCTACCACAAACGATCCTGCGCATTTTAATACTTCCTGTCCTAATTCCAGGTTTTTCGTGAGAGTTCTTTGGCTGCGCACGTTCTTCCTGCGTTTGGTCTTCAGTTTTTTCCCGATTTTGTTTAAGTTGTATCTGATTTCCTTGTTTGTGATGCGCGTCGAGGCCCGTTCATAAATCTTTACTGTGATGTCAGGCGACCGCGCTTCTCTTCTTTAGAAGACGCTCGGCCCCTCTCCCTAGTCCTTTCGCCACAAGGCCGACAGGCTGAAGGAGGCTATATCACACGTACCTCCTCCTGTGCGCGAAAGAGAACGAACCCTCTTCTGGGTGTTTCCCTCTCCGAGTTGTGCTCTACCTCTTCGGTGCCGGTCCTGCATGGGGATTCGGACAGGCTTCTCATCTTCGCCGGAGTCACTGTCCCCTTCGGATCTGACCGGAACATGAAGCCCACCAAGACTCCGGTTTCGCATATTTCCTCGACTTCCCACCGACAGGTTGCCCGGGGCTCCCATTGATGTTTACATCGTGTTTCGAGTCGATGGCGGATCAATTAGTCAGCCTCCCCTCCAGCTGTGCCCCTTTCTACGCCAGGTGTCACCTTTTTTTTCGTCCATTTATCCTCTCCTTTTTTTTGTGTGAGGATGGCTTTCCAGAGGTGTTTTTCATTCTTTCGACCGGCACATGTTGGCCTTCGAGATGACGAGGGCCCCCTCTCCCCGATCAGTCTGTATGTAACCAGGTGAGCCCTGTCCGATGGCGCCGCCCATGTTCCTGTGGCATCTAATAGGATGCGCGTCATCTTGCCCGGATGTTCTTTTCAATCCTTTTAGTGGAATTTGTTTGTGAGGAGATTTTCCCGGATCATATGTTACCTCCCGCAGGCATCCCTCCTACCAGTGATGGTTACCTGTAACCCATTCTCATATGCTAGAGTCGATTCGATTGGCCTAGTGTTAGAGTTTTTCAGGAGACTCACCTTCCCTCGTCGTCGTTTATCTCCCCTTGTACGCCTTGGCGGCCTATGCGCTATTACCCCCCCCACCCTCTTAGCCTTTTCAACGCGTGCTCGACAGTGCCTTCGGAGAACAGCACAGGTCTTTCTGGCCGGTCCCCTCCTAGTTGCACCCTCCGCGTACTCGACGACTTCACCTTCGTTGACCCCCTTTTTCGACGAACCCCTCGACGTGCGCCTCACCGAAAGTTCCTCCACCCCCTGCTCCGATCTTTCTGTATCGGTTACCCCCTTCTGATGGTGACTTTGATCGTTCCCGCTTGCGAGTCGGGGACTGCGTCCTTCGTACAGTTGTTCGAACTTTTCCGTTAACCCACCCCTTTGTCAAGGTGGACTGCTTGTTGCCTAAGTAAGGAGGCGCGGAGCCCTCGAGCCCTTCTGTGGTAGACGTCCCCCAATAATTATCTTTCCTAGCATGGGCCTTCGCCGCGACCTCTGTTGGGGGGTGGGAAATGAAACAAATGGAGTTTTTGAGCTGTCTCTATTGAATCCTATCTTACTTGGAATTCCAGCCCCCGTTTGAGTGGGGTCGACGTTACACACCGGGCCTGCAGTTTTTCCCCATTAGTCGGTCATGGCGACTCCTTCCTTTTTCCGACTCCGGCTTCTTCCGTGCGTTTTTCGAACTGCCTTGTGCCACTCCGTGGGTGGAGGAGTCCCCTCCCAATTAAAGCCCGTGGGGGGTGCGTTTTTTGTGGTTCGCGCGATGAACAGTTCTCTTTTTGGTGTCAAGATTAGTTCCTCGTCGCTACTGAACGAGTCTTTTTCTATATTTTCACTTCGTATGCGGCAAGAGTCACGCCTCAGTCAATCGCCCAAGAGAAAGTGGGGGGCAACACCACCCCCTTATTCTCAGTCCCGCCCACTCGTACGGTGGCGTCATCTAGCCCCGTTCACAAACCCGTTCTGCACCTCCATCTGAGTTTTTTTTAAGGTGGCTCGTTCCTTATCCAGTGCATGCTTTATGCTTGGCTCCCCCTCACCGTAGCTCAGCTTTACCCCGCCTTCAAGTTTTAGGTTTGGCTGGTTTCCGTTTGATTTTTCCCTTCTACGTTTGTCTGGCCCCCGTGGTCTCTTCAGCGTCGTCCCCGCAGTTTTTGATTTGCGGGCATGCATGAACCCACCCCGGCCCCCTTTCTTTGATGGTCTATTTTCTTTCGCTGGGTGTTTTAGATTTGGTTATTACGCGAGCGCTAGTGAGATTAGTTGAGTCCTTGTGCCTTCGGCTTCGATCTCTATCGTATACCCCATGACGGTTCCCACCAGTGTCCCTTCCCCCCCACCCCCACCGTCTAGTCTTTGGACGACGTTCCTCATTGTTTCCGCGTTCGGACTCGAACCCTTTTGTAGTTCCTCCGTTCTCATCGTTATTCCGGTGCCCCCCCCCGACCCGTTCAATCCCTCCTGCGACGTCCGCGCCAGCAACCTGTCGGACTTCGATTCGCCCGATCTTACCTCATTGGAGACAGTTTCTCATTGCACTGCCGTTTCAGCACACCAAGCTTGTCCCGGCGGGGGGGGAACCAACTCCCTCACGGTCGCGGATACGAAATTTTGTTTCTGATGTCCCATTCTTGAACGCTCTTACGGATTAGCTTCCTTGCCCTCCCCCTCTCCACCCACCGATTGATGCATCGTATCGCCTGTCTATGTGGCTGGTTATGCGCCGCTGACACACCGTCGTGGATATCTCGGCCGCCCCAGTCATGCCGCGTTCGTTTCTCTTTCCTCCCTACTCAAACAGCGATCAACTGTCGCGCGTGGTTTCGTTCGCGCCTCCTTGCGTTCACTGTGGACAACGCCCCAACCTTCGCCACAGTTTTACTTGGTTTGGTTTTTGATTAGATTCATATCGGAAGTGTCTTCAACTCAGTAGCCCCCCGACCGCCCCCTTTCAGTCACCGTCACCTTGCTCACAGCCTCTTTTGGACACCGGTTTTTACAGTGCCTTTCCGCGTCCCTCTACTGCCTTGTGAGATCAGTTCTTCCCAGGCCCGCCCTAACGAATTACGCTGGCCTCCTACTTTCCTGGGTCCTAGCTTTTTCTTTTTTTGCCCGAGCCGTCGACTCTTTCTGGCTCCTTTTACCCAGGATGCCCTAGTTGAGACCAAGGTTTCTCTTTACCAGTCACGTTGCACTTGCCGTTGGCTATCAGCCGTCGCGAGTTTTTTCTCTGTGCACCACCGACTCTCGGCTTTGTACTGAGCTCGGTTCCCCTTCGTTTTTTTCGCGCCCATTTCAGATCCGACTTTTTTCCACAGGAGGGTTGAAAGAGATTAGTGAAGAATTTTTTTGGGACCCTACCTTCAACACTTTTTCTCAGGTAGGGTGTCTATATATCCTCCTAACGTTTTTTCTTTTTTGATAGTTCCCCATATTTGTCCGTGGTTGATCGGTGCCACCCAAGTGTGCGTCACACACGGTTTTTCCCGCGTCAACCCGCGCGTGGTCCCCGAGTACTGAGCGCCTGATGGTTATTTGAAATCCCCCGCCCCGTCCCTTTTCATGAGGCATGATCCATCAAGACGATCCTTGCCGGGCGTAGGGACAAATTTCCGAGTACCTCGTCCGTGCTGACTCGCCCACCGGCACGCTGTGACAGACATCCACGCATTTGATAGAGTTAATTTGTTTTTTCTGCCCCTCAATCTTCGATCCAGCTCTTCAATTCGCCCCGAGTTCACCTTCGTTCAACCTGAGGGTAAGGCCAAGGCGGTTTTCTTTTGTTTTCTTTTTGACCACCCAACGCTCGAACGGCATTAACTGCGCCGTCCCTTCTTTTACTAGCTCCGATTTTTCCCTCCCGCCGCTTTGACTTATTGATAGTGTTATTGACGGGGTGTTTACATTCTAGATTCTCTTTCCCTTCGCCGTCCTGGAGTTTTGTGACCATATTCAACGTTCTCTGATTACGGTCAGAGATCCCTTCCTTTCGACGGTTTGTCTTTTCTTTGTGGCAACTAGTAGAGATACGAGTCTTGGTTTGCTCCGAACCGCTCGCTTTTTTTGATGTCTTGGATTCTTCCCGTAGATCTCAGCGCCTCGTTTGAATTCGTGTTTCCGATTTTGTCTGAAGAAAGCATATTTCTTTTTCTTCAGATTTGTGTTTTCTATGCGTGAAAGCACCGCGTCACGCCCATACCACCATCTCTTCCCGAAGGCCTATCTGGTTGTTCTTTGCTCAGCTTTTCGAATTGTGGCCCTCTCTTTTTTTAGCTAAGCGCGCTACGAGTCTTCCACAATTTCGAGATTCTGGCGTTTAGCGTAGAAATGATTTTCTGTCTGTTTTCTCCATGGCAGTTTCAATTTGAACGCCTCACCTTTTTTCCAAGTCCGGATCGTGTCGGTCCGCAGTTGATGCTCGTCCTTTTCGTCCGCCCCCCTCGGCTTCTTTTTGAGTCGTGTCTTAGGCCATCCCTAAGTCCGGAGCATCCCAGTTTCCCTCCCCTGTTTTTTTTGCCCGAGTTTCGTTTCCCCGATACCGGCTTCCTCTCTTGGTAAGAACGGTTGTCCAGAATGCTGTTTTTTTTTTTTTTTCGGTTCAATTGAGGTCTTCTTTCATTTTCTCTCCTCCCGATATAGAAGTAGACGGGAGAGTGGCAGTTGTTCAAGTTTTTTTTTCGTTTCCTCCGATCAGCTCGACGACCCGAGAAACCCATTGCTCCGGCTCAACAGATTGTGACACTTCTAGCCACAATCCCCTTCGGTGTTCTTTCTCTATTCCCCCTAGCCACTGGTTCTTGACTGCTTAAGATGACCACGTTTATTTTTTCCTCCATAACGTTTTCTTTTGAAAACCCCCGTAGGAATCCATCACAGACAGCAAGGAGTGTTCTTTTTTTTTTCTTCGGTTTCTTCCCCCTTTTGCCTCTTCTTCCTCCGGTTCCTGATCCTGCGCGCGCAAAGGAATTCCAAGGTTTCAACAGCGCCACCGGACTTCTTTTTGGTGGTGTGCACCCATTCGGCGTTTCGGTGTGGTTATTTTTGTTGCCTTAGCGCTGCAGGTCTTCGACAGATGCCGTCCTTTTCGGGTTTTTCGGCACTAAGCTCCCGTTCTGACCAGCCTGCATTTCGCCGAACCCCCGGCGAAACCCCTCCCTTTCCCTGACTGTTTATTTGCTCGTCCCCACCCCTGGGTTTTTCAAACTTGCCGGCGAGGTCAAGCCTCGCGTTCCAAGCTCCACTGTTTCCAGCATGTCGTATTCCATATGAAAACGCCCGGTTTCCGCGAGGTGGGTTCGAGAACCCGGACTTTTCAACATTGGACCGCCCTTTTTTCGGGTTTCCCGCTCCGGTACTCTCTCCCTTTGTTAGTTCCTGTCGATTGCCCAAGTCCTTGACTAAATTCTTGTTTCCTTTCCGTGAGGATCTCGTTTCCCCCCCCTGCCCTCGCCGCAAGTTTGATTTCCCTCGCAAGCCGTCATTGTGGGTGAGTCTTTCCTTTTTTCCCCCCTTACTCTTCTTCTTGAACCCAGCCACTCCTTCCGCCGCTGCCGTGTAAAGATTGAGTCCCCCAAACGACTGATTTGTTTTAACGATTTTCCGATCGACTGTTTTTTGAGTCTTTCTTTGTTCGTGCTTGAACGTTCGGCCCATTTGGTTACAGGTTTCGTGATTGTTTAGTGTTTATCCCCTTGTCGTTCGCCGTCGTGCCCGTTTTACCCCCTCTCCTGGCCTGTCGGGAAGAGTTCTCGTCTGCGCCCTTGGAAAGGACTTCGACCTCCATAAATTAAGTCATCCAAGGCCCCTGAGGTTCTCCCGACTCCATCTTTGCTTTTTTTGCTTCGTCCTTCCCCGGAGGCCACGGTTTTTTGAGTCCTCTAGAGATGGATTTTGTGGTGTGTTCAGGTCACCTCTCCTGTCGTAGGTCGGAAAGGGCTTGGCTTTATTTCCGAGGTCCTCGACGAAACTCGGCTGCACTTTAATGTTCCTCTCAGCAATCCTCGGTTCGTCAGATGCTCGCGCCTTAGCTTTCCCGACCTGCCAGTCTCACTGACTTGGACTTTTTTCTTCCCTTCGAGTTTTTCCAGTCGCATCTCTTCCCCGCATTGGCCTTCACTGTTTAACCTTCGGAGCCCCCTGCTCTTTCCTCTCTTGTTGTGTTGCGAGTAGCTGGCGACTCTTGACTCCTGGGTAGACCGTCACATTGCTGGCTGGTTTTCTCCGGCCATTCCGACGATAACCCGCTGTCAAGGTGAATTTTTGTATCTTTCTTCCCCCCCCATGGCACGCTTCTCGCTATTTCGAGTAATCTGTGAACAGGATGTTCTTGATTTTCGACAGGGACGCTTTTTTTCTGAGAACTAATTTTAAGTTTACCTCCCCTCCGATCCTCCTCCGACCGAGGTATGCACCCGCCCTGATACTTGATATATCCCAGGTCCCCCCCCTTGGAAGTTGTTTCCTGAGCCGCTGTCCCGCGGTTGGTGTTGCCCGTTGGCAGCCTTGATGATGTTTCCAATAGTCATGCTCTTTTCTTTCTTAGACGATCTCCTTTTTAGTCTCCCCATTCGCTTGTCGAGAGAAGGGCTCCCTAGCGGTCACCCGAAACCCGCAGGACATCTCTCCAGGGTCGCCACCCCCCTCTGCCTACTTACGGAGCCGCCATCCCTTTAAACGCACCCGTCCGGCGATCGTGCCTCTTCCCTTTTAAACCCATCGCATCAGCGTTTGTTCAGGGATCTCATCGTCGGGGGCGGTTTAAAGGTCGTTTTCCTTGTGTCATGACCCCACTTCTAGGCCCCCCCCCCTTTCTTTTCCAGGAGTGACCTTAGTTTTACATCACCTCAAGGCCTTCGCCCTCCTCCCCTTACGACTTTTCGCACTTTTGGGATTTTTATTCGGTTTGCCCTCGTCCCCCTCAGGTCTCACAATGGCGGATCGTACCTGGAGTGCCCCCGTCCGTCCGATCTCCCCCTGTTTAAGTTTGGTCTCTACACCCGGTCTCCGCCGTGTTGACCCCCTTCCCTTCTCTCAGAAATACCTTGATTCGTCGCCACCTCGCTTTTTGTTTCCCCCTCCTTTGGGAGTAGGCCACAATGGGTTTCGGATTTTTTCTAGCAGCTTTCGCTCTTTTTATTGACCCTTTTTTTCCCAGTATCCTTTTTTCGACTTCCCGTTCGATAATGTCGCTTTTTCCCTCCCTACGAATCCTTTTTTTCACCCCAGCTAGTCCGAGTTCCTTTTCGCTTTTGCCCCCTTTACAATTGCCGTTGTCTTAGGATTTCAGTTGATTTTTGATAGCTCTTGTTTGAACAGCGCCTTAGTTAACACCTTACTTTCGGCGTTCTATTCAGACGGGTTTTTCCATTCCCTTTTGATGGGCCTTTTTTTTCTTTCTGCAGGAGAAAAGCCCGGGGTTTTGATGTCAAATCCTGCCGCACCCACTATTTTGGTCTGCGACCTTCTTGGCGAGGGGCGAGACACTTATTCGTGTTTTTTTTCTTTGAGCACCCTCCTGCGTTTTTGATGTAAGCTAGATCCCTCTCCCCCCCCTTTGCAAATCCCTGCGCGATTATCGCTGTTCACCCCCTACCGGAGACCCGTGCGTCACCACCCACCCCCCTCTCTTAGACCTTCGAATATCGGCTGGACTAGAAGGTATGTGGAATCAAAAAACTTACTGATAGTATAGTAAGTCTCTCCTCATGTCTTTCAAATCCTTACCTTTTCAACTTACCTCTCTCCTCCTTCGGAAGAGAAGTCTCCATCATTCATTCTAACTCTCCTTTGAGATTCCTTTTTCAGTGCTTCTGGTCACATCTCTTTCTCCACGATGGGGACACCCTTTCCGATTTTTCCTGGTGTCTTCCAAATTAGTGCCCGTCTTTGATAGTCTTTCTAACCTCTGCAGGTCACCCCTTGAGGCCTGGAGGAAGTTTTTCCTGGGGTTTACGCTCGTCCACCCCAGCGTCGGTTATCGTTCGGCTCCAAAGAGGATTGACTTTTCCCCTATCATTCTCTCCCCTTTTAAATTTCTCCCCCATTGAGTCATCTGATCGCCGGTCGTTCCCACCCGCCTTTAGGAGTCCTTTCCTTTTTCCCACCCCTGAACACCTCTTACCTTATCCTTTGAACTGCCTATCGGAGTTTTGAAACGAAGTTAAGAGCTACCTTGCCATCAAATATCATGGTAAACCCTACCTGTTCAATCCAATCGGCCTTCTTTGCAATTCTTTATCGCCCTTACTCGGCGGGCTACCTCCCGTTTCTGTGCTTGCAACCAATTGCATCCGCTACGATGTTCCAGTTTTTCCCTTTTCTTTCTTTTGCGTGTCTTTTCTTTTTATCTTTCTTTTCATCCTCTAGAAGTTCGTTGCGTCCAGGTCCTCACCTTTCTCTTTCCGGTGCGTTTCTCTCCCTCGTATTTGCTTCCGCTGGAAGCTTGTCCGGTTCCCCCCTTCCTCGAGGATGTCCTGACTCTAACTGTCACCGGCTTTTCTTGATTGAGCCAAAGATTTTTCTCACCGAGTTGTGACCAGTCAGGTTCATCGCTACGTTGTTATCAACGTTTTCACTTTTAGCACTGCCCCTCAGTTTTGTCTGTTTATCTCATCTCTTTACTTTTTTGTTGTTGAAAAATATTCCGATTGTGCTCGGGATTTTTCCCCCCCCAAAGCGGTGCTTTTCACCCCCCTTCGGAGCGACTGTCAACCGCTTGCCTGGTCTACCGCTTCCTTCGGTGAACGTGATTTCCACCAGCACGCCGGTCCCCTTTGTACTGCTTTCAGCCCGCGAGTGTCGTTTTGAACCCCAGCGCCCTTGTTTCTTTCGACGCGCGACCGTTTTTCCCGGCACTTTTACTTCAAAGACCTAAGCTTTCGTGCTTCTCATATGTTTTTGGACTTTCCCCAGCAGAGGGGACATCTTTTTACCTCGTTCTTCGCCGGACCCTTCTTGACCTGGAGGTTTAAGTCCATATTGCATTTGCTGCGGACGTTTTTTTTTTTTTTGCAGACATTCCGGAAGGTAATTCCTTCTGATTTTACGTCTTCATGTAAATCCGCTTTTAGACCTTTTCTTTGTCTGTTGCTCTTTTAGTGAGGTGTTTTGTTCCCCTGATATATGCGCAGTTGTTTCGTCAGAGGCGGTTAATACTAAGACAGGTGTTTTGGCTTTTTCCACTCCTGGCTACCTGGTTCGAGCTTTTTGTAATCCTTATTTTTGATCGGGGTTATTTCCCCTCTGCCCGCTCGATTGCGCTTTGGTTCTTTAGAGAGGACAGCCTACTTTTTACAGGGGTTACCCTTCCAGTGAAGACCCTCCGCTTTTTCCCACCTCTATACGTTTTGGCGCCTCTCGCCCAGAGACCCCAAGATTTTGTTTAGATCGGCCCCCGCCGGTATTTCACCTCACAAAAAGCGAGTAGAAGTTGTACCTGGTTTTGCGAGACGATTTTTTTTGCAATGGAGGGTCGATCCTTGTCCGATAATCTCTTTTTATTCAGCGAAACCCTTTGTTCTGTACCCGATGCTTTCTCCCCATCCTTGACGAGTCTGTTGAGCCCTTTCATCAAATGAATCTCCTCCCTGCGACTTTTGATAGTCCTCCCCGTCTTTTTTCAGTCGATGAGCTCCGATCTGAAGAGTGCTTCTGTTCGTGTTTTGGATTTGCAAGCTTCTTATCGCTCCTTAGCCTTTTGGCCCTTTTTTTTAGCCCCTTCTTTCTTGAAGATGAGTCTGACGTGCTGAAAGATGTTGTTTTTTTGGGTACGTTCGTGTTTTTAGTTCATGTTCCCGAGCTTGATATTTTCCGCGCCGAGAATGGAACCTTTTACCTTCTCTATCCCGTCTAAAGCGGACATGTCGACACCTTTCCCATCTCAGGGCTAACTAACAGCTACAATGAGTTGCGCCCCCACTCCCTCCGGTGGGTTTTTTCCGAATTCAAGAGAGTATTTGCTCTTACTCTCCCCAGTCTCTCTCCACCGGTTTTTTCCTTGAATTATTTCCACACCTTGACTCTTTGATTCCTTTCTTATCCCCGCTGATTGGCTTCCCTTCCGCCGCCTCTTTGCTGTGCTCATGGAATAACCTTTTGTCTTAACCTCTCCTTTAAAGGTCCCCCCCCCCAACCCCGGAAAGTCCACCCGGTTGTTACTAAGTGATGTGAGATTATTTTGTTCCCCTTTTTGGTATTAGAGGGGGAACGCTACTCCATGGTAGAAATTCCTGCCAGCTTCCAGTCTCCGCCCAGAGGCCGCGATCTCCAAAGCTTTAATTCTCCGCTTTGCGAAGCCAACCTCTCCCCCCGAGTTCCTCCTTTGGCCTTTTGTTCTCCGCCCGGCCGCTTCTGTGGGAGTCACATAAGCAGTCAGATTTTTTTGCCCCGGCTAACTACTTCCCACTCGTTAGATGACTTCTCGTTGTCCAGATGTGCGAGGTGTCGCCTTTCAGTCAGTGCACCTCATATCTTCCAGCGGGTCCTGATTGTCACCATCGACTCCCCCGCCTAGTCGGTGAACTTCCGTCCTAGACTTGTTCCCCGTCCATGTGTACGCTCCCCATGTTGAGGTCAGGTGCACGGGTCTCCTGTTTTTTATGCTGCGAGAGCTTTTTTGCCGCAAACCCGCTGTCTTACATACCGTTCCGCCCGACTCCCCTTGCGTGCGAAGTACCTCCCGTCTGCATTTCA
>Ga0179593_1299657_pt1 | contig 15490 bp, 20 predicted proteins | sample CZODoug2_1_08_16_FD_185931 | JGI IMG/M metagenome (GOLD analysis project Ga0179593, IMG submission 185931) | Vadose zone soil fungal communities from Angelo Coast Range Reserve, California, USA - CZODoug2_1_08_16fungal (PacBio error correction) | ecosystem: Environmental > Terrestrial > Soil >... | reverse complement strand
TTGTTGTTCTTCTTTTCCGTTGTCCTTACATTGTCTTATCTCCCCCTCCCCTGTCCTTTGTTGTTTCACCTTTCTCCCCTTTTTTCCTCTTCCACATGCCCCTCTGAGCACTTTTCCCATGAGAGTCTTTGATGTCATTACAGTTTTGTTCAATGGAGCCTTTACGCAGCTCCTGCTCTGTCTCCCCTTTTTGCTCCTCCCCCCTCCCCCCCTTTCTTTTGTTTTAAAGGCCGATTCATGAAAAAACAACAATGAGTAACATTGACTTAATTTTCTTCTCGGAAACGTCTCCTCTCCTTCAGTCCCTATTTTCGGTCTCTGCTCAAAGGCGACACTCCAGTTACATTCCAGAAGAATACCGGGTATCTCACACGCAAGTCGATACTGTTCTTCCCACAATTCTGCTTTCTCCCCGTCGCCCCGCCTTCCCCCCAACCTCGAGGTGACTCGTCCTCCCCGACGGAATCCCCCTTATTCCCCCGCGGAAGCCGCCGACCCACGTATCCGCCCTTCGTTTCCAACCTTTTCCAATTCAGCTTACCTTCCGCCGTCCTGTTTTACAAACTTCACCACTTTGGAGTCCTGCATTCTTTCAAAGAAAAGACGCCACCTCGGTGCGCTCTTTTTTTACGCGATATGAAAGGGCTTCCCCTCACATGCGCAGGGATTGACTTTCTCTATTTGAATGTTGACTGTTTTGAGATTTTTACATTTTCATGTGGCACCTTGATCTCCACGCGCAGAGTTTCCCCAATCAAAAACTCCTTCTTTTTCTTTCGAACACCCCCCCATTTTTATTGAAAGAGCGTCTTTTTTTCATTTAGCTTGCCCGGCCTCGCGGTATATCCCACTGATTCCCCCTTCACGAGTGCCTTTTTTTTCTTTTTTTTACTTTCTGTTAGCCGACTCTTTAACCCACCTCTCCAATTTAGGTTTTTGAGTCGACTCCCCCCCATCAACAAACTTTCTGAATCAAATTGGCCCTCGTTAGTCCCCTTTTTATAGATTGATGAATGCTTCCGTTACTATCGTTCTGGACTTCGTAACCACGAAACCCCAAGTTTCTAGAGGCGAGGTTTTTCTTCTAATTCCTCCGTGACCTAGGACCCCCCTTCTCTACTCCCTTCTGAACCGACTTTCCTGTCTTTCTTTCTAGACGGCCCCCCATGAGGGATCATTTACAAGATGCCTGCGCTAGTTTTTTTAGATAATCTTCACCCCGGCCCCTCCATCTACTACTTCTTATTCATTTGTCCGTTCCTCTAACCGTACTTCCGGGTATTCGCGTAATGCTTGGGCCCTTCCTTCACGGCACTCTCCTTCTCTTTCCTCTTGCCATCTTTCTTCTTTCTTGTCTCCTGCCGTCAATCTTTACGTTGGATTCCCCAGCAAGCCTGATGAGAGTGTTGAGAAAGGTTCGTTCCCCCCCCCTTCGCTCTTTCGTTTATTGTGAGATTTTTAACCACCGGTTACCGCTCTCTCAGCGATGGTTTGGCATCTTTTTTGATTTTGCTTAGTCACCGCTTCTTCCCACTCTTTGTCTATGGCATTTACGTTTCCATTTTAGGTCACATTAGCTGACTTTCTACAGCCTTCCATCCCCCCCCAATAGGTTTTTCTGTACTCAACCACCCCGCAATACCGATTTATGCCCACGTACTTTGTTTCCTCGGAGAGCCATCAATACAACAGCCTCCTGAGTCTAATTTTTGGCTAAAGTTTTATGACCCTGACAATTGCCTCCTAGGCCCGCCTCCCCCCGATAGTACGTATGTCTTTTACAGGCTCGACTGCCCCCCCCCTCTTGACCCACCCAGGTGATTGTCCCCTTGCCCTTCGGACTAAATCCCCCTTTCTTCCTTTTAGGGGGTTTCTCGTTATAAAGTTCGATCGGTTTCTTATTTCAGGCGCGTCTTCTGCTCTCTTGGCACCTAGTCTTTTTCCCCAGCTCCTCGTCCCCCCCCGGACCCAGACTCAGTTTGTCCCAGCTAGAACGCGATTTTCACTTTCTTGTGTTTTTTCCAATAAAGTTTTACTATTCCGCAATGCAAACGTGGTCGTCTGCCAACATTTGTCCCAAGAACCGAATACTGGCGGGCCCTTTCCCAGACCTTCGTTATCTTTCGTTCCCACCCTTTTCCGAAGTCCCCTAATTGCTCGTTTTGGGACTTTTTTTTCTAGCACAAATCAGGAGCTGCGTGTCCGTCTTCTTTTTTTTGCTCTCCCACTTCTTTTCCCCATGCAACGTGCGTCTCTTATTCCCAGTGTTGCCAAGCGTATTCCCTGAGTCGACGTGGCAATAGTTATCTTTTTCTGGCAAAACTTAAGGTCGTCTCCCCGTCGCTTCCAGGTTTTTTTTTCTTTTCAGAGAGATCCATGGCCTTTGGTTCTCTCCTCTCTCCTTCTATTGTTTGCAGACCCCCATTTCTACTGGACGGGACCAATAGTTGCCCCAATACGGACCCGCAGACGTTTGAGAACGCTGTCCGCCTTACGTCCTTATTACCCCCGTGAGAGGTCCCCCACATCCCACACGGTCTTGTCCGACGGCTGGCCAGGTTTGTCAGCTCCTTCCCTAACTCCATAACCTAAACAAAGGCGCACCTCTTTACTCCCCCTGCGCTCTTGATTTTTCCTGTCATGTGCCCCATAGTGAATATTGTCGACCCTTTATGCACCCCCCCCACCTTTCCTAAATTTCATCTACCCCACCTTCTCCCCACTGAGACCCACTGAATGGCCTTCATTTTTTGACTCACATTCCCCTCCCGTGTGCGAGATTAAGAATTAAAGATCCCTAAGCTTTTCCTGACATTCAGTTCACTAGCAGTCTTCTTTCTTTTCTTTCTTTTGTTTTTCACATGTTTTGTCGTCGCCATCGGATATGAGGGGTGAACTCCCGTTTCACCTTTTCCCGCTTCCCATCCAAAAGCGCTTGTTTCTTTTCTTTAGTTATTGTATGTTTTTTTTTTAGGAGCTGACCATTTTTTGAGTTCTTGCAAAGTAGTTCGCCCCAAGAAACGTTGTGGGGATTTTTTTCCCTCTCGGTTCCTTTTTCCTTCTCACGTCAGGTAGCGCCCATTCTTATTCGACCCAAACCGACGATGCTTCGGTCCCCAGTCTGGGCTTCCGTCTCCATGCTGTCTCGTATCTCTTGCACCCCTCTCCTCTCCTTACGAAACTCACAAGACTTCCCTGTCTCATGTTTCTCCTCTTCCTACTGCTTGGGTTCGCTACCTTTCTAAGTTTTAAATCTCTGTCCCCCCTATGCCCGTTTCTCTTCTTCCTCTCTTGCCTAATACTGTACTACGAGTTTCTCCGGTTGGAGCACAGCACCCCACTTAATGCGCCCGATCTCGATAAGTTCCGTACAAGTCCCACACGTGGCCTCCCGTTTCTGCTTCGTAGACTTTTTGAAATCTGATATTCGATCTTTTGAGGTAGGTGGGGCCATAGTTCTCTACCATCCTGTCTCCCGCACAGAATTTCGTAATCCACCAGCAAACCAGAACGGCTTCCAATGGGCGACCCCCAAGTTCATAATCTTTCGTGACAAGTTTTCTTCTTCCCCTCTGAGGCTCTTTTTGAGCTTTGAACTAACATCCACCTCTGTTAGTACTCGCTCTCGAACCCCGGGTTCTCGACATCATCCGGAAAAAGGATTAAATCCCGGTGGATCGTCCCCCTCATTTTGTTGTTTCGTTTCTTTCAAGACACACTCTTCTCCCAACCCTTCCAGACGTTCCCTTGGTCCCCCTGTGTGGGCAATTTCTTTCCCTCAACTCAAATCTATGAACCGATTTTTGCTGGACCCTCCCGCCCTAGCCCCCCACAGATTTTCCTGATCTTTTGATTCTTCCTTTTTTGAGTATTCCTCCGTCACCGGTTTTTCTTGTACCTCTTCTTTTCCCTTTATGAAATGATGATCGCCCCTCGCCCGTTCCAGAACACATGATTATGTGAACAGGGTTTCTTGACAGCCAATCCACACAGCTGTCCCTTCCTTTCCGTTCGCGGTCATTCGGCAGTTTACAGTTTTTTCCTCCCACGCCTTAAACGGCGTCACACTCTCAGCGCCTCCCATGTTGCTGGTGTCCAACATATTGACCCCGATTTTTACCCTCCATGTTTTCCCGCTTGCTTTTTTTTCTCCCTTCATTGTTTACAGTAATTTTCCCCCACTTCGCTAACTTTCCTTTGTTTAATCGCTTTGCCCTGTACAAGTTTCGACCTTATTCCCTCCTCCCACAATCCTGGTAATTTTTTCCTTGCTCGTTTTAAATAGGATCGATTCAGTTCTTAGCTCCGCCCAATCGGCTAGCGTTTTTCCCCCTTTTTTTTTTCCATCCAAGTCCTCTGGAGGTTCCGGAACCCAATCACCCGTCCGGTTCTTTTAAGTAGTATAGAAGGCCCAGGTCCTTCAAAACGTGACATCACACTCCCCCTCCTTGACCCGTCGTACGGAAGAATCCTTTTTCTTGATTCTATTCACATCATTGTCACCATCAATCTTCGCGATGCTTCTGTGCCCTCCATACCGATATATTTTGTTTTTAGTCATCAATTGTGTACTTTCTGACCTGGATATAACATTTTCCCCCCAAACCTTTACCACCAAACGCTTTTCTTTTTTTAGGTAAATCTAATGTGCTCGCTGCAGCCTCGCTCATTTTTGGACCTGTTCCGTCCACTTTGAGGGTCAAACCATATTCTTTCGAATTAGCCCATCCACAGATTTTTTTCCTCTTCCCCTGCATTCATCTGATGATGTTATTGTTACCTCTCCCTAAGTTATCGCAGGTTTCCCGTTATGAAAAACGATCAGCAGTCACAGTCCACACGTCAAATCATTCTGAATGTTGTTTGTAAGACTGTCCCCACTTCTCTCGCCTTCTCATTCGCTCCTCATCCTGGTGGGTTCTTTTATAACCTTTAGACAATCCCCCAGCGCCTCACATTCCCCAGATTTTATTTTGGCTTGCGCTTTTTTTTTTTTTTAACAGATGTATTGACCCTTTGGTCCCGAACTGTCTTTGATCTTGTCGTGACCCGTTATGTTGTTGTTTGATCCCCCTCCTTAATAAATATCCTCGCAACTTTCAACTCGATCCTTTTTCTCCTGTGTCGTTGCATCCCTCCGTGAAGTTATCCGTACCTGCCGCTTTTTTCTCCAGGTCTTGGATTTTTTTTCTTCTCTGAATTTCTCCGCCCCCGGCATTTTTGACTGATGTATCGTTTTGATCGCTTTCCATCCGCCAACCCCCTTTAATGTGACTAATTCCCGCGTGCCACCCTTACACCAAACGAGTTTTCCGCCGGTTTTTTCATCCAATTTTCAGTGTATCGGGTCGTGCGTATCCGCGCTTTCCTTGAAGAACCAAAACAAACCACCTGACTTAGAATAGTTCTTCTGCCGTCCTGTTCGTCGCTGCCACGGACCAGGGTACCTTGCAAAACCTGATCCGTACTGCGTCGAGAAATTGTGTTAGGCCAATCTAAATTTGAACGGTACTTTTTCTTTCCGAACATTCTATTTTCCCATCCCTTGTGTTGTGTCGATATTCACTTTTCTTGTTGACGTTTCCTTGCAACTTCCTGCCTCTTCTCGACGCAGGTTCTTTTCTTTTTGGGCGTCTTGTGCAGCGTTTCCCCCACAGGACAACCTTCTAGCAATCCGTCCCTGATAAAGTTCACAAGGGTTTCTCTTTTTCCTGCGAGCCGCGCGGTACGCAACTGCCCCTTACGCTCTCTTTACACCATGTATCCGATATGTTCTAGTTCAAAGGCGGTGCTCCATTTTTCCCACCCTTGCCCCCTCTGAGTTGGATTGATTAACCCCGCTCCCCCTCAGCGATTGCGGGAGCGTCGACAAGTGCCCATATTCCCACCCAAACCCCCCCTAGAAGGGGTTAATACCACGTATCCTTCCCCCCCCTTCTGGCAAGTTCCCCCCAAGATATCGTCGAGTGTCCCTGGCTAAATCCGCTCCGACTCCTGGCGTAACTTCGACTTCTCACCCCCCCCCTATGAGCCGAACCCCGGAACGACACCTACCGCCCACCCCCCTTTTCTGTCTGTAGGCAGGCTGCCATTATTTTCTCCCTTTTCTCCCCCCCACCGGCTGTAGTTCCCCCCAGGCGGACCAACGTGCTTTTTTTACTTTCCTTTTCTTCCTGCTGGAGTACCTGCAGCACTGCTGCCACCCCCCTCGGTATGCTCTCCCCCCACATCCCCCAATACGGGAGCAGAGATTGCCCAACAAATTTCCATTTAACTCGCCTGATTCGACTCGATGGTGGGCGCTTACCCTGCTGGCTTTTCTGGGCTTCTTGCCCCCTTCCCCGGAAAAACCTTAATCGTTGCGAGAAACCCGCCTTCTCCTCAATATAAAAGGGCGCCTTAGTAGGGTTTGTCGTGTTCGCCTTCCAAGTCCCTTTTCTAGGAGCCCCCCCCCAAGCTTTTTTTCCCACGAAGCCTTCTTAATAATGTCCATATTTCTGTCCTGCGTCTCGAGAGCAAACTCCACACATGAATCTGTGTAGCTCGCGGGATGTAATTTTGTCACCCTTCCCCCGTCCGCATGGCCCCATTATACCCTAACTTGACTTCATTGATTCTGGATCAACGGTCTCCGCCCCAAAGTTTTCCTGAAGTGCATATTGGATTTAGCTGTCCCTTTCTACCGTTTTTAGAGAAAGGGCCTCCTCACTGTGGTGCCTCCCAGTACCTGAGCCGACTACCTTAGGGTTTCCCAATCTAACAGCCTTTCAGTACTTCCTTAACTTTCCCCCCCAGTCCCCGCTTTGCTGTGGCTGGGATTTCCTTCTTTGATTGGCGCCGGCGTGGTTACTGTTTATCCCTCAAACTTTAGTGCGTTCTTGCTGCGCGTAGTTTGAAGCGTACCCCATTTTTTCCCTTTTGACACAGAACCGGATCGGCCGCCGTTTAGCCTGTGTTGCTGGCCTTTGCATACTCGCACCGATTCGACCCCATCCCCCTTTCTTTCCCCCATAGCAGTTGCCGATCACTATCTTATCGCAAAAACTCCGGCGGGGACTCACCCCCATTCCCTCCCTCTCTGAGTCATTTTTTTATGCCCCGGAGAGAGTGGCAAGCCCCCTTCCGTTCAGCTACAGTTTGCTTTATTTTTTTTTTATTGAGGACAACATGCCTACTTCACCTGGCACTCAATCTTGCATATAGTCTCGTATGTGTTTGAGTGTTGGCCAAATCTCCCCCCCCCACAACCAGTGGGTATGATAATCCTTTTTTCTCTTCTCTGGCGGTGGCCCCCTATTTTTCTCGAACAACTTTTTTATTAGCGCTTCCGATTTCTGTTTGGCCTCCCTATTCCAACTAGTTCCTCTCTTCCCTTTACCCTGAACCAAGAGTCCAAGATACCCCTTTCTGCCATTTTCCCACCTTCTTTTTGTTTGCTGTTTTCCTGCAGTCTGTTGCTTGAAAACGGAAACCCACCTCGGTTACTCACAAGCAACGAGCCCTTCGGCAGGTCCGAACCGCTCGTTCGTTCAAATTCTCAGACGAAGACACCTCCCCCACGGAGCTCTTTTTTTCTTCTTCTTCTCCCTGTATAGAAATAGGATCTGACCTATTTCCCTCTTTTATTCCAAAGTGCTTTCTTTGCTGTTATCGAAACCGTCTGCAGTGACGGTTTTCTTTTTCCCAAGTCTTAGGAAATAGACAACGGCAAATAGGAATCTCTTGTTCTAACTGTGTAGATTCCCCCCTTACCGTTTCTTGAGAGAGACACCTTCGGTGTTGACAGCGAGTAGTCCCAATTCTCTCTTTCTGGAATAGTTCTCCGGTTGACGAATAGAGAAGACATTTTTTGGGTCTATATCCGGCAAGAAGGCTCATGATGTTCGCAGTCTGTTCGCAGTTGCTCCAACCCCCTTACGCAGCCTCGGGATCATTGACGCGACCCATCCCCCCCCTATTGGAACAGATTGGCTCAAGTTTTTCCGGCTCTTCTTTAATACCCCCCCCCCTTGAACAATCCACTCTCTTGCATTTCTTTTTTTTTGCATAGATTTCTTCCCACCGCCGTAAGGAAGAAAAACTCTCGTCGTATGAAACCGGAACCCTAAAAAGGACCCAGCGACACTTTCAAAAGAGTTCGCTCACTGCTACATTTATTCCCAGGGAATTATATGTGATATCTCGTATTGTCTTTTGTGTGTTGGCGTATCCCATTCTTCACGTCCATTTTTCCCCTCCGTTATAGAAGGACAGTATTTGCTCAATTGTTTCGCTGATCACACTTATGGTCATTCTGTTTACGTCCCCAGTAGCCTCCTTTCCCAAGATGCGGGTGTTTTTTTTTTCAGAGCACTGCCCCCCCAACCTCACAAATCGTTTCTTTCAGCGCTGTTCTTGACTCTTTTTGTTCTGTATATTTACCCCCTTGCAGAACCGCTGGAGTTTTCCTCGCCCATTTAGACATTGAACGATTTTCCCTCTATGGGTTGGTCCCTTCTTCCAGGCAATGATTAAGATATTTTCCTTTGTCGTTTTTAAAGTGCCTACCTGGTTTGCCCACCAATATTGTAATTAGTGTCCGTCTTTGGCCACTATGGGTTGACCATCCCGGCCGTCCAAGTTTCGTCTGACCACCCATTCACGTCTAGACCTTAAGGCAATTCTATCGTGTATTTATATCCTCCAGAAGGGTTCTCCTCCACCGTGACTCCAAGTGCTTTTGCCTCTCGTCCTATTTGTCCGTTTTTTCTTTGCTTTCATACACGGTTACACGACGACGACCGACACTTTTGATCCTTCCTTTCAAAAACCTTTTGGCCCTATCTCACCGCTAGCGGTCAGGCTCCTTCGGCTTTGTTCTAAATAAAAGGTGAAGTCCAAGACAAAACATTGCCCAGTGTTCGTTTGTCACGTGTGATAACTTCCTTGACCTTCTCTTCTTTCCCGGTGAGTAGCGTTTTTTTTTTCTCTACAGCGGTTTCCTGCGTCGACTGAAGCTTTCCCTTGCGAAACTTCCCCCCAGACTTCGTTGTCACCAAATGGCGAATGTGGTGCTCGTTTGGCCTGGCTTTTTCTGGTAGCCGATCTTGCCTCGGGTTCGTGATCCTTCCCACCCAGGATTAAACTTTCCTTTGCGCTACCTAGAGACCCCCAAGCCCGATCCGATCCCCCCGGATGGTGGTGGGGGTTCTGACCTCCCCCTCTCAAACTAAATTTTTCGATGGGGTCTAATGCACCCCCCATTCGATCCCTTCGTGCCAGCAGTGAAGGTCATCGTCCATTTATGGCCTCAAGTCATTCTCACAATCAGCCGGCTACCCCATGCCCCCAAGGTCCGTGTGGGTAGGCCCACTTTAGAGATACGAAGGTCAGCTTTTCTTTGGTTGAGTCTCCCGATTGGTTTATTGTACATGTATTGAACGATGATCGGCCACTGTTTTACCTGTCGCGCTGCGCCACTTTTCTTGGCTTTGAAAGCGTGAGTCCACAAATCATCCCCATCACCGGCGATTGTTTACTCGCAGAGCCGTTCCCGGCCTTTTGTTTTTCTCCCCCCCCCTAACAACTCCGTCCACTGCACCCTTTCACCACTTCAGCCTCAGTTGCTTTTATTCAAAAATACAGTACGGGCAGTCCGTGCTCTTTCCGAGCCCACTCGTCACCTTGCTGAAAATACGAAGGAGACCTTCCCGGCCAATCGCTCCCTGGTTCTCTTCTGTTGCCCCCGCCGGTCTCTGTCAGCTCACTGTCGCACCCCCCTTCTTCAGCGTTCGTAGGCCATTAGCTTTCACATTGGAGAAAGAACCCGAACTGTCGAGCCAGCCGCTTGGCGAAGGGCTTTTTGAATGTCCTCTTTTAATGCGTCTCCGTTTAAACGAATTACGACGGGTTAATCTTGTCTTATAGCCATTCGGCCGATTTTTGACCGTGACCTCATCACCGGACGTCCCTCCCAGCGTTTTGCGTGAGCGCTTATTTCCAGCCGCTCTTCCGTGCCCCAGCATTCATCCCTGATCGTTTTTTCCCTGACTAAGATAATAGGGTGGCTCGTCCTTAAAGTTTCCTTTAGGGAACTTTTTGCTTTAAACGACACCCAAATCAGCTCATTTTTTTCTATTGCGTCGTCAATTTGATAAGTTGCCTCGCGTCTCCTCGACCAATTTTTTTTGATACATGGGTGTGCCCCCAAGTATCAATTTCAAAAGCTCGTCATACCGCTCTTTCAATTCCAACATGTCTTATTTGTTGTTTCGATCTCTCCCACTCTGCGATTTTGGGACCCCCCTATTTTTTGGGATAGCCGTTGGTCCCCACCCCCTTACCCGGAAGATTATTCCCCGATTCACGTCAACCCCTTGCGAGTACCTTGTGAGAGAGATAGCATGCCGGATCAGGTTGTTTCGAACTTCTGGTTTAAGAGCTGTATTCACAGGACAGTTTTTTGTTCTTTTGAGGGCGTTTATTTTTAGTCCGATGTAACAGTGGTTCTTATTCTTTGATCGGAGTGCTGCATGTTAGCTTTTCCACTTTTTCAAGATTTATTTAGCCATATCACCTCGACGCCTCTTTTGGAGACGTTGCGTTTCCATAAAGAATTCTCCTAGATTCTGTTCTTTGTCCGTGTCTTGACGCTTTTTTCCCTTCTTTTCTGTGATCTGCTGTGCACCTTTTACTCGATCCCGCCCCTCGCTGATGATCGTTTCTCGCTTCAATCGCCCCCTCCCAGTTTCACGTGATTCAGCTGACTCCCATACACACGCGAGAGCGCTAAGGTGTCCTTGGTCAAATTTAGGACAGAGCGTATGGTCGTGCGTATCCGTTGCGGCTCCCATTGAAGACCTTAAATGGACAAAACTCGGACTTTTTTTCTCTATTTTTTCTTCCCGTGTCAATCCCTGTAATTGAAAACACACGACGTCAAGTGACTGCGTCGCTGGCCCTATGCAATTTTCCCGTTGACCCCACGGCCCATGCACATAAAGCAGTTTTTCATTATTATCTAATTTTTTTGTTTATTATTCTGTAGAGGGGAATGAATTTGGGCAGTTCAACCTGCATAATTGCCTCTTCCTCATTCACTGCGTCGTTTTTGGTGCCCTTGATACCGTTGGCCTTCCCGGGGCGTTCCCGGCCAATAGTAACCATTAGTCATCTTTCTTCAGGGCCCATTCCCCCTCAATGGGCCGCGCGTCTACGCACGCCATTCTCTCTGTCTAAAATTTGCCTCGACCATCTTTTTCGCGTTATTGCGTGTTTTTTCGAAGGGAGGCCCTGATTCCCCATTCCCCCCCACAATTAAAATATAAGATCACCTCCCCAGCCTCTTGCTGAGCGGGAAATTCTCCCAGCCAGATCACAGGAACAAGCCATTGCCAGAAGCGGAAGACGGTTGAGCAAATTTCCCCCAGTCCGTTCTAATTTGCTTGATCCCTCGCCCCTGTTCTCCCCTATCGTTATGGAAAATCACAGCGGAAGTGTTCCCCTGTCCGACCGCGACTGTTCGGCGACCACCTTTCCCCTTATTCGGCCCCGAATCAGCTTCTAAAGCAATGGAGTCGGCTGATTGTATCCCTCCCTTTTTCCCTCCCCAGACTCCCACTCCCTCTCCCCCCTTCCATCACCCCCCCCCACCTCCCCTCACAGTCCCTTCAGCTCCTCCCCCTCGTCTGTCCCACTTTTCCTCCCCCCTCCCTCCTTTCCCTTCCTCACGCTTGTCCTCTTACGCCCCCCCTACCTCTCCCCCTCCCCCATCACCCTTTCCTCACCCCCGCCCCCCCCTTCTCTCCCCTGCCCCCCCCCTTCCTCCCTCCGCTTCCCCTCCCCTCCCTGCCACTACCCTCCCCCCACACCTACCTTCTTCCCTTCCCCACCTACACCCTTCCACCCCCCCCCCTACTCTTCCCTTCCTTTTATTCGCCCCTCTCGCTTCCTCCTACCCGTTTCCCTTCCCGCCTACCCCCCCCTCCCCTCATCTCTCTCCTCCCTCCTTCTTTCTCCCCCACACACCCCCCCCCTCCCCACCTTCCAACCTCACCTCCACCCCCTTCACCCTTCTTTCCCACCTTCTCCTCCTCATCCCCTCTACCCTCCTCACCCCCTCTCTCCCCCCCCCCCATTTCACCTCCCCCCACTCACTCACATCCTTTACCCCTCTCACTTCCCTTCCTTTACACATCCCGCCCTCCATACCCACCCTACTTCCCTCTCCTCTCTGACCTCCTTTTCCTCCCTCCCACTCCTCCTCGCCCATTTATAATCATCCTTCGCTTTCCCCTTCCCCCCTTCCCCGTCACCCCCCATCCCTCTCCTTCTCACTCACCCCTCTCTCCCCTCCGTCTCGATCCCCTACTCTTCCCTCCCTCCCCACCCTTTATTTCCTCTCTCGCCCACCCTCCTCCTCCACTGTCTTCCCCCCCTTCCCCCTCTCCACCTCCCCATACTCACACCTTTTTCATCTCTTCTCCTCATTCCTTCCCCCCGTTCTTCCTCCTTCTCCCCGCCCCTATCTACCTCTCCCCCCCCCCCCCCCTCATTTCCCACCCCCCCACCATTTCCCCCATCGTCGCCCCCTACCACCATCTTCCCATTCACGATTCCCCCCCTCCATCACCCTCATCCCACAGCCTTTCCCCTCTCTCTCCCACCCCCTTCCCCTCCCCCCTGTCCCCCCTCTCCCTCGTCCTTCGGATGAGGCCGCCTGCGGAAGCTCGTGCGAAAACGGCCCCCTCACATCCAGGTTTGATGCTTTCTGAACTTGAATGTTCTCTTTCCCTTTTCCGCTTATTCCACACCGGCTGAGCCTCCCAAGGCGACGTCACAAATGAAAATCTCCTAGTGCTTCATCTCTCCCTCCCCACATTCATTTTGGTCCCGGAAAGAGTCTTTGTGAATGACATCTCTTTGTTCTACGTTTCTTGGGCGCTATGGCCATTTTTTCTCAAAATGGATCCCCTCCTCCCCCCCCCTGCCCTTTTCACTCCCCCGCGGTTGAAGGCACCCCCATTAGCGCCTCGGTCCTCCCTCTCCGATCTTCCTGTGGTTTTTTGTGGAGCTTATCAGCTGGTGGGGCGGGTTTTGTGGTGGATGGGACTTCCACCTTTCCCGTCACCCCTTTGATTCTTTTATCGCGTGGTGGGCGGCGGATTTTTTTTTCTTGGCGTACTCTCTGGATCCACTCTACTGGCGTAGATCTGGTTTTTCAATTGTTTTCTTGGGTTTGTTTTTTTTCCTTTGTTTGCTTTCGCCTTTTTGTCGCGGGGGGGGTTGTTTTTGCTTTGTTGCGTTTCTTCTTTTTTTATATTTTTTTTTTTTGTGTTTTTTTTTTTTCTATTGTTTTTGCTTTCTTTTTCCACACCCCCCTTCCTCGATGGACGCTGACCATAGAAGAAGAAATATAAAAGGGACCGCCCCCTTTTGATTCGTGTTCTTTTTTTTGACACCCTTTCAGAATTCCACCCTCTTCCTAGCCCCAATCTTCAGGGAAAGTGCAATTAATCCTCTTTCTGACCTTATTACTGCGGGCCTCCCTCTTTTTCTTGGACTTCGTCCCTCTTCTTCCCCCATCCCCCTGACCTGTCTTTTCTTTCCTTTGAGAGTGGAGTGAATGTCAATTAAGCAGACCGGTTGGCTATAGTTGATTTCCCCCCTTCCCGTTTTCACGGACTGTCCTCCCCCTTCCGAATCCCATCTGAGGAAAGTCCCGACAAGATTTTCGAGCTCCGTTTTTATCGCTATCCTCCTCTTCTAATTACCGGTTCCTCCCCCGCCCATTTCCTAGCCCTTCCGTATGGTCTCCTTATAGGAAGAACGACCTTTACTGGTCAATTTTATTTTTTGTACGTCCGAGTTGGGTCATTCCTTGTCCTTGCAAGCCATTGCCTCCCCCCCCTTCGTTTTTTTTTCGTTCCTCCCCTTAACTAGTCGCAGGCTGCTGTTTAAATCAACCTTGCGCTGTTTTTTTGCTCCAGGGAGTGGGATCAGTCTTTTTTCGGTAGAGCAACAAGTTCCTGCAACGCTCTGCCCAGATTTCCTCTATTCTTCCACTGAGGGCCTTTTTTGATTGGAATTTTTAAGACTAAGAATTTTATCCCAAGCGCATTTACTCACATTTTCTGGCCTTCCTATCTTTCCACTCCCGGACAGCTACGCTTAATAACCCCCCCTAGTGTCTTCAACCCACCAATTTCAATTTCCCTTACGAAGCTGTTAAGGGGAGTCTCTAGTGGCGACAAACCCGTTTCTTTACGGTTCTCTTGCTATTGGTCCCAGGTTGAGTCAAGATCCTCTGACCTACAGCTTTCCCCGCTCTTACTTCTTTTGCATGAGTGATTTTACCCCAAATCTTTTTTACACAAACAGCTGCTTTCTCTTCTACTAGTCCGTTCCCCCCTTTGTTTTTCCCTGCGGTGTTCCTCTCCCCCCTTCGAGATCTAAAATGTGTGTGTGAATAGAGGAAAACTATTTTACCACGCGACCGCCTCTTATTTTTTTAACCTTTTTTTGAAACCTCCTTTCCCCCGTCCAACTGACCTGAACTATGGTCTTTCCCGCCCTTTTTTTTGCTGGTTCCCTTGCCTCAAGTTCTGTGAGATGAAGATGTCAAAGATGGTAGTAGAACCCCACCAAAAACGTTTTTTCAAAGACCTGACTTTGCCTACCTTTTAGGCATTTTCCTGACTCTCGTTTCAACGTTCTGATGCCAAGAACTTGCGGCCACTGGGGCTATTTTTCTTCCCTTTTAAAATTAGCTGTCCCTGAATAATTTATTGACCTTTGCGTTGTTGAGTTCTCACCCCCCCCCCCCCCCCCCCCCCCCCCCCCCCCCCCCATCTCCCCTTATTCAGTCTCCCCATTTGGTCGTCTTATTTACCGTGGGGCAATTAGGGACACAAGTTGCGAAGAAGAAGTTTTGGTTTGGTTTTGTGGTTCGAAAAACTAAGGGACGAGCATCCCTCGTTCTGTTTCGCGACCGTTTTCCCCCTTGGGTCTAGAACCTTAGGGGACTTGGTAGCATTGAATTTTAGTAGAGGGCCGAGCTTTTCTATTTTCGTTAGCCTTGCTCCTCTGTCTCCGGAAGAGGATTGTCAGCCCTTTGGCCCTTGACCGACTTTGGCCCTTTTCTTTTCCTTTTGTTTCAGGTCTTTTTCTAGTTTTCGGTACGAAGCTACTCCGTGAAGGACAATCCCGCACTCCCCACAACAGTTCTGTCTACAACCTCTTGATAGAGCTCCCCTTTTGCGTCATTCCTTTCTCCACCGCCTCCACGCCAACAAGAACACCCCAGAGCAACTTTTGATGCCAAAGCGCGATCTTTCGTGGGGGTCATTGTCATTGCGTCTCCCCCACGCAGGGCCCTCCCATCTCTTGTCCTCCCCCTTTATGCCAACTTCCGTGAACAATAAAGTGATCAGCACCAATCCCTGCGTTTAAAGACCCTGAGCTGCGAATCTCCCAAGGTCTGCAAGCTGAAGCTGTGACTCCCCCCTCCATG
>Ga0179593_1501727_pt1 | contig 15491 bp, 13 predicted proteins | sample CZODoug2_1_08_16_FD_185931 | JGI IMG/M metagenome (GOLD analysis project Ga0179593, IMG submission 185931) | Vadose zone soil fungal communities from Angelo Coast Range Reserve, California, USA - CZODoug2_1_08_16fungal (PacBio error correction) | ecosystem: Environmental > Terrestrial > Soil >... | reverse complement strand
GGACAATGCATCTGTCGGGTTTAAATGTTTATATGTAAATCCAGGAGGCAACCGATCCCCCCTGGCGCCCCTCCAACAAAACCTCCGATCCAGATTGTATGTGTTCCCCTTTCCCCCAATCCCCGAGGCCAAGGTAGTCCTTGAGAACATACTTGCCATTTCCTTGCTTTTCTCCTTAGGTGGTTTCAATTACTGGAAGCCTTGTTCCTTGACGTGCCCCCTTTGGTTTTTCTTCTGCTTGCCCTCGGCATCGAAATGACCACGTTTCGCTTACAGGGTGAAGATCCCCTATTCCCCCCTCCTTTTTCCTCCCGCGTAGGTTTAGAATGGGAGGGTATCCCCGAGTCTTGGCCTCAGGTCTTTCAGTTTGCTCAGTTCCGCTTCGGTATCTGTTAATAGCCGCGATTCATCTGTTTTTTCCAGTCCTTCCTATCATTTTATCGTCCGGAGGAGAGGGTGAACATCCTTGCGGATCGAATGTATTTTGTGAATCTTTTGATTTCCTTCTCTTGCCTCGTACTCCCCTCCCCCCCACCCCACGATATTTCAGAGGTCCGAATCTCGGCTCGGGTTTTCTGAACGCATCCATCCGGTGATCCAAGCCGAGTCCCCCCCTCACGGATGGTAATAGACGTGCCTGGTCCTGCACTGATGAAAGTGATTGGCCAGTGCTTTTTTTTCCTATAAAGTGTGTACTGGTTCTTGGCCCCCGTTATTTTCTGGTTCTGCCCAAATGCCCAGGGACGCGGAAGCGCTAGGTCGGTGGCTGACAACTGACCGGTGATGGATACAGTCTTTTTTCCCCTATTATGACCCCACTTATTTGTCTGTGCGAGTTATGAGTAGACTAGTTGCGTGGTCTCGCAGGAGTGCAACTGCTACCCTTTCCAAACGCAGGGTGCCGCTGCTCAGGCGACCGACTACGATGAGCACCCGTGCATCAGATGGGTGAGCCTTCGAGCTCCCTTTGAAGTCTCCATGCAGGGAGAATCCAGAGGTGCATTCCCCCCCCGTGAGGTCGCTTTCCCTGGCCCAAACTAGATTACCATGTTTTTTGGGCTGACTCGCTCGGTTGCTAGGTGGAGGATATGGTTCCCCCTCTCCCTCCCAGCTCAGTGGCGCGGTTTTTGAAATCCGCGTGTGCGTAAGACTGTTACTTACTCTCAGTTGTAGGACGTCAGACGACCGGCCAAATTATTACATCCCCCCCCTTCCCAAGAACGATTTCCCGGCGCGCTGTCTCTAAGTATTCCCTCCCCCTACACCCTTCGAGCGCCCTCCTGCGCTGCTCAGAGGATACGAGAGTCCTGGTGCGGGTGTCCTCTTCTTGGGCAAGAAAATGTTTCGCGGCGAAAAATTGCGATTCTTCTCTTCGTCACACCTGAGAAAAGATTCCCTAGTTGTTTCGTGCGGTCGTTTAGGTCTTCGTAGCGAGTTTGGAAAACCTCACTTCGAAGTTCTCCACCGGGTCGGTCGATGGGCGTCGAGGAATAACTTTACCTTTCTGATTTATGCTGGCGCAAGAACGAGTCCTTCCACCCCATCATTCTCTTCTTCTCGGCCCCCAACCCCCACGACTTTCCTGCCTGCTTTCAGCCTGCCTATCCCGACGCTTTTTTGGTAATGGTAAATCCTTCCCCCGTTTTCATACAAAAGGCCCAAAACCTTAGCACGCTCCCGGGGGACGACGGCAGACCCGAACATCCGTTTTTTTCTATGAGCCCTCATCCAATTCGTTCCCTTTTCGGATTTAAACGGCTTTGCTCTTCAGGAGGGCCCCCGCCTTTCCCAACGTGTTTTCCTGCTGCGGGCATTTCTCGCGGACGTGTGTCGCGACTCTTTACGTCCCCTGCGTGCGCAGGTGTTTAATGTTGGTTTAAGCGCTGGGGCAGACACCGGATCTTTTGAAATCTGGATTCTTTTCTTGATGGGTTCAGCTACACCTTTTCCCCCCGCGATTCTGTTACAGACCCTGCGAACTTTAACGTCTTGTCAGAAGCAGCTCTTTTTTCCCATTGAAAGCAAGTAACAGCTTGCCAATCCCGTTAGAAACCCGTCACTCGAATTGAAACCTTCTAGTTGGATGCGCAGGCGGAAAAAAATTTTTGCTCCACCCTCCCCCCCCTTTTATCCCCCCATTAACACGGGTTTGTGTTTTTATTTCCCTCCTCCGTGTTTTAGACCCACCCGATGTTGACTGGGGATATTTCGTCGGAGAGTGGAGCGCTCTTACCCATTTTGCATGCCCAGTTTTTCACCGAGTTTCAGTTCGCGCGATGACGTAGATTGTTCCGTTCTTTTTTTTCCGTGACGCGGCTGAGGGGGCCAGCCCCGGACTTTTCTACGTGAAAATTTTTGGATATGGGAAACGTGATTCTTTCCTTCAGGATGATTCTGTAAAGCCCCCTAAGAAGAATCTTCTTCAATTCGGTGGTCTGCGCCCCAATCGTCTGACCCACAGGCTGGCCCTTAAGACTCCTCCCTTCGGGGACCCCTTCGTCTTCTGAACACCACGAGATCAATTGACTTCCCTAGGTAAAAGATTTGCTACTTTTTCGGTACTTCTACCGCGAGCCCGTACTCGCCTGCCCGTCTGAATTCCAGCTAAACTCAAACCCTGGTTCTGTCTTTGCAGTCGGCGCGACTCTGTTGCTAGTTTTGGTCTTTTATCGTAACTTGACCCTACCAGACGACCTAGCCCGTGTTAGGCAGGCTCTGAAGCACGACTGACGACCAGACTCCCCAAATGGCCCGGTTTCGCCGATGACGCGCCAGAGTAGAAGCAGACTTTTTGAAGGTGTTCCAAGATCTCTTCGTGACCTTAACCCTTTTCTCCCATTATCGAACCTCCGGTAGGTGTGTCGACTTGCCAGACCCTTGGTCTTTTAAGTTTACCTCCCCAAAATCGCCCGAGCAGCCTGCTTTCCTTAATCCTCAAGCGCACCCAAACCTCGCGATCCCCTCCAGGTGTCCTTTTAATTCCTAGAGTTGTTCCGCTGGTCTATCAGTGTGAGCATTCATCCCTTGGCCCCTACTTTGACTCGACGTAAATTCTTCGAGTTATTGTTCGCTAAGGTGTAGGCAGGGGCGTCGTTAGAAGAACTATACTTGCAGAGCGCCGGTGAACTGATTTCCCTTTGTCATTTCGGCTTCCGTCAAAACTGCCTGACAGGAGTATGCTTCCAGTCTTCCTCCTGTAATAACCTATTTAAACGCGAAATGTTCATGGCGCAGATTGCACGGCGTACTTCAAGAGGTCCAACCAAACCTCCCCCCTTCTGATATTAAGTCCACATGGTAAAACTCCTTTTTTGCCAGTTAAAGCTACTTGCATTATGCCACCCCTATTCCTATCATGGGGGAGCCGGAACGACTTTGCTTGGGGGTCAGACCTTAAGCCCAGACCCCTCTTCCTGTGAGACACTTGAGTTCTTTGGCAGCTCATATGGCGTTGGCCCTTTGGGGCGTTCTTCCCACACTGCTTTATCACTGAGGACGTCTGTTACTTTCCTCATATACGCCGCCCAAAGTCAGTTAGAATTATCCCATTTGACCTGTTGCAGAGCGTATCCCCACCCGGATATTCGACCTTTGGTTCCGCCGCTTTCGGTCATGATCTCGAACCCGCCCATTTCCCGAGCAAACCAGGCCCTTGGCCTTCATGCTTTCAACGATCCCTTTTTTCCCCCGGTTGCAGAGGACTGCCTTCCGGCTCTTCAACTTCGGCGCTTGGATCACGGACAATAACCGGGCGCTGAATGATGGCTTCCATGAACCCCGCTTTCACCGCATGGAACATGCTCTATCTTTTGACGAGAGCCGAATTCTAACGCCCACCTCCAAGCTTTCAAACGCCGTAATCTCGTTCACGGTTTCGTGCCCATCTCTCCGGACGATCATTCCGTCATCTGATCTTTCTTTCAAGGATATTTTGCGCGCTAGTCCCTGTTCCGCCGGAAGTCGCTTCAACTCAACCATCCAGTTTCTTCTTACCAATTCATTCGGAAAACTATGTTGCGGTCCCGAACTCTTTCTTATTTTGAAGAAAACGGCCCGTATCCCCGGGCAGCGAACTCGTTTGGCGCCTGGGCTTGTCCTACGACCGAACACAAAAATGTCCTTTCCTTTCTCTTCTTTTTACTTTTTCCCTCTTCTGAAGTCTTTTGTCTGAACCTCCGGCGGAAATGGGTCAAGGCGGCTCATCCCGAGACTGTTTGGCCAGGCGGCTTGTGCCGACACATAGTCTTTGTGTGGTGGACTCTGTATATCGGTTTTGGTGCCGTCGCCATGACCTTGTTTCTTCTTTTCCAACCCTACCGAGAACCATTTATCGCGAGCCTCAGTATGCATGGCCCCTTTCTCTTTTTTTTTTTGAGATTAGCTCTCCACATGGTGGATTTTTCTATGTATATTGTAAATCAGTTGTCAGCGATCACCTCCAGTTTCCCCCAATACGAAGAGTCCGCTATGTGTCGGCCCCCCCAATCCGCCCTCTGTCCACTGGTTGTCCCCCCCCCCCATACTTTTCCCATTTCCGATGTTGATTTTGCAAGGTTTTTTCAACTTCGGATAAAGGTGTGATGCTGCCGGATTTTAGTTTTTCCCCCTGTTGGTGCTGTTTCAACTCGGACTGCGCCCCACAAACCCTTGTCGTGTTGCTTCTCTTTTTTCTTTTTTCCAGTTCACCAGAGTATCGGTCGCGGGACTCCTCATCAGTTAGCTTTGATTGCTTCGCGGATAAGGCGATTTGCTATGTTCCACCCGAATTCGTCGGACGTGATCTTTTACCTAGCGCGACTTTTCCCTCTCCATATAATGGTATCGTCCGGAGAGGAGGGCCGAAATGGTCACTCTGTCCTTGTGACTTGCTTTGAATTCATGATTAGTGTGATTCCCGTCAAACGATCGCGCCCCCACCCCCCAACCCCCCCCCCCCCCCCCCCCCCCCCCCCCCCCCCCCACAGATGTTTCCTTCGAGCTCTTTTTGTCGTAGGGTCCATTAAGCACCACCTCCATTGTCTCGTGATCCCGAGTCCCCTCACGGCTTGGTCCGTTGTTACTTCTTGGTACTTTTCTTTTCCTCCCTTTTATGATTGCCCCTTGTTGTACTGGTCTTTTCCCCTGGTCCGCTCACAATGACGAAGGCCCTGGAACGGTGTTAGGATCCTTTGGAAATGCCGAGGACGTGCCATTAAAGGTCACCCCCCATTATTTCTCCCTATTGGTCTTCTGATGGATGCTGATCCAGGAACTCAGCGTCTCCTTTGATTTCCCTCCCACACCGGCAACGCAGGTCATGATCATTTAATCCCGTCTTTCTTCTATCTGGCGTTAATTTCAGGAGCCAGACTTTTAACTTGAAATTTCCTGAGATGGGGGCCTCCTCTTTTTGGTCCTGACGATATGCCTTTCGGTCCGTTTATGGCCCCTTGTTTACTTATCACCGCCCCTGTGTTGTGCGGGGACCTCGTGAGGACGCGTCAATCTGCTCCATTCTCTCCCCGTTTATTCGGAGTGATGAGCCAGTCTTCTATACCAAAGTGTTATTCCGTAAGCAGACCGCACATTATGAGTTTTCCAGAACCCCCCCCCCTCCCAGCCTTTCAGGCGCGCCTTAGATGATAGTTCCCCGCTGAGCCGGCTACCCTTCTAGTACTATGCGATTACCTTCTCTTTCTGGGCTGTGACTTAATGAATTGGCTAACCCCCTCGGTCCTTATGTTCCTTTCCCAGCTGTCGCGAACACCTGGAGGAAATTGCGGCGTTTGTTGCGTATGCGGCCCCCGCGTTGCTCGTCGCGATTGGAAACCCATTTTATTGAAAGGGACAGCTGCCGATTTTCTTCCATTACCTAACCGATGTTCGCTAAGTTTCTGAGGATGCAAGAATCCGAGCTTCACCTAGCTATTCCGCTCGGTTTCATCGGCGCCACAATTTGCTTTTTTCGGTCCCTGCTTCATCGCTGCCCTATCCCGAAGTCGTCTGGTAATGTTACAATTTTCCCTTTCCATGACAAAGGACCCCCCCAAACTCCGCATTTTTCTTCGACTTTTCAGAACCCCAATCCTTTTTGATCTATGCTCTCCTCCAGACCGCTTCAATCTGAATTGTTTTTTTCTGTGTGGGTGGTGGGGGGGTTGTGGTGGCAGCTAACCGGGGCGTCTCCTGCCCTGTCGTAAACTATGTTCATGATGCAGGTATTCTATTTCCTTTTTTCCCACCCCAGCAGAATATTCAGTACACCCGTCCTTGGCATGGGTTAGCCCCCCCGCATGTGGGTCAGCCGGCTGTTCGCCAGACCCGCATAGGAAAAAGACATCTCTCTGTGTCAACTTTCTCCCCACGTCGTCTTTTTTTGCCGCGAGTTCCCCTTCCCCACGTCTGGGTACAGTGCGAAATCGGGGTTCCCCTTTGCCCTGACCAGTCAAGTTGCCAATCAATAGAAAAAATTTCTTCATCTCGAATCTCCCCTTTTTAAGATAGCAGGCCAAAGACCAAACCTTTGGGTAGCGCGCCCGCCCCCAATTCCCAAAGAGGGGTTGGGTATCTTACCCTACCGTTGTTGTTGAGAGAGATCCCCCCTTTTTTGTTTCTGGGATAATCGTCGGTGATGTGTTGGACATTGGTCTGTAGGGCCTGCGACGGCTTCACACCAGATGTTTTTGCTTATCGTTCCCTTGGCCCTTGATTGGCCTTTTTGGGTTGAGTTTAGTGGGACACCCAGAGCTTTGTCTTAGCAGTTTCGCCTGCAGGGACCAAAATCGCGGGTTGGAATTAACGCGCTTGGTATTTCCCCCTCCCAGAACCTTATTTTCCTTTAGGGTCTGCGCCAGGCCTGCCCTAGACATGTTCCGCACGTCCGGGGACGTCATAGTCTTGACCCCCCCCCTTCTGCTTTTCTTCCCTTCCGCAGGTTTTTCCACAGATTTGAAGAAAGTTTCTTCTCCTCGACTCATTCGCTGGCCGCCGTTCAGATAAACTTCGTTCGTGGAGGCGGGATAATACACCTAATTTCTTTTCTCGTCTGGCGGACATTACAGGGCGAGGGTTCCTAGAAATGCAGGAGGGAAATTTTTCCCCCATTACCCGCCAGCGTCGGGACTGGGGAAGGTTTCTGCATGTGCGCTTCCCCCCCCGAGTTCCTCAATGTCTTGTGTTGGCGCCGATTCGAGAATAGCTTTTGGCGGTGAATCATCGGATCGCGCAGCACGCAGAACGTAGCGAACATCGAGTGGTCCTCGGAAAGGTATCCATCGACCCCCTCCCCCCCTTTTTTTCCCTTACCCCCTCCCCCTTTACGTTTCCAAAATCGCGACGAGCAGCGATGTGACGACACGCCCAACGCAACCAACTCTCCCCGATCTTTTAATAAACTTTTTCCCGCCCTTTTTTCTTTCGATTTGTCTCCCCATAGATTTCTAGCCGACGATAAGTTGCTGAGCACCACCCGTCCCCGGTACTAGAGAAGTATGAGTCTTCTCGTTTGGGTCGCATTCGAGTTTGTAGCGTTGCACGAGCGTTCGTCCGAAATCATACGGCAGGCGGGGCAGTGCCGTGTGCTTGTCATAATTCGACGGTCCCTAGTTTTCCCCTTCTTAGGCGTGAGTAACCTATTAGCATCCCCTCCTCCCCCCCTTTCAACGAGAAAGAGCCCAGGCTGAAGATTGACGAGCGTCTCCCTCTTTTCCCCATCCCCAACCCTGTGATCCTATATAGCAGGTACATCTAAGTTTCAAGTAATAAGACGAATTTGAGTGATCTTCGAGTCTACAACCCCCCCCCCCCTCATTTTTAGTACCTATGATGGGAATGCGGCATTCGCCCAACTTTCCCATGCAATTAAGGACCCAGATCAGTGGCGAATTTTTCCTCCCTATCATGGAAAGCGAATCCGGAAGCCCCCTGTCGGGGCGTCTGGTTTTTTCTCCCTCATGTTTATTTATAATTGAGAAGTTCCTTACACACCTTTCCCCTCACCAACTTCTCCTAGGCGGTGCCTGTGTGGCCCGTTTTTTCCCCACCGGGCTCTCATCTCCTTCGCGGCGACTTCGGTCATTTTCTAGTTCCCCCCTCCCTTTTAAAATAGAGGCCAAGACCGTTACCCCTCCTTTTTCATGCGGCCTTCATGCCAGACGGCCAGGCCCGTCATTAAAACCTTTTCCTGGAACCTTTTCCCCGAAAAGGACAATTTTACCTGGATGTGGAGTCTGGCTCCCCCTACCTGCCACTATGCTCGGAAAGTCATTAGCGACCATTATTCCCTCTTTGGTTTTGCCACGTTTTCTAAAAGACAAGAACCTAGGTAAATTAAAAGAATTCCCATCTCCCCTTTCCCGAGTTCCCCATGAGTTCTTGGCACCTACGATTTCGTATCTGAGATTGGAATGGAAGGATCCTTAGATCTGTCCAGCTTCCTCCCCTTCAACGTTTGAGCACATCAACCCTCGCCGGAGTACGGCCGCTATACACCTCGAGAGGCGCCACGATAATCTTACTGAAACCAAGGCCGCTATAGCACCTGGAACTGACCGTGTTCACTTAGTTCTTTGTGTCTACTCCTCCCGCTTGGACCAAAGGAAGCACGGCCCCTTCAGCTCTTCCCCACTTCCTTTGAAAACCAGCCTCTGCAAAACCCACCTGGAGGAAATGGGCAAGTCGGTCTACCCCACCGAGTTTTTTTTTGGTTCAGCCATAGAGGACTCTGGATTGGTGGTTGGCCGTCGCGTTCTTGACTCTTCCAATACCAGTAAGATAAAATTATCCCCCGAGTCGAACTCAGATCATTGGCGCAGCTTTCTCCTTTGTTGAGTTTCACTGGCCAATGTCCAGTTCTCGTAAGTAGGTCTTTCGGACATGCGACACATTCGCGTGGCCCCCACAACCTCCGATATCAGAGTTTCCGCTATGTGTCTTTACCCACCTTAAGACTCCCCTCTTTTTTATCGATGCCAGCCAAGCCAATACTTGGCATTTCGCCAGGGTGCCATATTCTTCAAATACTTTCAGTGTGAAATTGGGACCGTGTCCTTCCTTTGTGGTTCCAGCGGTCGAGTCCTACTCCTACCCCTTCTCCCCCCTTCATGCCCCCTTGTTCGCTCCCTGAGGTTTGGCGAGATGTTTCCCTATCGTTTGCGGGCCCTCGTTCTAGGTTCGAATTGGTAATCTGAAAGAGCGGCGTACACGGAGGTTTTTTTTGCCGAATTTACTATCTTCCCTCTCGCCTATCCTCTCCAAGTGTGAAGTCCTCTTACATTGCTAGGTCGTCAGAAACCTTGGCTCGACAATGTACTGGACGTGTGAAAGCTTTGACATTTCTGCCTTATTCCTTCTGATTCGCCAAACAGATCGCGCAGATTCCGAATGACTTCCTTGGTTTTTTTAGGGGACCCCAATTCAGCCCCCAACCTTGGTTTCTGCCTCTCTTAAATCTGGTAATAGACGTCTGACCGTCCTGCAACTCTCCCAAAGTGATTCTCCAAGGTTGTATTTTCTGGCCTCGGTATCGGCGATCACAATGCTCCTTCCGGGACGATTTGGAAAGGTAGCACTGGCTTTGCCTTTTTTTTTCTTCTTCGGGGCATCTGACCCGCCGAGCTTTTTTTTTCCAATTCTTTTTATGTGAGTATTTTTCACTCAGAGTCTCTCCAGGATTGCTGCGAACTGGCACCGCAAATTCCAAAGAGAGCAGGAACCTTTCTTTTCCCCAACTTTTCCCCCCCGGATTTGGGCACCCAAATCGCTGGGCTTTCAGGTTCCATCCTTCATTGACCGCCCCGATCCCAGCCCTGACGTCAGGACTGTTTGATGTGACGATTTCGAGCACTCCAGAGTTCTTTGGATCCCACTCCTTGGCTGACTTCCTCGGGGGGTCTTTCATTTTATTCTCCGTCCTCATATGCAGTTTGCGTTCGTCTTTGGAAATGGTTCTGCCCCCTTCTCCTTCTAACTCTTCCCCCTCTTCTCCGACCGTCTTCCGGAAGCCGACCGTTCCAAATTATTCAAGCCTTACCCCCCTTCCGTGCGCGCTGGTCTGATGTTGAACCCACGACGCCCCTTCCACGGATACCCCCTTACGGAACCTCCTGCGATGCTCTATTGAATACGCGAGTACTCCGGTTGTTTCCTTAGGGATCCCGCAAAAACTTCTTTCTCGCGGAAATCTTAGGGCGAGCTATTTCCCTTAGAGATTCGCGAACCGGATTTTTCCCCGTTTTTCCCTGTTTTTTTTTCCTCCTTTTTCCCTTGAAGCGCGGGCTGCCTTCTTTTTTCGAGTTTGGAACGTAAATTTAAGAGGATCTCTTTATGGCCGTTTTCATCCGAGACTTATATGCACGGTCTGCGAGGCTGCGCAGTCTACGGATAAACCTCCCCTCTCTTATCTTTTTTCGGCCATCCCCCGGTCCTCCAAACCCGGTTCTCGGTGTCATGCTTGCTTAATTCCCTACGCTGCTGTCTGTAATGTGTGTCCCATGCCTTTCTATGAAAAGCCCCACCACCCTCGCAAGCGCCGTCTTTCGCCGGCCTGCCGACTTTTCTTTATTCCTGCGCCATACCACGCAGTTTCAATCTGACTGTCCGGCCTTTTTCTCGCGTCCGGCGAAGCCCTCTGGCAAATATTCTGTCAATGCTCTTTTCTCTGGGACGTGTTCATTTTATCTTATCCGCCCGTTCTTTTTTTTCCACCGGGTCTGTGGTCAGCCCTCTTTGGCTGCAGTACCGAAACTTTCACCCAGAAGTAGTATTTTGGTAAGCTACCAAAGTAGTATTCGTCTTTTCCCCCCCGCTTTAATGTTACGATCCGCTGTAGATACTACGACCCAGCTCTTGGGTTCCTGGCCCCCCTCACCCGCTTTGCAAAACGGGAGCCACATCCCGTCCAAATCTCGTGTTAAGTCCTTCAGCCAGACAAAATGGATGGAGTTGATCCTCCCTCCGAACTCCTCTGTTCCCCAATTGTTGTGGATATCTTTTTCCTCCTCCTCCGTTGGTTGATTTCCCCAACCCGTGTTGCTTGTGGCGGGCTGAGGTGGCGCAGTTCCCCAAATAAATTTGTTCCTTTTTTTCCCCCGAGATTTCAGTGGAGCCGATTTCGTTTTTCGTGGCTCACGTGATTGGCCAGCTGTTTCTTCCCATTGTCCACACAGAGTGTTTCGCTTTTTGTTAAAGTTCGCGGCTCTGGGAACTAAATATTTGCCTTAATTCCCTTTTTTGTTTGTTGTAGCTCCCCACCTCCTACATCCTTAGGGGTTAGCCATGAGGACAGGCACGTGGACCCATTAAACCTTCCCCTCTGCTTTTGAGTCCTTAGTTTTCTTCTGTGTGAACCCCCCGTCCCTTTCCTCATGAACGTCAAGTGCGGGACCCAGATTTGCAGAAATTTAGACTCTCATCAGCTTGCCGCCGTAAGACTTAAAACTGTCTTGCCTTCCCTTCAACACGGATATCTGGGCGGCGAAATTTCCGGTTTTTTTATCGTTTTTTACATGAACCTTTTCCTTTTTCCTCAACAACCATACCCAGAACGATTCCTGTCGGGATATGCTTTCCCCCCTTGAACTACCGAAAACTCGTTTGTTGCGCCTCTTGCACACACTGACGCCCAGTTCCTTCTTCGATGTTGTTTCAGTCGGAGTCTTCGAAGCATCCGCAGGACCGTCGACATCTTTTCTTCCTTCCGGATTTCCGCCCCCCCTTGCTGGCTGTTCTCAATCAAAGTTACGTTTTTTCCCACCAAATAGATCTTTCCCTAATTTTCTTCCCCCTTCCTCCATCACGCCGCACGAAACCCACCCTCTCAGATCTTTCCCCAGCCCGTTTGTCTCTCTTCGCATAGAGTTGCGACGTTTTGTAGCCATTCATGATTCACCGGGAAAAAGGAACCTCCGGCTTTCTTTTGGTTCGTTTCGCGAAGGTGTTGTTGACGTGCAGGGCTGGTCCCCCCCCAGCCTCAGCCGGTTTTTTTTAAAGATTCTGCCTTTGTTTAATTTTGGCCGGCGGATCCGTCCTACAATTACCCTTCAGATTCGTCTGTAACCTTCTTTTTCCCGATTTCACTAACCTCTGTCAACGAGAAAGAGACACTGGCTAGAGTCCAGGGTTAACTACCCCCCCAAACCTAACAGCCCCGAGGTTAGGCCCACATTGGTAAAAGGTCCCTTGGGACCCCTTCAAATTTCTTTATTTTCTTTTCCACTCGTCAATGCCCCAATTCTTACTTATCCTGATCGCACAGATTGACTTCCTCAGGGCCCCCCGGTTTTTTTAATTTTGGGTTCTATAGCCTTAAGCTCATCTTCCGAGTTCTGTTGACCGTGCGCCACTTTTCCTCCCTTCCCAGTTCTGCACTCCTCCCCCCATCGCCGGACCAAAGAAGTTCTGAATCACCCCTTTCTGCCAGGAAGCTAGTTACTCCCTAGATACCCCCCTTAATGAGTTTTCAAGAATTCACTTCATTTCTTTCCCACAGACAATACCGATTCCAAGACCATCTCCTTCACTGTCATGCACGTAGTTTGCAATTTTTCTTCAGGTTTCGTCTTTGGCCGTTGCAGGCCTGGCTATTAAAAAAGTCCTTTTCTAGTTTTATCCTTTCCCCTTCCCAAGGGATGGGGTCTGAATTATGTCCCCCACCCCTAGTTTTTGGAAAGTCATTCTGAATTACTCGCATTTGTTTTCCGGCGCAAGAGCTCCAAAGCTTCAATTTCCCAAATTGCAATTACTTGCTTATGCTATGAGTTCTTTCGGCAACTTGACTCCCCTCCCTCCTTCCATCTCGAAGCCCGCATAGCGCGCTATGTCCAGATCCTAGCATTGACTCTTGCATATTCCCCTCTTTTTTAAGTCGCCGCTCTTCCTGAATTACCCATCCCCTTTTACAATCGCGGGCCGCTCCGACATATTAGGGACTTTTCCTTCATCTCTCCCCACGGTTTTTTTTTTACTCTTCGTTTGGGCTTCTTTTGCTATGCCCTTGAACCAAAATGGACCAGGTTTTTCTTCCACACTTGAATCCGTACTTTTCAACCAGCATTAGGTCTAACTCTGACATGGTTCGTATTGCGGGCTCATTAGTGTTCTCGGCTTGATTGGTGCCGGACAGAGAGGTGACTTTCTCGGTCTTTTTGGACAGTCGCGTGCTTCCTTGATCTGTCCCGAACTGATTTACAACCCGGGTACTTTCCCCCCCCTTTTTTTCAGTCTAGATTTCCGCCTCTTTTACCCCATAACTCCAGTTGGGTTTTTCGATTTCCTTCATCATCGTTCTCGATAAATGTTTTGTCCCCTCACCCGTTAGTGAGGTCCAAATCTCTGCCACCAACCTCCGATACCAGAGTCCGTTCTTGTGTTCCCCCCTCCGTCGGTTCCCAACGAGCGATGTACGCCCCCCCTGCCCCATTTTCCGCCAGGTTGATGTTTCGTATCTTCAGGCTGGTTTTACAAAGTAAGGCATCATTTTTTTGAAGAGATTAATTCTCGCTTCTACTCCCCCTTCTCGAGAGCCAAGCCCTCGGCTGCCCAATCTTTAGTCTTGCGGATCTCCTCCCAGTAACCATTTATCAGAGGGACCCTAGCAATAGGTTGTTCAGTTCTTTTCAGGAAGAGCTGGCGTATCTTTCTTTTTTTTCCGCCGCTGCCTTGCTTCTTTTTGACATTAGCAGACCCTATTCCTTACTCCTAGCTGGTCAGCTCCTTTTATACTTTTTCTTCTTTTTTTCGTGAGCCTAAAAAGAACTCCTTGCCTCGACAATGTTCTTTTTGATGTTCATTTCATGTCTTTCTTGTTTTCTCGCCAGTCAACAAAAGATCGGCAGCCCTCTCGATTTCCTGGTTTTCCTTTCCGCCATACTGCATACAACCCTTCCGAGCACTCGGTCCATTACGGTCTGGTTTTCCCTCGAAGGGAATTAGCCCCAATTTTTTCTGTCATGACAGTGAATAAAAGTTTAATGGGCTTTTCCTCCCTTTATTTATCGGCTCACTATAAAAATTCAATTTTTTTTTTTGCCTACGCAGGAGTGAGGAAAGAGTGAGCCCACCCTGGACCGGAACTGGTTCCATTCTCCTATGCTTTAGGACATTTCTTTGTGGCTTTCGATGGATGATATTAAGGCCCTTTGCGTGAATAAGAAGGGCGTGGCGAACTCCCCCCCGCCCCCCCAACCCGTCTGTGTATTTGAGCTGCCAGGCGATCGAACTGAAAGTGAGCACCCGCATCAGCTGGGCGGAATTCTCCATCCATTCTTTCAGAAGCTCCAAGAGGAGAAGATTTTACTTTTTCCTGCTTCTTTTTTCGATCCTCAAGTAGTCAGTCGCTTTCCCCCACTCTGTGTATGTTAGCAGGTCTTATTGTGTGCCTTTGGATCTTTTTGGAGACGCATTAAAATAGCCCTGTTTTTTGAACCTTTGGACAGTAGTGATGCACCACTATGCTCTCTCTTTTTAGTACAAGTTTAGTCAGAAGTCTTTTTCCCACTTATGAGCTCCCCCACAAGCGCCCTGACCCTCCTTTTCCCTTTCTCCCTCCTCACCTTGCACGTCTTACAACGACAGACCTGCCCTTTATCCCCTGAGCTAACCTCTCGTGTATGGACATTACTCCTCTAATCCTGGGGTATTTTTTGACATTTCTACAATGGATCCGCGGCGAAAACCTGGCGAGTTCGGACCTTTCTTGGAAACACCCTGTAATCTGTCTTTGTTTGGCGAGTGTCTATTTTCAATTACCCAAACCCGCATGGCTGCTAGTTCGCTAGTTTGAGTGCGCCCTTTATCGGTAAAGCCCCGGGTCCTTCATCTGTCGAGGAATCCAAGTCTTTTCTACTTTATTTTTTTTCGCGTCCCCTATCCGAGCTTCCAGCCATCGATCCCTCTTCAGCCAACCGCCATTTCTTCGTTTCGTCCTGCTTCCTGCGCCTGCCCCTATAATTGATTTCCAATTGTGTGGGCAAAAAGTTCGTGCCCTCTCAAAGGACAACGATCCCGCCCGGACCTCCGAATTCCCGCCCCCCCCCAGAACTCTTTTTGAGGACTATGCCCTACCATCCCCCCGCCTTTTCAGGCCTTAGTCTTCTGGTGAACCGGCGATTTAGAGTTTCCGCCTTTCGTTGCACATTATGTTTCCCTTCAGGCCCCCTCTTTGACCTCTCGGACTTTTGCGTTCACCGTAATTCCCTTTCCCTGCCGTGCGATGTTTTTAATGTTTTTTTTCGCCTCCTTGCGACCTCACCCCTAACATCGTGAACAAACTTCTTGATTTTTAACCGTTTTCGTCTTGCGTCGGCCCGGGCTTTTTCTGTTCACAGCCCCTCCGTCCCCATTTTTTTTGTAAGCCGCCCCCAGCTCTGGGTCCACACTAGAGTCCAGCCCTGAGCCACAATCTTGACAGTATCTTCAATCTCGTGTTGAAGTTTTGACGGCCTCCCCCCACCCCCTTTTCTCTTTTCCACCTCGCCGATAGTATCCCCTCAACCCCTTTTGGTGTACCTATGTTT
>Ga0179593_1372047_pt1 | contig 15491 bp, 15 predicted proteins | sample CZODoug2_1_08_16_FD_185931 | JGI IMG/M metagenome (GOLD analysis project Ga0179593, IMG submission 185931) | Vadose zone soil fungal communities from Angelo Coast Range Reserve, California, USA - CZODoug2_1_08_16fungal (PacBio error correction) | ecosystem: Environmental > Terrestrial > Soil >... | reverse complement strand
GCGCGCGCTTTGAGTTCGGATTTTGCTCGAGCTTCCCGCGCGATGTTTGCGTTTCTTTTCAGTACGGTCGCCTATATGGTCGGACGGTGACTTTCACTTTCCTGGTGTTGCAGGCTCGATGACTTGTTTCCCAGCCTTTTGGAGGTTGCCGAATTTTTGCTCACCCCTTTTTGCGCGTGATATTTCCGTCGCCTGTCCTAATAGTAGAAGTATGACAAGTGTTCTTTCACAGCCCGCCCTAGGCGGGCACTTAGGCACCAAGTTTTTCCCTTTGTCTGCGGTTCAGTGCTGTGCGTGCAGGGGCTTCTTTTTTTCCTTCTAACTTTTCTGCTGAGCAACTGGATGACAACACTGCCAGCCAGAGACCGCGCCACCATCCCTTTTTTTTATGGCATCCCCTCTCCAACTACCTCCTTTATCTAAACCAACCGCAGTCACTATTCTCCCGCTTCAAAATCCCGATTTTCCCCTTCCAACTAATTCTTCATAAGGGCGTGGAACACCTTCCGTTCACCAGCCTCTCGGACTTGCGCTCTCAGATTCACCCCCTTGCCAGTTCAGATTCTCCCCCTTTTTAGCCTTTTTTCTCCAGTGGAATCGTATTGTCTGACCACTTACTACCTTGCTCTTTGAACTATCGGTCCTTTCTTTACTGATCAGGAGCCTTCTCAGCATGGTGAGCTGATCTCCCTAATGATTAGAGAGATGGCGCTGGTCTTTCTATTGCCTCTTTAGCGGGTGTCCACCAGCTGATTTAGAATTTGCATGCTTCTGTACTTATAATGTCAGCCTTGTTCTTTCCGCCAACTTGGCGTCTTCCGAAGCGGGCTGATTTCGGCTCTGTTGCTTACCCCCTTTTTTCCATTGCACTGCCTCTTACTGTTGTGTTGTCGAATTTGAGTAAATCTCTTTTTTTCGATCCACCATTTGACTTCTTTCTCGCATCCTTGGTCCATCAGTACTCTATTCCCTCCCCTTCGGGCCCCCGGTCGGCGAATTCTCTCGTTTCGGTTCTCGTGTACCCATACCTCTTCGTTTACGGTCCCCTGATCGTGAGGAGCTTTTTCCCCTCTTTCGACATCCGTCCGTTCCTACGCTTCGTCTGACCCCCGTACGCGAGGATATGGTTCCATTCCTGGTCGACGGGATGGGTTCTTAGAACAGTACGAGGTATTCTTTTGTGATTTTAAATTTGGTTAGGTCTCCGTTTTACTTTGATACCAATCCTGCGAACGCCATGAGCTTTTTCTGAGTTTAGCGGTCACCCTCCCGGTTTTTTTATTCGTCCTGAGCCTCCTCCCAACATTCCTAATAAAAACATTCTTGTCGGTCACTCCGGGATATCGTTAGTAGCTGACTTTTTCCTTCACACCTTTTTTGGTCACCCTATTGTCTGTGTCCCTTTCGTTGGGGGTTAGCCCCTTGCGTCCTCCGCTTCTTGGCCGATTCGCGCGAGGATTCTTTTTCACTTTTTTGAAGCTCGTACTGGTACGTTTCGCTGTATGCCTCGCACCCACTTTTTACTCTCGGCGCTATCCCAGATTTCTTCCTCAGTTGCAGTACTGCTGCCCTACCTTCTCGTGCGACTCAATGGATGTTGTCCACTGAGTTTCCTTGAGAGTTTTGCCTAGCTGCAGTTATCCTCATTCTTTTTCTCAACCATCCTGCTTTTCTGCCTACTCCCTATAGGCTCGCTCTCTCCTCTTCCTTGTAGTGTTTTGCGACTTTGAGCGTTGTCCCCTCGGGCGCTTCTCTGTTGTTCTTGGTTACGCACGCGCCATTATTTTTCCACAAGGTGACATTTTGCCGTTTATGATTTGGCTCGCATCTTAGAATTGCCTTGCCCTTTGTCAACCAAGATACTTCAGATTTTACCCTTATTTTCGTTTAAATCTCCTCTGTCTCCTACCCCTTTTCTTTTGTCTCTCGATTGACAACCCCCAGCCCTCGGGAGGGACTTCTCTTGTTACAGGTTTTATTACACCCAATACTCTTCGACGCACCACCACATCCCTCAACGTCGGTCCCCTTTTCAGAGTCGCGACCCCCCACTTACTATGGAGTCCGCTCTTTTCAGCCTATCAAATCCATTCCAGCTTACCACTCAATACCGATACCTCGCAGGCCGATATTGTCTAGTGAAAGGGAGTTTCATGTGAGTTAGGACAACTATCGAGTTTTGGCATCTCGGCCACCCCACTTTTTCCTGCAAAGCCCCTTTTCAACATTTCCCATTGCCGCTTTCCCCGACTTCATTGGGCATCCATTACCAGTCGTTGATCGCTCCCTTGAATCCCAAAAATTTTTTTCTTGGGAGATCGAATACCCTGACTTCGGTGACCTGCTGCTTCCGATTTCCCCTAATCCGGTGGTGCATCCTCAGCCCCCTTTCCCAGGCGGCGGCTGAGTGGGCGCAGTCCTGAGAAACACCTGCTCAAGAGAATAGATGGCACCCAATAGTTGAGTTCACCGGTCTTCTGATCTTCCCGATGACTATTTGTGCAGACTGGTTTCACGATTTTGATCACTGTGTGGCTCTTTCGATCCCGGCGCGAGAAGAACTTTTCCTCACTGCTCTCGTTGACGTTCCGTTGGATTGTTTTTCAAGCTCATAGAGGACCCTTGATCCCCTTTGATCTTTTTCCCGAATCTCGACATTCGCGCACTTCTGTAATTTTTTCAGATACGCCGCCCTCCGACCTAGTATCACGCTATACCCCGCCGTCGTCTCGGCGCGGGAAGATGTTGACTTCGGTTAAAACTTTTTTCCTCCTCTCGATCTCGAGCTTTTTTGCTCGTCACGGCTATCTTTAGCATTTATTTTTGTGATGTTGACCTGAATGGTACCTCGATCCGTTCCCTATCTGGTCCCCCCAATGTGCGACGTCTCCTCCTTCATCAAGTTTTGTCGCGACCTTTTTATATGTTCTTGTCTGTGGCATGATCCGGCCACAAAGTCCTCTTTCTGTTTGCAAGGAAAAAGTTATTCTTTCTGCATCACCTGCTTCCCGACTATCACCCTCATGTCGGATCTATTGGGCCGTGGCAATTCCTCCCTTTCGACTTTCCATTCACAGCTCAATTTTAGTTCGACGTCGATTGGTCTCCACGGCTTGCTCTAACCCTGACATTCTCCAGCGCGCCTTCCCCTATTTTGTATCATCGCTTCCCGATTTGAGATCTGATATACCGTGCTTCGTAGACAGCAATGATTTTCTTCGTGTCGAACTCCAGTGCCCGTATTCCATGTTGTCCCGTTCGACTTTGAAATTTTTTTGGGCATCTGGTACAACTCATGTGACTTCTCCGCGCAATTCCGGCTGCGCGGGGCCAATCTTTATGAGCGTTTTTAATTAAGGGGGTTCTATTTTCTCATTTGTATTTTTCCGCCCTCCATGTGAGCTGGGTTTTTACTTCTTCCGCTAAAGCGTTGTCTTAGCTGAAGGAGGCGCCCTGAGAAGTATGCTTTTCTTTGCGCTGTCCTGGCTGGTGGGATGCTTTTCCCTGTAGGGTCCTAGACTTTTCCTCTGAATGTTTGTCTTGACGCCGCTCTGCCTGTGCCGGTGCCCGAACGAATTTTCCCCCACTGCCGTAAGTGCCCGGGGTTCCCCTGTTCCCCGACACACGGCTTTTGGTCCCTCAAGATTATTGAACAGGAGTTCCGCTCGCAGAGGTATTCCGCTTGGCACATGGTTGGTAGCAGCAAGGGCTCTTAAACCGCCGGCTTCCTCCGGTGGCCGCATGAAGCCCTTCCCCCCTTTTTCGCCGGATCCCAGCAGTTGACGAAGCTACCTCGACCTTCGCGCGGGTCGATTTCAAATTGTCGCGTCACGGTCTGCCTTCTCATATAATTTACTTTAATTTGTTGTTGTTTCTCTCTTTGATGCGGAATGCTGCTTTCGCGTCCGCTTTTTCGATCTCGGACCGCTTTCTGAGTCCCTCTCGTTGTATGCTTTTTTGTGATCTTTCTCCCCTTTGTTTTATTACGCTTTGCTTCTGGCCGGATTGGAATTCGCCTGTTTGTGTTCTGCTACCCCCGTGCAATTTCTATCGGATCGCGAGATCCTTTTTCTTTCCCTAATCTGATCGAAGCCGTGGTGTTTTCCCCCCTCCTTCACTCGCACCAATATGGCTTTCCGGCACATTGTGCTCTTTAGGGTCTCGCATTTTAAGCCCCTCTCCTCCTTCCAGTGACCATGCCATCCCAGAGGCCCTTCGCAAATCATTTCCTTGTCCCCTCTAGCGACCCTCCGCCGTAGCTCCACGTATCCCGTTACTTCTCTCTTCCAATACACCGCTATGAATTAGCACCCCTCTTCGCTCCTCCTTTCTTAACACATGTTCACACGCGTCGGATTTGCCGCCTGGTTTTTTCCACACAGGTTGAAGTTCCAGGATCGCTTTTCTCTTCGGCCATGTTGGAGGTATGTCCTCCCCAGAAGACATGGCCTCGACATAGCTGTAGGTCTTTCTTTTTTGACTCTAGCCCTCCTATGCGATGATTATTAAGTTTTGGTGTCTCGTTTTTAGATGTCGCCCGTGCGCGGGGTTCCTGGCCGTGACTTCGCTTTGCACCTTGAGCCTGAATTAAACCTTCTCCTTGCTGATTTTCCAACATTGTCGTTCGTATGCCTAATTTCTTTTGTCATCCTGGGCTAGCATCCCGACTCATCACTTTCTTGCGCATCCCCCTATTTACGTTGTGGCCCGTAATTTTCTCTTACTTCCCTTGAGCTTGACTTTCCCCCCCCCCTTTATTGTGCTTCCTATGAACCTGTTCAGGCCCGGTCACAGCATTCGGTTAAAAAAGCCGGACTTTCAATCCCGGTCGTCTATTGTATCGATTGGCCCTCCGTGAAGTAGCACCTCTACGTTATTTGTAAGATCTTGAAGGACTGCACGACTTTCCCATTTCCTCGATTCGTCGAGATCGGCTATTGTGATCTCTGATCCGCGTTTTTTTCCCATGTGAGTAGTATAGCAGTACGTCGCGACGTGATTACGAGTTCTTTTCCCGATAAGGACGTCGAGGTCATTACCCCATGCAGAAGCGTCCTAGCGCCTTCTCTGTTTGGCGTATACCCCTTTCTTCCGATCCACTCACTTCCCTCTTGTAAACCCCTGGAGGATCGGAGGCATACTCTGCAGGGAGAATCTCGTCGCTCCCGGGTTGCCCCTAAACTTTTGGTCCTCTTATTTATTTTTTTAGGGTTTTTGGTTTCTCCCCCATTGAATCGAAAACTTTTCGCCTTCGCCCCTTCGTGTTTTTTTCCCCTCTTTCTTTTTGCGCGCGGATTTTTACTCGTTAGTATAGTTTACTGCCCGGTCCGGATTTCCCAATACCTCGACCCCCCCTTGTTGCTTTCCCATTTTGCGGTCCTTTTTCCTCCGTTGCAGTGGATGTATCTCCGTCCGGCGCTTCGCCTCCTTTGCAAGTTGGTTTAGAGAGTCCATCTGCCCCCGTTCTAGCGTTTTCTCAACCATCATCCGTTTCTACACGGCTTTCCTTTTTCATAGGGGGTGTTTGTCGTATTGTTTTTTACCTCGGCTTTCTCCGATTCCCTTTTTAGTTATCGCACACCTTCCTGACACCCCGTTCCCCAGGATTTGTTTTGCGCCGAAGAGAGACTTCGGGTTGGGACCGACCTTGCCAACTTATCCCCGAGTCCCGTCGCCCCCTCCGCTACCTTCTGTTCGTTTTTCTCTCCTCCTCCTTTTCCCCCTTTGAGATCGCTTTAAACTACAAACTGTTACCTATTCTTCGCTTCGGGATTGACATCCTGGTTGACAAGTTTTTTTGTATTTTTTTCACCATCGACATTTTTTGTCGGTCGATACTTTCTTCTAACGGTTGTTCAATTGTTATTGTTGCGTGCGCTCCCCTCACAGTTATCGTAGCCGCCTTAGAATATGTTCACCTATTACCGACCTCCCGATTAGCGGAATTCGCTGTCTCTTCTTTTAGTCATGCATACCGTGATTGTATGGTTTTTAGAAACTCTCTTTTTTACCTGGCCCTTCCCCGGCCAAAATCTTGTTTTTAAGACGCTTTGTCTGGCAGAGCTCTCGTAGTGTAACTATAATTTGGTATACTTTTTTGGCCCTTCTCGGTCCTAGCCGCACCGTTTGTTACCCCCCAAGGTTTGCTGGGGTGCGTAGGACCTTCCATTTGGAACGCCGTTTTCACGTCGCTAAGAATTTTTGTTTAGACCGCTTCCCTCCAACCCGGGCGTGAGCAAGTTCGAGTCTTTTCGCAACCGGCCTACTCTCCATAGTATTCCGACCAAATATATTCACCGGTAGTCCCTGGTCTGACCGATGCTTGCCTCCGATCACCCTGCAACCTTCGATTTTCATGTCTTTGCGTCGTCGAATCTTATATTCATCCCGAAACTTCGAGGACTTTTCGGGTAAGTTTGTCTCAGATCCCGGGAGATCGCTTTTTTTTAGGGAGGCCCCAACCATATCCCCCTACCACTCGGCGCAGTATTTCCGCCTCGTCCGCCACGCTGATTCACATCTCCAATCAGGAGCGGCGCGGGGGATATAGAATTATGTATCCCGATCGTCCGACTTCGCGAGTGCGGTCACGGATTTTCCCTCGATGCCTCCGCGCGGGCTATTTAGGATTGATGCGACCTCGCTGTCCGGTCCTGTGACTCTGCCCCAGTTTCATTCCTTTTACTTGATTACACGTCATTCAACTGGGTGATTCTCTGAGCCGATAATATGGTGCACCTTTCCCTCTCCGGGCCCACCCTTTTCATATTTCTTATGTTCCTTCCCCAAAGTTATTTTAGGCTTCACTGCTGTCGTTCAGGATCACCACGTGTCCCGTTTCTACCCCTTCAACGGATTAATCCGCTTCGGACGACTTCATTCCCATTCTCAAGGCGGCGACTCCTTTTCCGACTGTTCGAGGTCCCCTCGCACGGCTCTTCCTTACCACGTCCCCCCCCACTCGACTTTAACTTCTTTTTTTTATAATCATCGCTATCTGCGATGATTCCCCCTCTGCTATTCGATGCTGCGCCTACAAAGATCTGGCCTTTTGGCGCCAGAATAGAAATCCCGATCATCCTGTTCTTTTGACTTTCCCTTTGGCTCCCCTTGACCTCCTGTTTTGTCAGGACGCGTCTGCCGTCCTCGACTTTTACGGACTGTTTTTCAGTTTCTCATAGGTTTTTGGGCTTCTATCATTCGGTTTTTTATTTTTACGTGTTCTTCTCTTTTCCCGTAGAATTTGGAGCCTCTCGTTAGTCGATTCGGATGCTTCAATGTGATTGATGATTGGATTCGCTGTCCTCTGTTGTTTCTGTTGGTAGTGTTCCTCTTTCCTTGTTTTCTTTCTGAGGATGTCTCTTCCTCGTCGCCTGCAGTTTGGTAGCCCATTTTCCCCCCCTTTTTTCCCGTTAAATCCCATGGTCACTGTGAAAAAGACACTTTTGCTGGTCTCTTCCCCTGAAGATTATGGAAAAGGGGAACTCTCGGCCCGATTTTATTGAAATTTTTTTTCAAGCAGAATTGCTACGTACCTCCGCTTCATCAAACCCCTTCTTATCTTAACCCCTTGACCCTTGGCGCTACGGCTACGAAAGGTTTCCTCCTCAGTCTGGGACCTCGGCAATCGCGCGGTCCTTTTTTCCCACGCTTCGCTGTGCACCCTGTTGCCGGCACCCTTCTTTCCGATATCGGGTAATCTCCCTTATGTTGTTGTTGGCTAGTGTCGTCGTTTTGCCGCTTTTCTTATGATCGACCAGCTCTATTTTCCGCGATGTCCGCCGATTGGTTGACTGTAAGGTCTCTTCCGGTTGTTTTTTCGTCTTGCTTCCCCTCTTCTTAGAGGCCTTGGATGTGCTCACCCTGTTAGCAATTTTCCATATTTTGAAAGCCGTTTCCCCCCATTTTCGAATTACCAGCCTGTGTGTCCGTGAACGCCTTGCACTTATCCAATTAATTTGGCTTCCCATGGCGTTTGTCCTATCTTTTAGGCCCGTTTTCCATGGACTTTAATTTCGCATTCCTTTTTCAGTCATCCCTTGACCAACAAGTGCAGCAGAGGCAATATGTCCCTCAATCATCCTTATGGTTCCTCTTCATCTTGCTCCACCTCCGCTTAGCTAATTCACGGCCGCTCATTTGCTTACCCATACACCGACTTGAAAAACAGCACCCCCCCGTAATCGCTGATTGGTAACACCGTTTCACCGCGCTGGACCTTGTTGCCCGACCTTAAAAACCTGCAATTTCCCAGATGCTCCCCACGTTCTGTCGTTTCGGCCAGCCACATAGTCTTTTCTTCGCCACCGTCAGCGTTTTTTGACTTATGCTGTCTGTGGAGCCCTAACTCTCTATTGCCGCGATCGCCCGTGATCTCACAAGTGCTCGTCCGCGTTGAGTGTTTTGATTTCCGTGCCGTCGGGGCTTCAGCTCTCGTTTCTCCCCAATTTTTTCACTTGCTTTTCATTTAAACTTTCCTCCAGAGCGGATTCGCCCCATTGTCTTTTCGCTGCCTGCATGATTTTTGGTGACTTCGCAGCACTTTGATGAGAGCTCCCCTTTTCTTTCTGTCAGATTACGTTGTGTCCATTTGCTACTTCAGTGTGCTTCCTCCGTATTCCTCGATCCTGATGATTTTCTTGCATTTTTGATTCACTTTTCTTCCTTTTACAGTATCGAGGTCCTCCTGCCGGTGGACTCCGGCGGCGGAGTTCCTAAGGAAACGTTGATCTCCCCAGAACCCCTTCCGATTCGGTAGTTCTGCTCCATTTTGACTTCCCCATCCTCTCCCCTATCACTCCTAGATTTATTGCTTCATTTTTTTTTTGCGCGGAGGCGTATTTTTCTTCCCCGACTCGGAGTGATCCGGATATGGTGGTTTTCCCGATCAGTGCGTGAGAGATTGCCACCCTCTTACGCTTCCCCGAGAGAAGTATGCTCTGAGTATTCCTACCGTTAAAGTTTTTTTAGCCAGACTCCATTACCCATCGCTGTCCCCTGGATCGTCGGCTCATCGTCATTGCAGACCGAATATCGTAGCCCGGGTTAAACCTGGCGCACTTCTTTGGCTCATTTCTGCCGGTATATTGTCCTCTTTTCGTCCCGCCGTTTTGAGCGTTGAGCGTCTCCTTATTCGTTTCCACTAGAAGTTTTTGCCTGGACGTTATTTGCTCCATCGACCAATTTTGTCCCCCGTTGCGGCGTCTCCCTATGCGCCAGTATGTAGTTACTCCCGGCGCGCTCCGCCGTTGCACGCTTTTTTCACTGTCTTGGCCGTATGTGTTCTTCTCCCGCCTTTCTCAACCTCAATTTTCTTCCTGCATACTCACTATCGGCCTGCTGTAATCTTTCTTTTTTTTGTTTTGCCGCTCTATTGATTCTCACACCTCGCTGCGTACGATCGCCGTGTGTGGTGACTCGTGCAGCACATCAAACCTTTTCCATGCCGTTTGATTTGCTTAGAGAGAATTCGATTCCCCCTTTTTCCCCCTCAATTGACCTACGCTGTTCCTTGTGTTTCCTCTTTTTCCATTCTTTTTTCTCCCCGTTGGTGTGGTGATGATGAGAACTCCGTTAATGCCTTTTTTTCGCCGGGAGGGACTTTGATCTGTTTTTACAATTGGACCACAAAGAATTCTCTTTTGCCCCCCTCCTCAAGGTATTAACTTTTTTTTTCCCATATGTTTGCCTCCCCAACTGGTTCACTAGTAGCTCCGCTATTTTCCTTGATCAAAAACCCGCTGCCACACGACCACTTCAGCTGAGAGCCCCTCTCTGGTTCTTCTCTTAACGGAGGGGATGTCTTTTTCTTTTCCCAGTAGTTAGGTATCTCGGCCCCCTCTCTCTTTTTCAGAATCGTGTCCAATGGCCATTTGCGAGCTTCTCCCCCAGATCCCCTGGTTTCAATATTTTCGTCCCTTCTCTTCCTCAGCAGGTGACCTCCCCACAAGGTGTTTGCGATGTACTTTGCGATACACCTCTCCCTGTTTCACAGCTCTTCTACGAGGAAACGTGATCCGCGAAGAACCACTCCCTCCCCTGCTTCTAGGCCAGGGCTTCATTTATTGCCACCGGTCCCCCTAAATTCCTAGTCGGTCTCCCCACTCGTTAGGTTGCACCCCTTTTAGGCCATCTTTATGCCGCTTCAGATTTCCCAGTCTACCTGTTTTACCTATCGTTTTCTCATGAGAGTTTGCTCCTTCGATACAAGTTTGACTACTCCGACCATTTGGAGCGTGGAATGTATCAATGATTCGGGACAGAAGCATGGGGTGACTCCCTATACTGATCGTATTATGTCAGAGACGACCCCCTCCGCCGCCCGCGATTCCGTATAACATCTTTCCCGACTTGGAGACTTAGGGATTGATGATTTTTCGATTCGGGAACATTCTCCCCCACGATCGTTCCTCCTTCTTTTCCTTTTTCTATCCCCGCTTTTACTTTGGCAATTTCGCGACCTTGATTGAGGCACTCCATGTCTGGTCCCTTGTACGTTTCCCTGTGTTTCCGATACTGACCCCTTGTCGACGACGAGCACCTCCTATCAAGTTTTCGTTTCTTTAATCGCTTCCTCTGACCGTTTTGGCATTTCTAGTGCCCCACCTTCCTGTGCGCAAAGTGACCCAAGTATATCTCGTTCGTCGAATTGCTCCTTCACGTCATGGTCGTCTCTACACTTTTTTGCGGAAAGCGGTCTTTCTCCTTCCCAGTTTTCCAGAAGTCGGATTCCTAGATGTCTCGAGTTTTTTTCAACTGCCCCTTTCCCCCCCCTTTCATTATTGCATAGCTATCGCTTCGGAGCCCTGATTAAGCATAGTCAGATTGATGATCCGCGATCATGGTTCCCGTAGATCCTGATATTCATTTGACTTGCCCTCGCAGTTGCAGCAATTTGACTTGCATGTTTTGAATGTTCGCACCTTCGATCGCGGGACTGTTTGAATTATTTTCTCCTCTTGGGTGGCTTTACTTGTTTTCCCGCTGCACTCCCTTTCGCCGCAGTCCTTTTTCTCTCTCTTCTGTAGATTGAAGGTCATGGAGTGATCTTTATTCGCTGGCCTCTTTGGCTTCCATTGTCTCCGGATCGCTGTTGATGGAGGCGTATTCATTTTAGTGTTCTTTGCCTCCTGACTCTTCCGTTCCTTCTGCCACAGAACGTGCCTACGCCCTGTACTTTCCATTGGACCACCCTTGACAGGGCGGGGCCCAAAGACCAGTCTGGTACTTCGAAGCTTATGGAATCTCCTCTTTCTCTCCGCTTTTGAACAGTGGGTAGTCTACTCCCATGGTAACGACCTCCCGCCGGGGGCCTCCCCTTACGCGTTCCGACACTAGAATTACCGTCCAGTGGCGCTCCTTTCCACCAAGAGTAGTACGATAATGATCGGGGACTCCTCGCCCCATCTCCGTCGATCGCCTCTGCGTCTCGCAAATCCCTTCCTTGAGCGGCACCTTTTTCTTTTCATTTCCCTTTGTCTTTTTTTCGTATGAGATAGATCGCGTCCCCTTTCTTTCGTGGAGCGAGTCGTATGTGCGCTTACCTCCCAATGTCCTTCTCCCTTTTTAGCTTGTGTTTTTTTACGGAGCTTCCACCAGCTGTTTCAGGCCTTCTGACTGCAGTGCTTCTCGGCTTCTTCGGTACCGTCGCCGGGCTGTGTGCTCCCCCTGTTCGCAAGCTGGAAAGTCGAGTCCATAAATCTTTTCTCCTTCCCTGCGTGGTTTCTTCCAGTGAACGCTTGAACCTTCCCCCCTTTGACCCTGTTGGCTGCGAAGGTCACATGCTTGTGCTTTCTGGCCGTGGCTTTTCTCCTCCAGTTCATTACACCTCTTTGCCTTTCCTGGCCGGACCCAATGACAGCCTTTGCCCTGCGCCCCCCCCCCCCCTCCCCCTCCTCCCCTTTTTCATGGCATCCTCCCGCAGCTCCGCTTACGCTAACCAAAGTCTCGCCGCTCACTGGATTTGACTCGTAACCACCCCCCCCCTCTTTAACCAATCTCCCCCCCTGTAATTCGCAGTTTCCCCCCCCCCGCACCGACGCGGGACTGCTGACGTTTGGTTCCCCCAGGTTTCAAGTTCAAGATTTTCGACCCAGTTCGTCAGTTCAGCTACACGGTTCTGACCTTTTTTTTCTCCCCCCCCTCAGAATTCTTCTCCCCTCTCGCTCTCTTAGGATTTTTTCCGATCCCTCCATCAGCCCTGAGATCCTCTCCTGTCTTTGACAATCTTTTTTTTTTATTGCGCCGGTGGCTATTTAGATGCGCCTGTTGAGCCTTCCATTTGACCAGCTGACGGCGAACTTAGTGCATGTAGCTTTTAATAATAACAGTCGCGCTTGTTTTTCCGCCAATTCCGGGTATATTCCAGACCGCGGGTTCTTAGCACTTTTTCTTCCCGCCTCTTTTCTTGTGAAAGCACTTTGTGTTGTCGCATGCCCAGCGTCAGTTACTTTTCCGTTTCGTTTCGTTCCCCACTTGATTCTTTAGATGTGATGAATGTAGTGTTCCCCCTTCGTTATCCTTCCTTTTCCATCTGCTTCATTACAGTGAGGGCGCGAATTGTCCGATAGGCACTTCGTGAAGCTTTAAATCTCGCGTATTAGGATGTTCTTAGACCTTTCTTTTTCATTCTCTCATTCCTGCCGTCTTTTTTCTCGCTCGAGGACTGAATATTTTCTGCTCTGGGCTGCGTTCTTAGTATTAGTTCCAGACTCCGCCAGTTTGAGATATTGATGTCCCCTCCCGGTGTCTAGGTCCTCTTTTCTTTTCTCCCCCCCAACGTTGGTTCGCCCCTGCTTGCTTTGCTTGATGTTTTTTAGGCATCACCGGTACGCTTTCGAGCCCCCTCTCCCCTGACAATTAGTTACAACAATTTGGATCGCCTTGCCTCCTTAAGAGAATGAACATCTTATTAGATGATGCAAAAAGATGTTGTGTCTCATTCTTGCTTCTTTCGGTCCGGTTTCTCCCTTTTTTTTCCTTGAGCTCACGACCCTTTTTTTATTTTTATGGATGGCATCTCGCGCGGCTTCGTTCTTTTCCTTTCTTTTCCATGGCCCTTTGATTTTTTATGCGTTCACTCCAGAAAAACTGTTCTTACCCCCGTTTCTTCCTATTCTCGCCCGCAGTAGGGAGCCTTGTCTGTTTACTACGGCGCGCAATGGTCTTTGCCCGTTTTCTAAAGAGAGTTTGCTTTGATTGAGCTCCGATTTTTCTACCCCTCCCATCTCTTCCCATTTCATGCATACTCACTATTTTAATGTCGCTGGCTCTCATACGGATTTTGTCTTTTCCTTCTGTTTTTTCTGATCGTTGCGCTACTTCGTCCTTTGAGTGGTTCTGAACCTGCAGACATTCAAGTTTCCTTCTTTAGGATTTTGGCGAATCTCGCCTTTGATTGGTGCCCTGCACCTTGTCCACCCGTATTCAAGCGTTCCTCCGCCTCCTTCATCGTTCGTTTTTTCCCCTTTTGTCATATCGCCTATTCTTCCCTTCACGGTTGTTTTTTTTATCTATTTCCTGATTGCCCCCAAGTCCCGAAACGTTAATTTCTTTGTTCTTTCTTCTTGACTGTTCCACAAGGTTCTGGTAGCACGCATATTCGCACCCTCCCCGTACCGGCCTGCACCTTGTTTTTGTCTGGTAGCTCCCCCCCATCCCTGTTCCTCATCCGCTGATGTCATATGATCCTCAAATCGGATCACCACGCCCACCGATGTTTTGTGCCCCCTCGCAGTATCTTTGTTCTTCATGTTGGCCCGTATCGGTCTTTGTTGATACAGATCTCGAGCTCGCCAATATTTTCCTCCCCATTTTCAGTCCCCCCACTCTCTTCCCAGTGCATTCGGCCCCTGAAACCGCCGTGCCCCTTTCACCACCATTGCGCGCGCCGGCTTACCCGTCCCGATCGCATCCTATGCAATCTGTCTCTCGGCCCCTTTTATCCACGGTTTTGGTCGATTTTGTTCTGAATTAAACCCGCGCACCTTCAGGTGAACCCCGTCTTTCAGCGGGCCTATCGCTCGCGGAGCTCTTTTTACAACACGCGGCTTCTTGACAAGTTTTCGCATTAATTAGAACTTCCCAGAGCATTCGGTACCCCACCCGTTGTCGTGGTGACCACGTGCTCTTCTATTTTCTTTGCCGCTGCCAATGCGGAAAGCTGATTCATACCCTTACCTTCTCTATTTTTTGGCGTGTCTCGTACCGCCGGGAGCCAGCCCGCCTCATCAATGCGCCCAGGGCATGTTTCCGGAAGTTGTCTCAACTTAGAGGAAACGAACGAACTTCCGGGAAGTACAAAAATTCCCCTAATTTCTGCTGTAGTGCAATAAGAGGAAGCCATCTCTTCCCGTCACCTTATCCTTTTTGCTAGCGCGCGGGTGTATCTCCATACTTTTGCCACCTTCTCCCAGTCTTTCACAGGAATCGCTCCTCTTTTTTTTGCTCGTCCCCTTGCTTCTTTGTCTGCACTCTCCTCCGGTGTTCCTTACGGCTTTTTGGAACTCGCTTCCGTTTTTCCGACGTTAATCTGACTGATTTTCCGCCTTTCATCACCTTTAGTTTTATCCGAACCAGACTATGGAAGCCTTTGAATTTCCTTCCACCGGCTTCTTTTGCGCCACAGTCCCCTGATGATTTCTTCGTAAACTTTTCCCCGGACTATCACCCGCATTCGGAATTTAGTCATGGGGGATCCGTATTGTACTTTCTTTAATTCAGACCTTGTTTTGAGTGAGCGGTCCTTGCCCGCTCCAAAGGCGCAGCATCACTGCGAATTCTTTCCATGTCATCGTCTCTCGTTCTTGAGAGGCTAGATCTTCCTCGTTTCCCTCTCCGCCCTTTTCCTATCAGTCGCGCGCCAGGTCTTCAGTGGAACCTCAAGACTAGATTCATGTGATGGCCCTTCCTTCACTTTTTTGCATCTGTCAGCTGGTGAAGGTCCCCTGCGAGCTCCCCCCTTCGGCTTTGTTACGGTGTGTCAACTATGAGCGAATACGGGGTTGTTGTGGGGGTTTGTGGTCCATTGTTTCATCGGTGTATTTTTAGATGCTCACCTGCGGGTTTACTTGTAGACCTGATTTTTTTTTTTTGAAGTGCTGAGTCCTTGAGACTCTTCCTTTGATTTCTTGGCCTCTGGTGCATTTGTTGGTACAGTCTTTTTCAGGGAGGAGTCTATTCCTCTTCCCTTCTGTCGATCATAGTTTTTTAAACACACCTCCCCATTTTCCCTTCCTCCCTTTCCTAAGTGCCCTGGCGTTCATTTCAACCACTGGCCTGGTAGAATTCGAAGATTCTTCCCCTCTTCTGACGATATCCCGCCTGCCCCCAGTTTTTAGCTTTGACAGATCCTTCCCTCTCCTGCTCGGCTGGTCAGCGCGCTCTTTTTACTGCAACGCAGTGGCGTTGTTACTACTTTATTTTGATAGGGGAATCGCGCCCTTTTGCTCTCTCTCCTTGTTCTAAAAATCAAGGTTTTTGTACTTCACTTT
>Ga0179593_1277231_pt1 | contig 15491 bp, 10 predicted proteins | sample CZODoug2_1_08_16_FD_185931 | JGI IMG/M metagenome (GOLD analysis project Ga0179593, IMG submission 185931) | Vadose zone soil fungal communities from Angelo Coast Range Reserve, California, USA - CZODoug2_1_08_16fungal (PacBio error correction) | ecosystem: Environmental > Terrestrial > Soil >... | reverse complement strand
AGCCCTTTCTCAGATTTCCGCCTGCACCGTTCTTGAGCGATCTTTCAAGCATGGTTTCGGACTCCAGTCACCCCAACCATTAGTGTAGACGATTATCTCTTATCTAATGCTTTTTTCAGGTTCTTTCTTTCGATTCATATTCCTATGATTCTTTTCCCACCATACCTGGAGTCCGATTCCTTCGGATCGTTCTGAAAAAGCCTCCCGATAAGTTCGTGAGCCACCCTTGTCTCCTCTCTTCGCACGTCCCGGAAACTATTGGACATACATGACGATTCCCAGAACATCGGGGGGTTGGCCCTCCCTCCCCACCTTTCCTCCGTTTCGTCCAATTTCCTTTGCCCTTCCCTCGGACGTCCCGCAAAAATTTACCGGAGCCAAGCCCAGTGCCTCCTCGTTGAATGCCGCTCTCTTCCGGAGTGACCGATTTTTTCGTCCGAGCCCAGATTTTTTCGGCTTCCTTTTCCAAAGTTGTTCTTCTCCTTTACGCTTCTGGTCGCAGTCGACCCTTTTTTTCTGTCCCGTTATGTCGTCATCCCGTTCTGTCCCCCGAAGACCTTGGGTTTTGGGTGGGGGATCCACCCAAATCTTTCCCCTTTCCTCTGATCGTTTTTCAATTTTACCTTCGTCTTTTCTTCCCTCCGGAGTGTTTTTTTTCAGAAGATGCAACTGCGGAGGTTTCGCTTCATGCTTTACACCTTCTGTCAGAAGTCTTCATGTGCAAACATACTGGTTGACGGATACCTCTCCTGTGAGGTCTACAAACTCTCGGGGAATTTCTTGAAAAATTCCCTTCCATTATCCAAAGTAGTACATCTTTTCAAAGAGCGTCTGGCTTCCCCCTGCCGCCGCAGTCTCCTTTAGCTACCCAAAGATATCTTGTCCCGACACTAGTTGTTTCTCACTTCTCTCTTGTAGTTAGTCATCTTTGAATCCAAGCGTTAGCTTGTTCCAAGTGTGGCAGGAAGTCCTTGTATCGATCTTCATGCCTTTTTCCCTTTACGAGTGGATTTTTGTGTTGCCATCATATTGCTTGTTTCTCGTCTTACCCCCTTCTGAACTTGCCCTGCCCTCGTTTCTTCAACAGATAGTGAACTTTTGTTTTCGGGCGCCGTCCTGACAGGTGCACCTTTCGAGGCGTTTAGAGGCTTCATCGACCCAACAACCCACACGGTCTTTCGGTTCTGAGAAGCGTGCGGGTCTTTTGACTGGCTTTCTCAGTTAATTATCTTGTCATCCTATTCCGGGTCAATCGTCTTTCCTCGCGTTGATCGCCACTCGGCTCCGGGCTCTTCGCGTGACTGCAATTGTTGTTAGTGTGTGGTTTTTAACCAAGTTCCAAACTCGTACCATTTTACCTCGATCTTCCCCCCGTTCCCCTTTCCCTTCCCCCCACAAGCTTTGACTAGGTTTTTGACCGATAGAGTTTTTTGATCCCCCACCTGATCACACGCGTCACTTCCTGAGGCATCCTTCCGTACGCCGTTCCATATCTCCCCATGAGTTCTACCCTGACCATTGAGATTTAATCTCGAGGCCCGGGCACCCCTCTTCCCGGCCCATCCCTTTCACTCAATCCTGGTTTACAGTCTTGCATGTAATTGAAACCTGTTAAGGAAGTCTTGAAGTTCTGACCCCCCTCCTAGGTGGAGGAATCCCAATTCTTAGCATGCCTTGTCTCTTTTTCAACGGCACTGTTTTTGCCCCTCAATCTTTTTCAATGGTTCCGGCTTTCTCCTAGAGAACCTAGCGAACAACGCTCCCGAACAGTTTCTCCTGGTTTCTTCTCCTTGAGGCTGAATTTGCTTTCACCGTCTTTTAAGCTGGATTTAACCGTGAGTTTCATCTTTTTTTCAGATTCTTCTTTTCTTCAACACGTTTCACTTTCAGTGTGTCGAGAAACTGTTCTCTTTAAGCTGTTTAAAAATTTTACAACAACTCGTCCCTTCTTTTTTCTTCTGTCACGCCCGTGCGATTCCATGACAACGTGCTCAGGAAGCCCATGCCAAGTTCTATGTTTAGCTGTTCAATCCGAGAAAGTCGAGCTGTGGTTCCCTTGCCCTCTCACCGTTATTCCGACAATAAATTTCTCCTTAGTATGAGGTCCTGTGCCTCTAACCCCAGCGCAGACACTTGGTGGGCTTTCTTGTGAAAGTTACTTCACTTACTAGGACAATCGGAATGGCTCGGGGTATTTTTGTGTCCCCAAACCCGCTGCTAGCCCCGACCGAACTTTTCCATAATCGAAGGTCCTTTTAGTCCATTTCCGTCGCTGCCACTTCTTTTTAGATTCATTTTCACGCCTTGACGTCCACGTTCCCCCTCAGACCCTCGTCTGTCTCGACCGAGTATAATGTTGCTATTTTCTACCGTTGACCTGAGAGGCCGGCACCGGATGCGCCATCTGGTTCTTTTTTTCGATTGTGTCGACGCTCTCGGCTCGTCCGTACCCATTAGAGGATGCCACCAAAGGATACTTTTTCCAAGCTTCGCGACCGACTTTCACGCAGGCGAAGTTAGGCGCCGTCCCCCCCCCCCCCCTCCTTTTATCCGTATCTCGGGTTTGGCGTTAACCCACAACAACTCCTTCCCCTTAAGACCGTCGGCCTGGCACTCTTGAGCCTTATTCATGTGCCACTTTCTGACACGCCGTTTCCCATCGACCGGATAATACAATCCACCAAATTCGCCGCTCTTGGCGCCTTCCCCCTCTCACGACCCACTTTTTCTAATCCTGACCACACTGGTCTGATGTCGATGACCACCCTCAACCTTTTCCCCCACAGTCCTTATGACTCCATGGCTCGATTCGTCTAGGCCCCCAAGATTGTCACCACTGACTATGATGGATCGACCCCTTATACGATGTCTACCACATACTCCAATATTTCCTCCCTTTGAATATTTGCAGGCTTCCCAGTCTCGTTACTCTAACACCATTTTCCTCATTATTTCTTCCCCTGGACGCGCAAGCCAAATCTTTTCCCGGGCAGTTGACGGTTTTTACGTTTCCTCCTTTCTTGCTACAGTTCCCGTTCTATTTCCCCTTCAGACTTTTTCCCCTCTCTCAGGTTCAATTCCGACTCCAGGACCCGCTTTCTAAATACTGTGTGATTCACCTCTCGGACAGAACGGACGTCCCTCTATTCTGAGCCCTGCCTCCCCATTAATCTCTGTTCGGTAAACCTTTGCCCTTTCCCAGACTTAAAGTTCCCCATATATTTTCTCCTCTTTTTTTTTACACTCCTACAAGTTTTTGTTTTTTTTGAGAGATAGGTCTTTTCATTCTTCGTGATTGACCTTTTCCTGAAACGCCTCGTAGGCCCGTCTTCTCATCGTTGGCCTGTTAGTGACCCTCCCTTCCCCTTTTTTCCGGACTGGTCGTATACCTTGAGAGGTCCTGAACCGCTAGATTCCCAGGTCCTTTCCGTTCCACCGCCTTGATCTCCAGATCCGGTCGTCACCGCAACACTCCCATTTGCAGGTCGTTTTTTCGACGTCTTGGGATTTCACTCCTGCCATAATGGGTCTCATTTCACTTTCCGCTGCCACATAGGCATCCCCTGACTTTAAACTGATCGCGATTGTTTTTTTCCATCGATACGCGCTCAGGCTGATCTTTTTGGTGAATATTTTTTTTTCATCATATCCGAACTACCTCTTTACAATGTTGTAGCCGGCCTTGAGCTGTTTTACGGTCAGCTGTCATAGACGGCTCTGCAGTTTTTCCGGCTTCGACCCGTTGTAGAAGCGGTCAACGCCCGATAGCGCCTTCTGCGGGGGCGTCTCATTTTCGATTACCCGTCCACATTCCTAAGTTCTTTCAATCGGCGGCTGTATGTCCCCCGTTTCCGTTTTTTTTTTTATTTTCGCGCACGTTTGATAAGCAGTATTCGACACAATGTATTTTCTTTTTCCGTGACTTCTCCACTTTCTCCCATTATTTTGGACTTAGCCGGGACTGACGTAGCGAGGTTTTTAGAAGAATTACGAAGGTTTGTTCGTCTAGTTCGCGAGAATTGTGAAAACAGTCTTGGCGGCCCATACTCGCAGTATGACCGTACTATTAGACCCTCGCAAATTACTTTATCCCCTTTTTCTGGCTAGAAACATGTCCTATTGGAGATTTCTGTGTGACTTGGGCCGTCATACGGCATTTTTACAGCATTGTTCTCGACCCCTTAATTTTGACCGAGGCGGTTCAAAGGGAAATATCTTCTCTTACTTAAACGTGAGTCGGGGCTAGACGACCCCGTGCGTGGACAAAACATACCCACTAGAAACCCTTTTGCGATGGTCTTCCTTTAGAATATTCCACAGGAAACACCCGGTTCGAGCTTGCATAGGACCGCCCTTCCTACTTAGCCTTAGTTACTACTTATAATGCTGTCCCTTCTGTTATTTTCTTCGGCTTGTTGCGCACGTGGATCTTCCCTATTGTTGCGGGTTTCCCAGCTTCTTGATTTTCTCCGAACACGTCTTTCACCCACCCTGTTCCGCACGTCAGCTTCACAACTCAGCATCACTGTTTCCCTGCCCACTTTCCCCCCTTGCGCACCAGGCCGTCCGTGATAACGAACCCTGTGAGACTATCGCTATGTTAGCATTCCTTAGTCGAAGCTACTGACCCCCTCTTCCTGCACGCATGCTTGACCACACCTGCGTTGACTGCCATGCGTCCTTCTTGTTGCATCACTCGCTGCTGAATACAGACTGCGGCGATTGGCCGCCCCCCCCCCCCCCCCTTTTCATCGACTGTTACCCTTTCTTTTTTGGGTTTCCGGATATTGCGGTACCGCGGGGGTTGCCTGTCCACTCTCCATGCGGACAGACGCCCCGTGTGTCCCCACCGGTCCAGCTGTCCCCCCTCATCTGAATTTCTAATTTACCTGCGTATCACTTTTCAAGTGATATTTTTTCTCTATTGACCACACCTTCCTCTCGCTTATTTGGTCCGTCAATTATCCTTCTTTAGCCGATGTCTCCCTTTTTGACTTTTGTCCACCCGACCAATTTGAACGTTCCATCTGAATACGTCCTTTTTATCTCAGGTCAGGAGCTTGCTAAACTTTCTCATCTTCTCTCAACTCACCTAAGGGGTCTTTACTACTAGCGAGCTCTCCGACTCTCACGTCACACTGTAAGTAAGGATCAGGACGCCCTTTCACCCGACGTAATCAATAGGCTTTCAAAGCCTTTCGGGAATCGCACAAATGACTTGATTTGAACCCCACACACCGTAACTGATCGAAGAGCTCCCTTAGTTTTCTGCCACCCACGGGACCTAAGCTTATGCGTTCTTACTGCTGCGACTCCTCTTTCCAACACCCATATGTATTGCCAAACTATTTGTACGACTGTTCTTTTCGGACTTCGGATGCTGGTTTCCACCCGGACATTCTTCTCATGACGGTAATATCTTTTCTGATACCTTATGAGCCAGCTTTTTCCCGACAAATTCCTTCGTTTTGCCTAAGCCCCACCAATGGAGTTTCAAGTTTTCGCTGCCGGCCCGGGATGTGTTTCCACAGAAGGTACTCCATGTAAGAAGGTTTTCTTCTTGTCCGAAATCATCTTTTTTTGCGTCACACTCCCTTATACAATCAACTCACCTACGCCTGTGAACGCTTCCTAGTCTTTTCTATCCTCTCTGTCGTTATGCTCCACTTCTGAGGACAGGCACATTTTCGACCCCTTATTTCCTGCGCCTTGATGATTCACGTTGTTCCAACTCCTCCTGAACCATGGGCTCTACTCCACCTTCCTATCCGCCCCTCTTAAACGACGCGTGAGACAAGTCTGAGAGGATTGTCCTTCTCTTTTGCTCCGTCGATGTACCGCCCCACCTGTTTATTTAAATCTTCGTTTCGTGATGTTGCCTACCTTGCTGTGTCCTGAGCTCATTTTCTTGACCCTTCTTTCTTTTTTCCGTCCCGCGTCGAGCCGTTGTACATCAACGAGATCGTGGATGATGCGGACCTATCCAATAAAGAGCAGGTTGAGCAGGTCGGTACACTGTCGAAGCTCCCTATTGGCGAGTACTTCTCCATTCACCCTCATCTAATTACTCGTTTTCGAACACGATGTTGGTTGACGGCATCTCTCCATTCTACTTAATAGTTGCAGACCGCGTGTTTTTTAGAGTTTAGCAGACTGTCAGATGATATCTCTTTTGTTATGTTCCTCCGGTTGTCCTTTTGTTTCGGGGGTCGAGACGACAGTACGCGACGTTTTCGACTCCTCGGAATATAGTCCCCCAGCGTTGTGAAGCGATGTACAGAGGGCTCTGGAGAAAGGAACCCAACCTTCGTGTATCGAGGAAGATAGGTCGGAATGCTTTCAGGCGTACGCTGGTGCCATATTTAGGTGAACCCTGTCCCCATTCCCGATTTTCTTCCGTATTCCGTGCTGTCGTGCCAGAAACCCAGCATAAACCCCCCTATTTTGAGTGAACCCAATGACTTACTATTTCTTCGCAAGTTTAAGGACTCAGATGTGCCGCAATAAACTGCCTCTAGACACGCACTTTCCTGTTCCCCCACTCCCCTTGCGTAGAAAGGTGTTGTACAAGTACCCCAGCAGCTGAAAAAACGGAATTCTCCGTACCTAATGGTTTAATGCGAGAGGCCGCGTGTTTTTTTTGTTTTTTTTGTTTTTTTTTTTTTTCACCCTTATGCGTCTGCACGGCTTGCGTAGATCCCCCCTTATTTTTTCAGTTTAGGTCCTTCCCTCCCCCGTTCTCTTCCCCTTCCCCTTCCCTCGTCGCCCCCTTTCTTCCTCCTCCCTTCTTTCCCCTGTGCAACAAAGTTATGCTCCTGAGTTTCATTAAGACCCGTTAGATAAACCGACGTGTTCCTTTTTCGCTGTTCCGTCCCCCTCGGATTACGCATCATCTGGTGGCGGCACGACGACCAGAAATAAACACGTCGGTGACGGTGTGGGAAGCCGGCCGTGTCGTTGACACAGAACATGAGTTCGTCGTGGCCGCTAGATTTGCGGGTAACAATGTATGGCAGTCAGGACCCGTATGGTTACAGAACAGACGGGCCTTCACCTACACCGTATAATTTGGCGGCTACCACGATGGTAAGTGGGCTGTCCCTCTAAAGAGTCCCAGGTTTTAAATGATCCACTTAGTACCATGCTGTCAATTAGCGTCTGATTTCCACCTCATCCCCGAAGTTCTCCTCTTCGTCCCAGCTTGAGCTGTTTTTGTACCAAAAACTCTTTTTTGTCCGAGCTTGCCTCTATCAGCCGCGCACACGATTCGTTTTCCCGTGGTTGGTGTCAAGTAATGAGATTCTTCATGCTATTTAGAGTGTTTGTGGTTGCGCCTAAGTTGTTTTTGTTCTAGTAACCTCTTTTTTCCTCGTCCTTGCCCAGGTCTCCCCACCGGCTCTTTAATACTTAGTCGGCGCATTCATTGAAGGTTTGCACGTCGAGTCCCTTCTCCTTACAGCGGACTCTCATCGACAACAAACACGTATGATGGTGAGCGAACTATTTTTATGTCAACCCCTGGGACCCTTTCTCCCCAACGCGGTTATAATGATGGAAGTTCACCTGGTTTTACCCCTTTTCCCACGCTGACGGACTCTACGATCCCCGTGCTCATTTATGCCAAACTTACAACGCGGCTATGACTGGCCCCTAGAGGTGAAACCCGACGTCCACCGTCGATACGAGGATCCCTGTTAGCAGTCGAGCGCCCAATCGTTTACCTTGCCATTAGATTCTGTAATCTCGATACTGACTGGTCCCCCACCGTCATTATATCCTGACCCCATCCTTGTGTCACGTGCTCGGCAATTGTTCGCACTTCGGCAGATTAAGTTTTCTTTCAACTCTCGGTGGCAGGGCCTAAAACTACGGATCTATGATCTCTTAACAGGATGGTGGTAGACGCCCGCTCATGGATCTCCAGTCTCTGTCGTCTCCTAGATGTCAGACCCAAGTCGCTCCTCAATACAGTGGTAGGGTATCCTGATGCCTTGGGCCCAACGCGTTTTTTTGCTGTGCATGACTGAATCTGGTGCCTAGGAATTGGCTGCAACACCGTTCCCTTTCAGTCTCGGTTGTATGGAACAAGGGGAAGTCTTGTCAACCTGTTTGTTCACACAACCTATTCCTTATTCAGATTTCCCCGCAACCCCTCATACGTCCCATCAAGCGGTCCCTTCCCATAGGACGTAGTAACTTCTCCCAGATAGTCGGCGTGGAACCTCATAAAAGCCGATACTCTTTTTTTTTGCGGGAAGCCGCGAAACTTTCCTAGACCTCAGTTTCCAGTTCTCGTTTTTTTGCAACACGTTTTCCCCCTTCCGCCGGAACACGACGCCGTGACTGACTCGCGGGATGCCATTTCCTAGCGACCCTTGCACGGGCGCGCCAAGCCGGCAATGCCTTGATGACCGTGCACCTTCAACACAGCAGCCCAGCGTCATTCTTTATGCCCGAGTATTCCGTCTATTTGTGGAGTTTGTCGTACTCTTCCGCCGAGCGGCGACTGAGTGAAGCCATCTGGGGCTTTGACACGCTATGCTTCGTCGATTCCCCGAACCCAAGTTCTGTACTGTTCAAACACAGTCTAATGACAAAGTCCTCCCCACTTCCAAGTCCCGCATGATACGTGTCAACTTGCAGCCAACAACCACACATTTTTTCCTTGGAACCGTCCTGTCTTTCCCCCAGGTTCCGGGCCCGATACTACAACCAACACCGGTCACAATTTCCCCCGACGCCATGAAGGCCGGCACGCTGAGCCTTCCCTTTTAATGTGGCCGGAGCCCCTTGGCCATCCTCCGGTTTTCATCAGCACACTTTCTCCTAGGCGTGTTCGGGAACAGCTTACTTCTCACAAACTTGTTCATTAATGACCCCCTACGAGTTGTCTATGACCTCACTTCCCCGGGTAAACAATCTTCAAGTCGTAGACCAGCTCTGTATTAGATATTTACACCCCACAATCTTTTGTCACACCCGCATCGCTCAGTAGAGCTATCGATTTCAGTGGTCAACAACATCCTCCAATCCGTTCACGTCCGGTTTTTGCTTTTGCTCAGAGTCCCCCCGATTGTTCCCGGAGGTCACCCGTCTGCTTCGTTGCATTACCCTTTGCCTCCGCAATGTAACCGGGCCGCTGCAGGGGCGTGGGTACACAGAGGTTGTTTAACTTCAGCCTTCTTGTCCACTCCTATCAAGAGATCGGACCAATGCCGCGCCTATTGAGTTTCCGTCGCCCCCCGCTGGTGTCCCGCGGTCAATCACAGGACGCCGCGATCGGCGAGACGCCTACGATCGGTTCCTTTCCAACGGTCCATACGCGATCCCCCGCACCACTATCCATGGCTCTTTCGATCATCCATGTTGTTGTTGTTTGCTCTCTTATTCTTGCTCGTCTGGCGTTTTTACCCAGACTCGTGGCGGCGCCGACATTCTTCCAGGTCTTTAGTCCTTTCTGTTGAACCTTGTCCCCCCGTTCGGTTCCGGTAACTTGCCTGCTCTGGTATCGGACCGCGCGATGCCGTGTAACGTGCCTCTGCCCCCTCGACAGCTTGCTGACATACCCTGGTGTTCCCTAAACTCTGCACCCTGCATCGGCATCTTAAGCGTACCGCCTTCCACTCCTTCCTACTTTTATCCGGCCTATACGGCTCCTTACACATTTTCGGTCCTCCGTAATTTCCCTGATTTTTTTCTATGTTTGTTTTTTTCTTTTATAGATAAAGTCGTCGCCTTTTCTGTGGTGACAACCTTTTTTTTCCTGAGATCTCACAGCGACCCGGGTAGCCTTCTGCCTTTCATCTTGGGAAACTGACACCTTTGTACGTAGGTACCGACTTTTCGCCAGTTGGTTTTCATTATTCGCACCGTAGGTTTAGAAGTAGCTCTCCAGATTTCTTCAGTTAAGTTTCCTGCTGCTGGAATTTATGGATGTGCAGTGTAGATAAGTCACCTTCTATTGTCTCCTTTTTTCATTTCCTTCGGTTTCTGTAAAGTTTACGTTTTTTGTTGAGTACCTCTCTTTTGCTTCCGTTCTTTTCGAAAGGCATGTTTTTTGTTGACGTGCGCACGTCAAGTACTGACTGGCGTGATTTCTCCTCGTGACTCTTACCTCGCCGCTTGGTGTAATAGGCGACGGTAGTAGAGTCCCCCCCCTGAAGTGCTTCCACCAACAAGATTCCCTCCTTTTCGGCCAAGTTCCAGCTTCCCCTTTTTCCCCCAGCGTCCTTTCTGTAAAAGAGCACCCGCGACTGAAATCGTGCTGAGCACCTGATGGTCTTCTTTTCTTTTGCCGTCATCGTGTCTTTTGAAAGCATTTTTCGCGCCCCTGCAAGTTGCGCGCGGACATGAATCATCTTCGCTTAGCTGGGGAGTTCCCGTTTCAAACAAGAACCCTAGACGACACTGAGAGGTTCTCGCCCCATGGGACTTAGCCCTCCCAGTCACAAAAACTAGGTCTTAATGTTGATCGGAACGCCGTAAGAAGGAATGATGCCCGAGAATTGAGAAGAATTGGGAAAGATTGACTGGTCGTTAGGGTTTGAGCATTTTTCTCGTAGAGTTGTTGCAAGGCGAACCCCTTCGTCCCTTTTACCACAGAACCCCCTGTCCCTTTAACGTTTTTTTCCCACTTTCAAGTACGAGGCACCATCCTCATCACTTGTGCACCCCGTCTGTGTCGAAAACTCTCCCCACCCCTCTCTCCCACCACCCCCGCTCGCACTTGTCCTTAGCCTCCCCTCCTCCTCCGATTCTTTCCTATCGCCCTCTCCCCCAACTCCCACTTTTTACTCTCCTTGTCCTTCTATCTCCCCCTCTCCCCTTACCTCCCCCCCCCTCCTTCGAAGGTGGAGACGAAACTGCTTTTGTTCCGTGTGCGAGTCGGCGAGCGACGTATCGCCTCACCCGCACTGCACGATCTTGCGCAAAACTGCCGTTTGTATCGAAAATGGTCTTAATCGTTTTGTGCTTCGCCCTCCAGAGGTTACACAAAAGCATGTAACTATCGGCGCGTTTTAAATGAACTGAATCTACGGTCTCCCAAAAATTGTAGGAGTTAAGGAATTTTTCCTCCCCCCGAGTTGGGGGAACGCGCCCCTGAGCGCTTAGTAACAGATGAAGGGCTCACCCCTTGAGTACACCTCTGCGCCCTAATTTACGACCTGATGATCGCCCTTCCGTTCTAGTTCCGCTGCTGCCCCAACCTCAGATTGTTGTGGGGTCCGACCTGTCTCAGGTCTTCCTATGCCTTCTTTTTGACGTGTAAACACCTCCCCCCCCCCTTTCGACTTCAGCTCACTAAGCTCTAGGGCGAAGGTCGACACCTATGAGGTATCTGCACGAGCTGTATGCTCCCACATACACTCACGGTTTGTACTGATTCGAGCCGGTGAGTCAGCCCTCTAATACACCCACCTTCGGACTGTCGCCCTACTTAATTTCAGACGCCTTGCTCTGTGTGAGGCTGGGCACATGCCGCGTCCTGCCTGGTTAACCCTGCAATGCATTTCAACAACCACACTTTTTCTTAACACGTGTGAATGACTATTATCCCTTTTTTTCTTTCTTGACACTTACACCCCCCTGCGCTTCTTTAAGCTCCGGAGCGACGTTTAGCAAAAAACTGGTGGGGCCACATCTATTTTTCTTCTTTTGTACGAGGCTCCCTCGGCATCGGATGCTTTTCCATAAATCGCTGACCTGCGGTCCGCGGGGGAATTTTCCTTGTCTATTCACCTTTCCCAGATTGACATAAACCTGGCTCAAGTTAATCCTCGGACCGGACGTGTTGTCCCCCCCTCCCTTCCTCCTTATACTTTGTCCATCAGGAGCGCCAGTCTGCTTTCCTGTCTCCCACGCCTGGCTGCCACTTTGAACTTAACAAGCCCTTCGTTTCCTATGTTCTCCTTACTGGCTTCTTCGCCCTCACGGATGCAGGGCACAGAACCGCCGGACAGACACACTCTTCCTTGACATTTTGTTCCTCACCCAGTTTTACCATTCCAGACTACACATGTGTTCCGAAGCCACCCTGGTATCTCAGCCCCTCCTGCCCGGTTTCAGCCAGCGTTTCCACACCTTCTTTCTTTCGTGCGTTCTCGCCTTAATCATTTTGCAGCAGTCGAGGGAATAGCACTTTTCTTACAACAAAATGCGGGATTGTCTTCGTGAGGGCCAACCTCTTTTTTTTTGATTTCTGGTGCTTTTACACCTATGACCCCTTACTTTCGAGCTCCCGGCCTGTTTTTCCCCGTCGTTGCTTTTCTGCCCACGATCAGCCGCGTGCTCCCGGCAGACGCCTTCGGCCCCCCTCCTGATTAGCATGATTCCCAGAAGACGCCTAAAAGCCTATCAAATTTGTTCGTCGAACCCTTGTTTTGTGACTTGCCGGAGCTCCCTGATGAAGCATTAATACCTTTGGGTCTCGTTTCCCCCCTATGATTTATCTATATCTCTTAACTAACAAACGTTTTTTTGGATGATATTTGCTTAGCGTTCTCCTTCTTTCCTTCCTCAATCCAGGTCTGAAGCTCTTCCAGAACTGGATCGCCTCGGCGGAACTTTCCCCAACCACCGGTGATTAGAAGTATGCATAGAGCGCGAGCCTCGAGGCTTGAAGGGCGTAACTTTCCTAGTGGCATCTTAGAGGTGATGTTGACAAGACCTTCTCGCCGGGTCTCGTTTTCTTCCCTCCTTTCAGAAAATCCCCAAAGATAAGTTGTGAACCCAATGCTCCCTGTTCTTCCCCGGGCCGTGCACCAAGATTTTGCCCTCCCCCCATGAAAGTAGACAGCGGTACGTCCCAGAAAGAACAAGCCAGCAGGGCGTACCAAAGGGTGTATGCTGCAGTAACCCCTCCTTCCAGGTCGAAAAATAGGCCACGGAAGCGGCCCCCCCCACACTCCGAGTAAGAGAGTTGGACAAGAAGCCGTAGTTCCCGTTACGGACTCTCGGCTTACTTCTGGGCCTGCAGAGACAACCGATTTTTACTGTATGTAGTGTCCACGTTAGGTACTTCTTCTCATTACCGAATTTTAGGGTCCATGTTCTTTTCCCTTCATCACGTCATTTTTTCCCTGCCGCTTTTGCCGTCCGGCACCAACTGGACTCGTGTACGGTCTGGACTTCTTGAAGTGTGGAATCAAGCACGAAACATCCCTTTGCGTTCATCTCTCCTGCAACCCCTTTGCTGCAGGACATGAAACGTAGCGGCAACACTAATTTTACCAGTCATTCTAAGTATTGTTGGCTTTCACCAAAACGATAGTCACGTTAGTTTTCCACGGCATCTCAATTCTTTCAATCGACCTGAAGTGTCATCTCGTCTGGAGGCCAAGCTCCCCTCCGTTCAGAATCCCTTTAACACCCCATATATCTGGTACCCCCACTAGTTGTTGAAACTTGGCGCTTTCTTGCCTGAGGAATACTTAAGCGTGCGTTTCCTTTCCATTGTGTTTTGCATACGAAGGAGACCCTTTTCGTTCATTTTACGCGTTTTTGTCTGCAGAATCATTGGATTGTTCGATCACTTGAATCAGTCTCTTCTCACTTCACACAGATAACAATGCGTCTGAAAGCTGAGTAGGGTTAGTTCCTGCATTTTTGGCAAGGTCGAGGCTTTCCCAGCTGTATCTCATCGACCCCCCAACAGTATTGAGTTGAGAGACAGGTGTTACCAACAACTCCACCGTTCTAACTTTCAGAAACTACGAGGTATTCTTTACTGTTGCCCACAACCCCACCCACCCCAGGTTTTGGTTGTTACCACCCTTTCCCCCAACCCTCTGACTTTTTTCACCCGATTCACTTACTTCAACTCAACTCTTCTTTTTCTGAAGGTTTATGGTCCGCGGTGAAACCCGATTTCATTCCAATGTTTTTTTTCCCACGAACCCCTTTTCTCCTTACAGAGCTGTCCCCAGCTGAGGTTAGTGATGTGTACAGTGTTGAAAGCTCGGGCAAGGAGACTGCAGCGTTCCCCACAAGAGAAGGGAATATTCTGAACGGCAATAAATGGGCCACCCGCTCTCGGACCCCCTTAATTTACAAATAGCCGTGCGAGAAGTCATTACAAGCTCTTCCGGCGATTTATCAACAAAACGCAACGTACGCAGTCTCTCAACGGCATTTGGCCGCGTTCTTGACCTGGCTGTCTCTTTATTTAGAATCAACTCTGTCGAACCAAAAGTGCGACTCCTATGTCTTCTGACTTTTGGCAGAACCCATGACTTTGGGGCGGGCCTTGCATTTTCCTCCGGGAGGGTCGTCCCCCCCGTTCATGTTCCTTTGTTCTTGTCAACCTGAAGTTCAGCTTTGGCAAGGACCCAACACCAGTTTTCCCCTCATATTAGCACCCAGTCCCTCAGAACCTCCCGAGTGGCCAGGAATACCCTGTACCTACAAATAATTTTTTGTTCGTGACTCTTAGATTTACCAACGTAGTGTGGTTCTTTGGCGATCTTCCCCTCAATTTCTATACTATGAAGGCCTTTCGAGTTCGTTTTCAACAAGTTCTCTCTCTGACCCGATCCCCTGGGAACGAAGCCTGCTCCCCCCTTCCCCTCCCTGAGCAACGTCTGGGTTTGAACCTTTTTTCTTCCCCAGCTCTTGCTCGGAAGGCACAGTCCCCCCCCTACGAACCGTAATTTTCTCGCGATAGTCCCGCTCCCGTTGCGTTGGCGACCGATCGACTCCCCTGCGCGGCGTCAACTTGATTTCACTTCGCTTGGATCTCTCCGTCTCGCGTGGCCTCCCGACTCCCCCCAGTCGCCGTTCAATTCTACTTTCCATCTTCGCCCCGGTACCTCATGCGTACTTTGGCCCCGGCCCCCTCACCAACAAAATCGGAAGTCCTTCTTTCCGTTCCCATGAGTACCCACAACAGGAACTTTCCCTTTCGCCTCCCTGAAGTGCTCTCGTTCTTCATGTTTTACGGTCTTCAGTTTCCACATAGAGTCCATAAAGCCAACCTGCATCTTTCTTGTGCTTATGGAACTTCTACTTCTCATTTGCGTGCAACTGCAAACCTGGGTTCTTCCTTCTCCCGTACTCTTTTACCCCCCGCCCTCCCAGTTCCCTTCTCCCCGGGCTCGTAGTAGATTAGAGTCCCCCCAGATTCCCAACACGACTCCCCTTTTCCGCGTTATTCTCTACTGGTTTAATCACCCCACATTCGCCAAGCCGTTAACCTTCCTTGTTTTCGATTGCTTTCTTCCTTCCGCATAGTACCGCGAAACTGATGCATTTGTCCCTCCTCCCCTGGAGTTGTGCAGTCCTGAGATTAAGGGTGCTTTTTAGTTCCTACTCTGCGCGGTAGCTTCCAATCCGTTTCCCTTCGAACTTCCTTCCCGTCACAGCGGTTTACCTTGATCTCCCCCCCTATCACCTTCCGTCGCACCCCCCTTGCGTCCGCGGTTCCCCGGCACCTGACGCCTCGACTGGCAGCCCCCTCTCTATCCTTGACAGGCAAGACCTCTTCAATCCCCACC
>Ga0179593_1347829_pt1 | contig 15492 bp, 18 predicted proteins | sample CZODoug2_1_08_16_FD_185931 | JGI IMG/M metagenome (GOLD analysis project Ga0179593, IMG submission 185931) | Vadose zone soil fungal communities from Angelo Coast Range Reserve, California, USA - CZODoug2_1_08_16fungal (PacBio error correction) | ecosystem: Environmental > Terrestrial > Soil >... | reverse complement strand
AGATTGGTTTCCAGCGGTCTGAGCCTATCTGAAGCTTTCTCCAGGCTTTCTCAGTCGGCCCCAGCTGGTGAGTAGACTATGATCTGCGTGGTCGAGTATATATTTTTCTTGCCTTGGCAACTCGTGTCCATCTAAGCCTAAATTAGGCCCTTCCAGCTCTCCGATAGCATTCTTGGCGATGATCTTGAGTTTCAAGTCGCGGCTTGCTCGGTGCGCCCGCTTGTGTCTGGCTATCTCTCTTATTTTAGATTGAGGGTGCGGATGCTCCCCCTACTGTTTTCGATTTTTCCGAAGCTTTGTGAAAGCGCCGTCATTTCCCTCTCCGTCTGGACCTTCAGCTCCTCGTCTCTTTCAGATGTCCCAGGACTGGGCGACGGGCTTACGTTAAGAAACTCCGCTTGGTTGGGTTTACATGTTCAATCACCCTTTTACGAATAAGGCTCCTGAGTTGGCCGTCTGAGGTAAACCCCCATCGATTTCTCAGCGAGTAGATAGTCCGACCCCATACGCCAGGTGTTCTGGCCTCTTCCTCCGCCGATCGTCGGTTGGGACAGAATCGGGATGACCAGCTGCGAACCCGTGGGCATGCCGATTTTGCCCACTCTCCCCCCTCCCCTTCGCCGTACAGGGTTGCTGCATCTTTGACGCCTTGTGGTCTCAAGGCGCAGCGAGTTTTTTAACGTGGCCCTGGGGACCAAATCTCCCCCGTTTCCTTTCGGAGCTCGAGAAGCAGCGGGACTTTCATCGACCCTGCGCATACATCAGCCCATGGCGGCTTTTTCCCTCTCATTCCGCACTCTCCGCTCCCTTTTTCTTCTCTTCTTTTTTCTTGTCGGGAGGCGTGCGGCACGCAGCAGGGGGAATTCATTCGAGGAGATTCCCATTCTCTTTCTTTTCTTATCCCTTGCGCGACTTCCTGAGCCTTTTGTAAGGGCGATCAAGCGTCCCCCTCGATCCCCCCCCTCGCGTTGAGGGGCTCGGTTTTCGTCGTTTCCCTTGATGGCAGAGAGCCCTTTCTCCCGTGCGGGCAATTCTTCCTATTTTTCCTCCTCCTCTGCCTCTCCCCCCTGAAATAGATTCATCTGCGCGACTACCCCGGTCGGACAGCATGTGTTCCCTCTTCCGATTGGTCCCGGAGCTTCCTTCCTTCTTGCGTCCTGTAACTTTGCCGCCTGTATTCGGTATCAGAGGCGGTCGCCACCGTCCAGACCCCCTTCTTATTTCTCGGATTCGAATGCTATTGCTCTTTTACGGACAAGCTACACATCGGGTTATTGCGCGCTGGCCGCTGAAGCCTTTGCATTGGAGGAGATGTGCATTGTTCAGGTATTCCCCTCGCCCCTTTTTCCCCATAGCGCATTCCCATGAAGAATGCCGACTGACTGAGAGCCTCTATCCGTTTCCCACGAGTGCTCGTCCCTAGGAAGTCCGTCGAGACCTGCCCCTTCCAAGTTCTGAAGCCCCTCCTGGTTGTCCCACCGTGCTCTTGCCGCGACTGTGGACCGACCCCCATCGGGAACCGTTGTGCCGGAGGGAACTTTTTCATTTGAAATCGCGGCCCGGCTTTCTCCCTTGAAGTTTGCGCCCGTTTTTTTTTGCGTAAGACTTCTTTTTACTTTTGCCGCGTCCCCATTTTTTCAGACGAGGGTTCAAACCAAATATTTCGAAGACCCGTTTGCCGCCTCAGGAATGTTCTTCCTTCCTTGGTCTGTGGCATGTTATCTCCTCCCGCCGGACGCTCCTTGAAGAAGTCTACTGGGGTATTGTCGGGTCCTTTTCCCTACTACTGGATGACGAAAGAGGCGACGTGTCAGGCACGTCTCCCTCTGTTATTTTGTTTAGTCTGTGCGCGATCTTTGTAGCAATCCTTGAAATAAACTTCCCTCCCTTGCGGCACCTACCCGGGACTCTCGTGGGATTCCATGCCCTTTCTTCATTTTTCCAAGCCCTTTTTTTCTTTGGCGGCTTTCCCTTTTCTGGCTGCTGACGCGTGGACGCGGCCTGCATGTTCTTCCTCTCTGCTGATGGGTAATGGAACCAGTGGAAGTGACCCTTATCTCTTCCCTTCATTTTGCAGTTCTGAACTTCCCCCCTCCCACCTAAACCAACCCCACACCTTTTTTGACGTGGGGCGGCTGCTCTTTAGGCCCTTTGTGAAGAATGCGCGATACTTGCCCTCCTTTGGTTGAAATTTTTTATAAGGAGTTCTCGGCTCCCCCTCTCTTGAAGAACGCCCCCGTTTCGACTTCGCTGAGGGTTTTAATCTTCTATTTATGCCGTTGGAGAGTATGGTCTTTCCGACGTCCAGACTGGTCCGGGCTCGAATTTTCCCCGACGCTTTGGCTTTTCCAGATTCACGGCGATTACTATTTTAGCTCTGAGTGTTTTTGCATGCAGTTGACGTCGTTGACATGATTTTACAGCCTTGTTTCTGGCCTTTGGAGTGGCTTCGGCATGGACGCTGCAACCCTTTTTCTGCCGTACCCTCCCCTCGATTCGGGCCGTCCCATTTTAGTCCTCATCAGCTGTGAAGGAACCAAGATTCCGAAGGTTTTTGTTTTCTCGGACAACTCCCGTTCCGTAAGGACCTCGGCGGCCCCCCTCGCCAAGGATTTTTTACCCAACCCACAAGGACGAAGGAGTAACAAAGACTTGTTCATCCTTCCGCTGCCGTGAGGAAATCTCAGCGATCCGTCCCCGGTAGGTTCCCTAAGTAGTTAGAGATTGTCGCTTCAATGTTCAGGACGCGTCGACATCACAGTTTTGCCCTAACCTTTTTTCAGCTCGTGCTCCACCCTCAGCAGTCCCTCTTCTCTCTTTAAGCCTAAGATTTGTTGTTGTTGAGGTCCCGAAGAGGATGCTATCTTTGGAATTTGAAGGGGGCATTGTGCCCGCCCGTTTTGCTCCCTGCTCGGCCCCTCCCAGCCCCCCCTAGAAGCCCTCGATTTGTTCAAACCTTTCCTTACTTCCTCTTTTCTGACCGCCCCCCCTCTTCACAACACGGCCGCGTGCCTGGCCCTTTTCACTAGTGGGCCCTTTTCCCTACCGACGGCCCCGTTCCTGTTTGACCCTTCGGATATGGTGCCGCCGCTTTTCCCTTTACCTTATGGGAATCCTCTTTTTTCTGACATCCAATACCACGCCCTTCAGGCCAAAAGTGGCGGCACAACTTAACTTCTCCCCTACCAGTCGAAGCGTCTTTGCTTATCGGCGAGCGCTTCTTTGCTACATGCTCTTTTTCCCAAGGAACAGGCACCATTTTTTTACCACCTTCTTTTTCGCCCCCCCCTTTCGTCTTCATTGAGAACCCCCAGCCTGCTAATAAGATAGACCTCTTCTAGAAGTGCTTGTGACTCCTCCCATCCGTTGTACGCCTTTATGGCAAAGCAACTGCCTCCCGAAGTCTGCCCCCAGCCCCATGATTCCCCCTCCACCGCCTCGTGAACGACAATTATCGGCTCTTTGACCTGGTCTTGCCTTTTTCCCCCTCCTTTTGGCAGTCGCGTCCAACGCGGACGGCAAAGTGTCCAACCTACTTCCAAGTAGCTGTTAATTTCGTTCCACACCTTTTCCTTCCCGGCTTTCAGAAATTCGTTTTGGTTGTGGTCTTTTTGCTGTTCATCTGGACTTGGTTATCCCTTGCACGTTCTTTCCACTTTTTCCTTTCCATGCCACGCTCTCGTGCCCTGTTCGCGATGCGTTTCGCGCACTCTGACGAAGGAAAAGGTCAGCTCGCCCCCCCCGCTCTCTTTTCTTTTTTTCGCCCTTTTTCCTTTCTTGGAATGGAATACCACGTATGGAGGCCCCGGGTATGCTCGCCAAGTAGTCCGTTTGGTCTAGGAGACCAGTGCGCCTAACTGCGCATACGAATCCAGTGGGACTTGGCTTTACTTTTCCCGCGCAATGCTGGTCATCCTTTTGGGCGTCGGGTCCTTATCCGGACTCTTTTTTCAATCACCAGGCTCCTTGTCCCCTCTTCCTCCCCGAATTGTGCTTGTGTTGACAACCTGCTCTCCTCCGCCGTTCCCGACTCCCCCGTCTTTCCTGGTTGCTGATTACCGGGTCTTAGCAATTTGATTGAAACCCTACGTGTCTGGACCTTCCCGGGTCTTCCGACTTCCCCCCGCATTCCTTTAGCGCCGCAGTCAGTGCGTCCAAGTTGCTTACCCCACCTATGTCGGCAGTGACAGCTGTCGTGATGGTTTTCTCCTTTCCTATCGCCGGCACCCCCGTGGAGCTTGAGGCCCCTAGGCGCTGTGTGAATCTCCCCTTTTTTCAACTGGATTATTCGTCTCAAGTTATTCCTGGCCTTCTTACCCTCGACGTCAGGATCTGCGCGAGTTGACGCTCGCCCCGTTTTGCGCCCTTCGTCCGCCGATAGTCATTTCTGGACCTTTTCCTTCCTTTTTTGAGAAGTTTTTCCGGTTCTGGCCCCAATCTTCTTTCTTGCATCCGGCTGCAGAGAAGTTGAAGAATGAACATTCGCTCCTTGCCCCAGTCCCCCCTTCTCGGCCCTATCTTCCCCTGCCGTCTTTTTATTGACATTTGTCGCTCGTGTTCGGCGTCCGTCCTTCCGAGCCCCCCAGCAGCCTTCTCTTGCGCTCTCCCTCTGCGCCTGACTCCCGGTACTTTTCTGGCCTCTTTGACTCACTCAGCAGCCTCGTTCATTCCGCCCCCCCCCTCAAGTGAAACGCGTCTGCCCACCCATTTTCAAGAAAAAAGGCTTTGTGTGCCCTTCCGTGTGATTCCGCTCCCCTATTTTTCTTTAAAAAAAAAAGGGCCGGGTCGTCTTTCCGGCCCACCATCTCGACATAATGGCCATCGATTTTTTCCTATGCTTACTAGCCCGCCTCCGTTCGCTCATCGGGCAGCCCCCCCGGCACTCGGCGGTTTTTGCGATGTTCCTCTTGATAGTACATGTGCACCCCTTCTGCTCCCACATTTTCGATCGCAGTCATCTCTTTGACTGAATGGAGGCGCTTTTTTTACTAGCACCGATCTCTCATTCCCTTCTGTCCGCCCAAATAGCGCGTCTTCTTCCCGGGAAGGCCACGAACCTCCCTCACAGAGGAGCGTTCGGCATTGGCCTCATCGCCTCTCCCCCCCCTCCTCCGGCTGGCTCGAATGGCTCCAAGTTTTCTAGCTAAGTCCTGAGATGATCCCCTCGTCGCTGGCCCGGCACGCACCAAGGGGATCTTTTTCGTAACCAATTGAACCGGTAACTAGGCGTGTCTCGCCCAGCGGGCTTGACGGACTTTTGCTTATATGCCCCTGATTGCGGCGCTTTGTCCCCCCTGGCGCATTCTCGCGGTCCGATCCGACTTCTGGCCCAACCTCTTCCTGCGAGAGCGCGCGCCTCCCCTGGGCCCATCTGTCCCTTTCCCGGCTCTCTTGCCCCCTTTTTTGAGTTTTGGTGTGCCTAGTCCGACTTTTTTCGCACGTGGTACATTGTCGCGAAAAACCAAGCCATTGGTTCCCCTTCAAGAGGTTCAATTCCCAGGCATTGTGCAATCTTTTGAAATTTTCAGCCGCTGCGTTCCTATGCGTTCCGCCTCTTCGGTTTACAGGTTGGAACCCTCATTTTCTTAAGCGATTGTGCCAGCCTTTCCTTCCATCAACGATCATCCTCCAATCCTTCCTTGCTCATGGGACGGGCGCAGATCCTTTTCTACCGTCATTGCCCACGTCATGCGAGCGGTTGATCTTCCCCAGTCTCTCCGTAATTCTGTTGCGTGCTGTTATCCCTTTCCTCTTTTTCAAACGAGATATCGACGCTGGACCCTTCCTTCTGCTCGGCCCCTGGGCGATTTTTCCCTTACGACTTTCTCGTCCTTTTCTCCTCCCTTCTCAGAAAGAGTTTCAAGGCCACAACCCTATCTTCTATTCCCCCTTTGTTGTTAGAGAGATGGGAGTGTGGCTTCGCTGTTCTCCTTTCCTTTCCCTTCCTCCTTTCCTCCCCGGCTCGCGCTCCCCCCCCCTGTTTATCTCTAGTCCTCCTTTTGTTTCTCCTTCGATCTTGTTTTTCTTTTCGGTAAAGCGTGAATCCCGACCTCCTCCCTTATCTGCCTTCCGATTGCCTCCTTCGTTCTTTTTCGAGGTGAGTTTCTTCCCTTCCGGCTCGTGTCTTTTTTGATTTTTTTGTTCTTTCTCCTTTGATTGTTTATGGAGTCTGAGCGCAGTCTCTTCGACTATTCGTGGGACCTCGCCTTTCAATCCTTTACTATTCTCTCCTCCTGGTATTCTGCCCCAGACTTTTTGCGTCTGGTCTCCGAGTGGACTGCAAGACTCTTTATTTTTTCTTTTCCTGTGCACTCCCAGGCGAACATGAGATCAATATTCAATTACGGAAACAACACCCCGCGCACCCCCCCCCCCCCACACCCCCCACCGTTCCCAACACCCTGCTGAAAAGGTTCTGTCCTCTCTCGGACCTTGTAAACTCATCCCTTGGTTCCCTTCTCGTCGCTGACGACTCCATCTTTGGCCAGTCCCGCTCCCAAGAGTGGTCCACTTTGTGGCAATGATCATCAACTTCATGTTTTCCAGGGGTCCAGATTCCTTCTGACGAACAGTGCCTGGGCCTTCTGGGCTGAGTTGCTCTCCGATTCCTTTCCCTTTGAATTGAACGTCCCTGTTTCGTTCTTTCTCTCATCGCCAGAGGAAGAAGTTATTGTCATCTTCTCACAATCTCTTTCCCTCTCCCATCCTGGGTGGCTTGTTTCGCGACTATGCGGCAATTACAACGTCCACCTCTCTTTAGTTCTTTCGGCGATCTCTTGTAGGCTAGGTTTCGTTCGGTGAATTGCTAGCCTCTCTTGTTGATCCTAGTCCCGCCGAATCATGTGGTTTCAAATTTCAGCCTCGCGATTTTTAGTTCCTTGTCAGGCGCGCCACGCCGCGCCCCCAAAAGCCTAGAGTCAGTGGGCTGCCTCTTTTTTTTCGTTCCTCCCTGTCCGGTCAATAGAAATGGCCAGTAACCCCGTGGTACTGATCGTTATTTCTTCCCCTCTCTCGTAGCTTCCCTTTCCCCCCCCCTTACACATTAGTTCCCCTCGGAGTGATCCCACTTCTAGTGTGGATGAGACTGTTTTTTCCTTCTTTTCACTGGCTGGAAGTTTGGTTTGAACTCTTGTCTCTCGTTAGTTACGCTTCTGGAGGTCCCACCAGGTTCCAGAACATGGACAATGGAGACCCCTTCCCTGATGTGCTAGCGCCTTACAATTGTCTCTTGCGCTTCTCCTCCCCTCCAGCTGCCCGCGGTTGTTTCCCTAGACCTGCGCTCTTTCCTATGCAGAAGGAATGGGGCGGATCTCGCCCCCCTCACCCCTCCCCACTTCCTGTCAGGTCTGGCATTCCGGTCGTCCCCCCTATACTTCCCAGTCTCGGTATTCACTTCAAGGACTGTCCTATGTAAGAGATAGATAGCGAGTTTCGCCAACGCGGATCTCTTTTACCCACTCTCCCTTCTCCCTATGGATCTATCCTGTCCTAAGTACCTTTTGCTCCTCTCGGATCATTTTTCAACAAGTGATCCTTGCCCCCTCCCTAGGGTGTAAAGAACCAAGGCATGGTTTCGTTTCCTTTCAAGACTATTTCTCACCCCATCTATCACCGGTTTTAGCAGCCCCTCTTTTTCCCTTTTTTTCAGTTGGGGTCATTTCCCTTGCTCCGTTCCCCTTCTCTTGCAGGGTTTTTTCCGCTCGGACGTGTATCATGTCTTGTTTAACCTTCCTACTTCGAAGCCTTCCCCCTTCCTCACTCCCCTTCCTTTTTTAATTCTTTTTATGGGGTTCTTTCCTTCAAGTCCGACCCCATCCTCGGCTGCATAGTAGTGAAGAAGGCGCTGGGTTTCTTACCTTCCCTTGCCCCTTGTCTTCGCCCTCATAGATTTCCTCTGATTTTGATTCTCTCCCTGTCCCAAAGTCTCCGCGAACGTATTGGAGTAGTGAGTGTGAGTGAGCCTTGGTCGTCAACTATGACCCCCCCTGCGCCCCAAACGTTCCTTACGGTAATCTCGTGTTTCGTTTACTGAAATGGGAGGTACTTGTGGTCGTCCCTCCCCTTAAAAGCTCTTTTCGATTTTTCGGTTTGAGATTCCTTTTGACTTTTCTTCTTTCTCGATAAGGGATCCTGAGTAGTCCGTCGACTTTTCTTTTCATGAGATCCGGGAAGGGAAAAGGTCCTGGTCCTATGCCGGCAAGAACAACAGGACTGACTAGTCCCCATCCAAGCCAATAAACCCCCCCCCCCTTTCCTCTCCTCCATTTTCACGCCTTCTTCCTCCCCCCCCCTCCACCCCCCCCATTCGTCTCTGCCCGTCCCTCCTCCCCCCCCCCCCCCCCCTCCCTCCCCCCCCCTTACGCCCCCACCCTCTACCCCCCTCCCTTTGCCCCCCTCCTCACCCTCCCACATCTCCGGCCTTCTTCGGAGACTCCGCCCTCCCCCCGGCTTCGGAACTCGGACTGAGTCGCCTTGTCAAGGCTTAGTGAAAGAACTTGCTGGATACATTTAGTTCGTTTTTCTCTGGCGTCAGCGTGCCCTTGACTCCGACTTTTCTCAACCAGTCAGGTCGTAGACGATATTTGGCGATTCCGATGAGCGGAGTTTCGTTCATTTGTCTTTCCTCCCTTTACTTCTGTTTGTTTGAGCCTAAGGCGGTGCCGGCGTCTGTTCCTCCTCCCCCCTTCCCTTTTAGCCCCCAGGCGATATTTATAGAGCTTGAGTTTATTTTGGAAGACTGAGGCCTTATCTGCCTCTTTTCTCCAGCCCATTTCCGTCTTTGTGTGGGTTCTGTACTCTCATGAAAACGCCTCTCTGCGATTCCAGCGATCGTGCCTACCTTGTAGTCTCTCCTTAGTCCTGTGGCCTTCCCCCCGTTTTTGCCGGCTTTGTTTTTGGCTTTCCAAGATTAAGACTCCGTTCCTTTTAAATCTCCCTTCTGCCCCCCCCCGTACAGATTTTTCCCCCAAGTTACGACCTGCGTTGCAATGCTGAACTTGTCATACAGGCCCGCGTTCCCCTTTACGCGTTCGGCACCTTTTTTTTCTCTGTTCCGGTCCTACATCTACAGTACTTAATTTGGCTAGAATGTTCTTCCAGCCATGCTTTCGGAAAATGCTTTGCTATCCCGTACTTCTGGGTTCCCAACTTTTCCCAGCGCGACTCTCTGAGAAGATTCTAATGCCTGTTGGTGTTTGTTTTCTAGTCATCGCGTTCGTTCATTTTTGACCTCTGCTCTTTAGTGAATATGTCCCCACATTTTTGAGCTCCCTAGGCCCGTTTTCCGTCACTCCTACCTTTTCCTCTTCGGGCATAAACCTGCTCCATGCCTATCCGGAGGTGTGATTTCTCCCTTTTTCTTCAAACTTCCTCTGGGCCTTCATTCCCCCTGGCCCCCCAACATACGGTATTTCTTTTTTTTTGACCCAGTTTCCTGTTTTGCCGCGCTTCCAATACCTTAAAAAGTTCTTGTGAAATGTTTTCGACCCCTTTCGCAAAGCAAACGCCCTGACCCCCCTCTTGTCCCCGCTGTTTGTTCCCACCAGTGCTGTCTTTCCTCTCAAATGTCGGCCCTCCCCTCTAAGGGTTGATCGCAAGGTCTCGAGTTTGACATCGTCCCCCGCCGCGCAACCCCTCCTTTCCCAACTGTCTTTCTCCCCTTTTTTCCCCTTTTTACACCCTCTTCCCTAGATTTCATGCTAATACATCCCTCTCCTACAGATCGTCCTGCCTTTCTGCCGTTCTCCCTCTCCATCCTGGTGTTCGCCTTCGGCCAACCTCAAATTTATAGTAGTTCCTCAAATTTATCCAGTCCCCTCATCGAATCTTAGTCCCCTCAAGGAATCCAGAGTTTGGCGATCCTTCCTTCATGTCGCTCTCCCTTTCCTTCCCCGCTCACCACCCCCTGACCCTTCCAATTTCTGAGCCTTTTGGAAAACTCTCTCAGGCGACATGTCTCCGCCCATTGAAGGGGGTTTTGTTTATTTCGGTTATTTATGTTTCATTCCTTCTTTTTTGCTTGCCTGCATGCCCTTCGTTGCCATCCCTAGGACCTCAATCATCCGGATGCGCGTCCCCTCTCAGAGTCCCCGCCCTCCCTCAGTGCATGTAAAGGACAAGGGCCGCTTCGTCCCCCGCTCGTCTATGCTAGGTTCTTTCTCCCCCTTCCATTCACCTATTGACCTAACACTCGGAGGTTTCGGCCCTATCCGTCTCTTTTTGTCATCTTCTGGCCCAAGGTCTCCCTGACCCCCCCGACGTCCCCTCCGCCAATCCCCCCTGTGTGGATTGCTCCTTTTTTTCCCCCTTCCGTCAGCGCTGGTCCTTTTCCTGTCTTTCGGCGAATTTCCTCAATCGGCCTTAAACCTCTTGCCCCCGGGCGTTTTTCTCCTTCCCTTCTCCTCGCATTTGCTTGTCTATTGCAACACTTAAGCGCATCTCCACACTCCCCGCATGCTAGTCTTATTCTGGCTGCTTCTAAAGGGCTTCTCGTTCTTCTTTCAATCCTTTTTCCCTCCCCTTCTTTTGGGTTCCTTGCATCTTTTTCCTCCTCCAGTCCTTAAGATTTCAAACTTTCCCTTTCCCCCATATGGCGGCGGAAAGAATGCTAAAATTTGTCCGACTCTGAGATTAACTGATTGCACCCTTTTTTCCCTGTCCCTGGTTCCCTCCTTCTATTTAAAAGAGCCTGTTTTCAAGCTTTCCGTCTTCCTACAGTAGACCTGATGTCCGTGCCATATATCATTCTCAGGGTCCCTTATCTGCGCTCTGTTTCTTTTCCCTCTTTTTCTCTCTGTCTTATGTTACCGTCGTAAATTCCCAGTTGTTTTCTAAGTCGGGGAGGAAACTATCTTTATGGCCATTCCCTTCTCCTCGCTTCTTCCTAACAACGTCCGCTATCCTCGCGCTGGTGTATTCCCATTCAGAACGTGCCGCCTTTTTATCCCCGACCCAAGAAGGTCCCGAGCTGTGCTTTTCTCCTTCCTTCCCAGCGCCGTCCCCCTTCTACTTTTCTTCTATGCCCCCCCATGCGCCGGTCTGTTGATTTACGAGGTCCCTCCTCATCCCGACTCCATGAATCGCGCGCAGTTTCCTTCCAGAAATACAAGAATTTGAACCCCTCATGATCTGTACCCACATCGCTTTGCCACATTTGTCCCCCCCTCCCGTTGGGTTCCCTCCGATTTACTTCTCTTTTTAGTTTTCCAGGGTCCGTGTCGCTTCGAGCGGTTCCCATCTCTGAACTCATTGCCTCTCCTTGTTTTTTCGCCGGCCTCCTTTCTTCCCGTCCAAGTTTTTACCCCCCGCAGCCGAGGCCCCGAAATTTTTTCCGAGATTCTGTTTTATATGCGCATGTGCGCCTGATCTCCATTTCCCCCCCCAATCCTCTCGCTCACTGATCGCGCCGTCTTCTATTGGACCTCCATGATGTTGGCCTATCGTCCCCCTCCCCTACGGATCTAGCATCCCTTATGAGACTACCATAGCCAGCCCCCTCATTTCCCGTTCCATGCAATGACTCTTCCTCTTCTGATGTTTTCCTTCATAGCGACAAAGAAGTGTCGGCTTTCTTTCTCTCATGGCGCAAGCTTGTGAGTCGCTTTACGTCCTGCTGCGCTGCTCATTCTTTTTTTTCCTTAACCCCGCGGCTTGAACTTATCTTTTCACCTTTTCCCGTTCACATCCGGCCTTCCTTCTGCCATCCTTCTTCGGAAAATGCTTGTTCCCCATATCGGCCCTTGACCTTCCTTGGATGGAGGCGCCGTTTTTTCGCTCTTTTTCTAACCTTCTTTTCCCTTGTGTCAGCTCCTTTCTGGCCAACTGACTTTCCGGCTTTCTTCCCCCTTGATAGATTTCCCCCTGGCGCTGTCAAAATAGGAAGGATCTTCGGCGCGCTACTTGTCGCTCTTTCTCTTTTTTTTTTTTCCCTCATTTTTCCGGATTCGACTTTTTATTCCCTCCTCCCACCAAGCCTTGCTTCTTCTCAATATTTGCCGAGCTTTTAATTGATTTCCCAACAATCTTTTCAACTCTTTTCTTCTTCTTTCTGGTCTCGACTATTTTTCTTTCCGGTCAGAAGTCCAACGATAGTCTTCTCCCTAAGTATTGTCCTCGACGCACGCACCCATCCGGAGAAGATTCCCTCTTCCTAGAAGACAGTCCTCGCCCCCTTGGAGTTTCGTCCCTCCTCTCACTTCATCACGGTATTTGCCCCCATCTTCTATTTTTTATTGCGATCGCAGCCCGACCGGACTTCTTTTTTTTTTCTTTCATTCACGGCTGCCCGGCGCTCAAACCTCTTTCCTCCGTCCCCTCTTCTAGACTTCCTCGAGCCCCTTGGGCCTCTTTTTTTTTTCTCTTTCCGTCTTCTCTCTTTTTCCGGCTCTCTCTTCACAGAAACCCCTCTTTCCTCCTCTTTTTTTTTATTCTCGATAGGTCTTGTGTCCTCCCCTGGAGGAGACTTCTGACTCCTCTTTTCGACGTCCCTGTTCTCCTGAGGCCCCAGCTAGACCAAGGGTTCGTCTCTATCTCTCTTTCGCGGTCTCTCTCTTCGTTTTTCGCTGTGTCAAGTCTTTCATCCCAATAATCACTGCAACGGCGGCCGATCGCTCGCCTCTCTTCTTCCTGTTTTTCGAGCCTTGCCTTGAGTCGCTGGCCGGCGCACGCCAGGCAGAGCTTGAGTTAGGCGATTAAGTCTTCTTTTCCTTTCTTTTTTTCTTTTTCTCCGCGTCGTCTTCTACTCTTCTTTTTCCAATCCGGTCCATAGCTCTTTTGACCTGGCCTCCCTTCTTGCGACTGTCAAGCTTGACCTTTTTGGTCGAGTTCCCCTCCGTATTGACCGCAGCTCCGTTTCTTTTTTTATTCCTTGAACTTTACCCACGGCGAATGTTTTTTCGCAGAGGTCGAATTCGTTCAAACAAACCGCTTTCTTTCCCAAGGAGCGTCTATCTTCCCTTTTAACCCCCCGACGCCAGGGGGATGTCGAGCTTCCTACGCTGGATGACTGTTTTCATTTTTTTTCCCTACTTCGTCTTTTCCCTTTTAGTGCGACCCTTTTCCTCTCCCTTCCAAAGATCTCCCAAGGCCCGCCTGTTAGTTCTCTCTTCTCACTTTTTCTTCCCCTCCGCCAGGTGGCGTCGCCAGTTTTCTCCTCTGGTTTACGTGGCACGTTGTTTTACTCTCCCCTCAGACCCTTTTTAGCCGTAGCCCCTCTGCTATATCTCCGGGAGGCAGGCTTCCTTATCCCCCCTCTTGCGCCCTGCAGAATCCCCATCCTTTCTTCTTTGCTGCTGCACTATGCCTTCCCCCTCGCATCTGATCCATCTATCTTGGAGGATTTCTTTTTCTTTTCTCGCGCGTTGTATTTCTGCCTGAAGTCCCGTCTGGGGGAAGAGAGATCCTGATGTGGAGCCTTCAAGTTAGACTCATTTTTTCCCTTATCCTTTTCCTTTGCGACTCTTTCTTTCCCTTTATGACAAAGTTCTTCATCGCATCATACACGCCTGCGAGTTTGGTGACATCGGATTTTTCTCCCTTATGTCCGCTGGATGACCCTTCTCTTTCCTCGTTACGTATTTCGTCTTCTTTGCTGACGCCGGCACACCCCCTCCCCTCCTTTAGTATTCCCCCCCTATTTTCCCCACGGTCGACAGTGTTGGGCTTTTTCCCTCTTATGTTAAGGCACTATTTCAATTCTTTTTTTTTTTCGCGTTTTTTCTCTCCTTACTCCGATTTTCTGGTCTCCTGTGCCAGCAAACAATACTGATCTGAGAGTCTCTCGCGCACTTTTTTAGCATGCGCTGACTTTTCCCTAGGACATCCCTCCCTCCCCCTTCGCGTGAACGTGGGGTTCTTTCTTCGAACAGAGTGCATCTTTGCGGATGACATGCTCTGACCTTTTCGGCCTCTGCTTCTGTTCAGGTTCTCCCCCCCCTTTTGACCTAAGTTCCGGCCCTCCAGAATATTGTACCTCCTTCTCTTCTACCAGACTACTGTCCTGTTAGCTGATCGTATGGCTCTCCAAGAGTGGTCACTATTCCTCTATTTTAGTTATATGCCGTCTCTGACCGTCCTTTTTTTTTTTCCAGGTTTTGCAAACCTGTTTTTTCCGACGGTCTGTTCAATCCCCCATTTTTTGTGGCGGCCTCTAGGAGTATCCACCGAGTCTTCTTTCTAGTGTGAAAGTACTCTTTTTTCTTCTTCGTCGCCTGCAATCTGCTTTTCGCTGGCCCTTGCCCCCTTTTCACGACTTCCGTCACGTAATCCTTCTCCTGCACATTTGCCCCGCCAGGCTCTTTATAGATTAATTTTGGTTAGGCTCTTCCCTTTTCCCCCGACCCCCAAGCACGAATGTCCTTCTATGATTAGCATACGTAGAAGGTTTTTCATGTCCGCTGATCCCTTTTTCTCGCCCCTCTATGATTGCCGGTGAGATGGCTATACACCTTCCACCCTTTCGACAGCGCCTGCTTTTGTCTTCTCTCTCGATTCTTTCGCCCTTTTTGTCCCCCCCATCTGAACCCCCTTTGACAGGGCGCGGACGACGGATAATAGTGTTAATGCCATGTGCCTTTCCCCTTTTCTCATTGAAAAGCCTCGCAGATCCCGTTTGCTCTTGCCCGTTTCATCGATTCTCTTCCCTTAGTAATCTTCGCTTGGCCGATTCGGATGTATGGGCTTGCTAACTAGTCAGTTCCCTTCCTTCGCTCCCGGACTCCAACCATTCTCAAGTGACCCTCAGCGAAATCAACCAAAACACTTCTGGTTTCTATGCTTCTTCCTTCCTTGTTCTCCGCAATGATAACGATCTGACGTCGTTTTTTCTTTTCCAGTCACTCTTTTGCCCCCTGGCGACTGACGTGCCTCCCCCCAGGTCTTCTCCTCCTCTTCTGTGTGGCGTTCGTGCGTCATGGCCTGTTTCCCCTCTAATTTTTGGCCGACGTCCTTACGGAGTTTCCTTTTTCCCTTGAAGGCGTCCCTCCTTTTGGCGCCTCTCCCCCCCGGCGATCAGGGGGCCAGATCTGCTTCTTTTGTTGGCATTCCGTCTGCCGCTTTTCACATAGGGCTCCAATAATGCCCCCGCGGTGGTGCCTTCCTTCCTTTACTATCATGCAAAGCAGCGGACGGCAGATACGCAATCCTCTTGCTTTCCCTCACTGTGTGTCTCCCTCTCCTTTTTTCATGCCCCCAGTTTTTGAGTTTTCTTGGTTTGCATTTTCTCCATCTCTCTCTGTTCCTTTGTTTCCCGCCTTCCCGGCCAGGTCCCCCCCTTTCTACAGACGGGGACCAAAAAGGCCTCCGTTTTTCACAAGTTTCGGCTTTTCGTCGTTTCTCTGGTTCATTTTCCCCCGGCGGCCCTTTCATTTCTGTAGCAGTGTTTTTCCCTTCCCTAAGCGAAAGGTCCGGTTTTTTCTTCAAGGTTTTTTTCCCTAGGGCGTCCAGGAAATTAAGGGTAGTACATTCCATCCTTTTCCCTCCCGTACCCAGCCGTTT
>Ga0179593_1295159_pt1 | contig 15494 bp, 12 predicted proteins | sample CZODoug2_1_08_16_FD_185931 | JGI IMG/M metagenome (GOLD analysis project Ga0179593, IMG submission 185931) | Vadose zone soil fungal communities from Angelo Coast Range Reserve, California, USA - CZODoug2_1_08_16fungal (PacBio error correction) | ecosystem: Environmental > Terrestrial > Soil >... | reverse complement strand
ACCCCTTCAAAGACACTGAAGTCCCCAAAGGCCCTGTCAGATCCATCCCCTTCTTTTTCTACCACACCCCTGGTCGCGTGCCTCCCCCTCCTCTGGTTCAGGCTGACCAATACCCTCCCCCCAGTAAGTCGCCCTCCCCTCCCCCCCATGATAAACCCTCTCTACATAGGAACCACACACGCGGATCCGCACCAACACTGGCGTATTTCCCAGGGAGTGACGCTCGACGGAGTTCTTGGTGTCCCCTCCCCGCCATCTGAAGCCTCCCTTCCCTCCCCCCCATGGTTCTTTTCATTTCCTCAAATTCGGTTTTTTCTTCTGTCCGTTATTTCTTTCCTTTGGAGCACTGCAGTTCGCGTCCTTGGTACTGCAGAAACTTTTTTTATGCGCCTGGAGCTTTTTTTGATGACCTGGGTCCCTTTTTTTTTTTAGTTTCCCAACTATTTGGCCATTTTTAAGCCGTGTTAGTAAGGACTCCTCTTGTATTTGTTCTAGGCGGACTCGGCAGGTTCGAGCCCCAGCTCCTCCATTTTTTCCCCCACCAAAACCCACAGGGCCGAGCCAAAAGATTTCTGGACTTTTCTTCTCACCCAGACGGTGTATGATTCAGAATTCGTCTCGTTATTCTTAAGGACCACCTGCCCATCCGTTCAGCGTCAGGTCGTGTCGAGTGGACTGGGAGTTGTTTGACTTCCAAATCGAAAACAGCCCCCCTCCCACCACCCCCTCCCTATCCCCACGCCTTTACCCCCACCCCCCCACCGCCAGTATGCACCTGGGGCCCCCGCGGCCGGTCACTGGTGGCCGGGGACCACCACCCCGTACTTTTACTTCGTCCGGTTCCCCCGGGCCCTATTGCGCCCCTCCTCCTTCTCTGTTGCTACTGGGTTTTGGTTTCATTCCTTTTACCAAATTTATGGACTATCCAGCACTGTTGGCTGTTAGCATTGAAAGATGCCCTCGTATCTTCTTTTTCCCTCCTTTTCGTTCTGAAGAGCCCTTTTATGGTCCTAGTCCCCACCGACCGGAACACATCTCGAGATGGGTCTCAGGAGCTTTCCGATCCAGATGCGTGTCTGGTTTCCCCCTGACCTCGGAGAACTTGATAAGAGGTCCCTTCTTCCTTTTGCTAAGGTCGAATGTAATCTTGTTTCTTGTACCGCATGCGAGTCCCGGTAAGTTTGTGACTCCGCCGGTGTTAGGTTTTGGACTTCTATCAACCCTTTCCTTACTCCTGGACTCTTCGGGACTATGTTCCCGTGTCTAGTTTTTCCCTTTTGTTGATCGTTTTTTTTTGTGTTCATTAATATCGGTCTTCTTCGGATCCATGCAGTGCTTTTTGTCTGCGGTTCTTCCCTCCGGCACCGTTTTTGAATTGCTATACCCTTTCTTTTTGTTTTTGCCTTCCCAAGGCGTCTCCTTTGGCGTTTGGCCGTCTTTACACCGTTTTTCCTAACATGTTTTTCTAGTTTTTTATATTATTTTTAGAGCGTTAGGATGCTCTATCTTCCCAGTAGTAGTGCCTTCTCCCCATGATCTCTTCTTACTCAGAGCTTGAACTAGTTCGCTCTCGTTCTGTTTTGCTCCCTTTCTGGTGGTTCTTTTTCCACCTTTTTATGGTTGTTCCTAATTAGGATTCTGTCGTTCCTCTTTTTTTGTATCCGGGATTTTTAGTCGATGCCTTACATTTGTCCGTTAGATTTTTGTGAACCCTCCCGGTCGTCGTACCCTTTTCCCCTTGTTGCCGGAGTTCCTTGTCGTTTCAACTAGTGTCCAGCCCCCCTTGGTGGAAAAGGGATAATCGGTACCGATGACTTTCTCCAGAGGGAAAGAACGAGTAGAACCTCGGTACCTATAAGATCTTACAGCTTGAGATTGCCTCGTGTCCTTTCCCCCCCCCCAGCACCCCCGCTTAGTTCCAGTTTTGTCTCATCCTTTGGTTCCACCATCGCTTTCCTTCACGCCCCCCCCCCCCCCGGTCGAACCTACGAAACCAGCCCCCTTTTCCAGGTATCGGACCTCATCAGTTCAATACCCATATGCGCAGCGTCCTTTCACGTTTAAGGACCCTTTCACCCCCAGCGAGGAAATACTCCCATTTAATCCTCCTCATGGTTTTGTTTGATCTGAGTTCCCCTGCAGTCTTTTTCCTCCTTTTCCCGATTTCCACACGGGCTGTGACGTCCCCGCAGACTAGATGTGTTTTTCTTGTTTCGTTTACGCGGTGTTAAGTCCACCGCCCCTTTGTTGAGACTGAGGGGTTTCCTTATCCATTTTTGTGGTCTTTGACCGTGTTTTAGTGAGTGTGTTTGAAAACGGTCTTCCTCTTGATCCGCAGTGTGTTGTTTGTGTTGGCCCCCTCCCCCTCGCTTGAGCCACCCATCTGCCCATGTCAACCCGATCATTCATCATTTTTTCTTCTACCCGCGTTATGTCGTGGGCGTACTCGCTATCGACCTCCATGGATGTCTCGTGTTTGTTTTTTCGGGCGTACTCACCTGTGTTTTCCCTACACCTAAAAAAGGATCCAAATTGACCGTGTCCCGATAGCTTCTCGGTGCGACCGACCCCTCTAACCTTTAAGTATGTGCTTCCCACATCCCTATAGGGGCCCCTTCCCAGAAGATTTTGTATTCTAGTCACCAAGACTTACCGTTCCCCCGTCCCTTCCAGGCTGGACTTCCTGCAAAAGACCTGTCTAAGAACTATTAAGAGCTTCCTCAGCGATTCGCAAGCGCGCGCCCTTGAGACTTTTTTCTGTCTGCGCTCGTCTGCCCCCGCGTTACGTAGAGTCCTTTAACACGAGTATTCCAACTAAAGATTCAGAATTTCTTTTTTCCGTTTCATGGTTTGCACCCGCTGCAAATTTTCGGCCCACGGCCCCCTACCGTGCTGCAGCACACCTATTTTCCGTTGCTATCTTTGCGCGAGCAATTGCTCCACCCTATTGGGCAGTCGTCCTCTTCCCCCTTTCGACCTTTAGCCCGTTCCAGTGCAACCTCGTCCCGAAAAATCATCTGCGCTCCGCGTCCGTCGACAGAAGAGTTGTGTATTCTGGACCCTCAGTTTTTTGAACCAAAGAAATTTTCCCTTCGGCGACAATTTCCCGTCGACATTACGCGGGTGACCCGCAAGATTTCTCCAACCTTGGCGTTAGGCTCTCATACTTGTCTAGCCCGTTTTCTGGCAACGGCTTGAGGCCCTCTATAGTGTTACACTGGAACGCCGCCTTCCCTCGCCGAGTATTCTGACCAGGCCGTTTTTACAAGAAATTACCTCTTTTTCCGGTAGTTACGAGTTGTGCGCGGTTAGTGCGTCTGGCCCCTCTCCCATTTCACCCCATCTCCGCGACCCATTTCCTGGATAGAGTCTCATAGGAGCACGTTTCTTTTTCCCCTCCTGAGGTTTCGCAGTTGGCGATTGTCGGCGAAACGACCCCACACAGCTCCCTTATCGGGGGGGGGGGGGATTCTGCCCTTCCTTTCCGGGGGCCGTCACATGCAGTTTGCGGTTTTTTTTCTCTAACCTTTTCTTTCTGTCCCGCCCGCAACCTTCATAGTTGTTTCCTTGTGTGCTTTGTCGGATTGCCCAATGTTTATTGTGTATCAATGCCGTCCCGCTCCCCCTCTAATTGAAGGCCTACCCGATTCCCGCCAATCCACCGCTCTCCCCCTCCCTAGACCCTTGACCGCACAAAAGATCTCCGAAATACAAAGATGACTGAGTCAAACAGAGGAAGACCTCCTCACCTACCCGGACCTCTTCCTTTCGTTTTCAACCCTATTCCCAGCGTTAACACTGGTTCTTTCCCCCCCCCCGGTAGGGAAACTTCGGTGATGATCAGGGGCGGTCGCTAGCCGCGTTTAGGATCCGGCTCCCTGGGTTACTTTCTGTAGTTCCCGTGTGGTGGTTCGGGTCGTTTGTTGCATTTCTCCCTGGTGTCTAGTGATGTCTCGTGGCTGTCTTTTTGTTCGGCCTTCCCTCGGAATTGTCCGCGCTTTTTTCATTGCCTGTAGCAACCCGGCTTATCTGCCGGGCCGTGGTGTTTAATTCACATCCTTTTCTCTGGGAATTTTATATTACTACTACTTTTTTTTGTTGAGAGTCTCTTTCCCAACCACCACCAGGAACGCTGCGGATGATGCTTAACCCCTTACCCTTCCTCCTCCAGCCCGAGCTTTTTATCGTGAAAGTCTAGAAACCCCCCTGTCTCGGCCATGCGAGTCCTTCCCGACCCAGAGCACGCCCCGAGCCGATCCACTCACCTCCCCTTCCCCAGATTTAGACCCCTGACCTGATCCCCCCCACCCCCTGGTTACAGAAAGTCCCTCTCCTTTTTCTGTCGTAGTTCGTCCATGATTATTTCAACGGCTACTGCCATTCTTTTCGTCAAGCTTCGCTTGTGTTTTTGGTTGCCGCCCGGCCTGTCCCCTGTGCCTCAGCTGTTTGCGCTCTGGTTCTTTTTCTTCTCAAGTTCGTTATCGATAGGGGACTCCCGTGGAGTCGGCTTTTGTTGAGCTCCGGGCGTCCTCGCTTACAGTCATTTAGGCCTTTCTGCAGCGCAGTGGTTTGTGGCCATTATTTCCCCCCCTCCTTTGAGCCATTTGCCCCGGGGTGATCGTAGCTCGCGACCACCCCACCTTAGAACAGTGTAGCTTGTAATGTGGTTCGCGCCCTGACTTTATCTCCTTTTCCTTTATAGAATTTGACGGCTGTCCCGCTTGGCCCGTTCCCATTTGACATAGCGGGTTGTTCTTTTCGTTTTTGCTCGTACATCGCCAGCTCCCTACTTGGATATCTTTTGCGACCTCCCCTGTCTTTTGATCCCCGACCTTTCTTTCTCACGACCGCTCGACTTTATTGTCCCTTAGCCCGGCTTTTTTTTGGGTGCCCAACTCTTAAACGAACGGAAACTATTTCTTTTTCGGCTTTACTTCCTTTCGGAAAGAAAGTCTCGGATCTATTGAGTTAATTGTTTCACACTTTGAAATTTCCCAGCGATTCCCCCTGTATGAAACTCTTTCCCGTCTTTTGTTTGTCATGTTATTTTACCGAGGGTGGCTTCCCTGTCCGTTTTAGCAGAAACGGGGGGTAGCTTTTTGCTTGCGTTTCCACCTTCTACCCACTTTTAGTCGGACAGCTGGTTCAGAGTCATTCCACTGTGACTCTGGTCACGTGTCTGTCTTTGTATAAGTAGACGCTTTTTCCCACTTGGGAGGTGATAGAGTGATCCACGTCGTGCAGTCAAGTCGAGGGCTTTCATTGCAGAGTGACCTTTCAGAGTACAGTAGTTGACTGGAGTCCCGTCAGTTATCTCGCTTTTGAGATTCTCGCTTCTGCGGCGTTCCGATCTCATCTAAGAGGACCTGTCGCTGGATTCCGTCGATGAGAGTTTGTAAATAGAGTTGGCTTGTGCTAGGTCCTGGTGTCCTTTTGCTGGTAGAGTTTCTCTTGGACCGTTCCCGAGCTGTGCAATGTTGCCGTTGGATTTTTCGTCCCCCTCCCTTTCCGAAATTTCTCCTTGTGGTAGAAAGTCGAGTGTCCAATGCCCCTCCATGTTCAGTGTTTCGTTCGTTTTCCCCCGTAGATTTACACGCACCTTCCCCTTTTTCACCCAGTGATCCCCTAGTCCCTATCCGGCGTCTTTACGCCAACGTGACCGCAAGAGTGCTTGGCTCTCATCTTTTGTTCGGCTTCGATGTGGGGCGCCCAGCTTGACTGGCAGTGCCACAAGTAGCTGTGTTGAGATAATTTTTGGTTTTCCCCGTAAGGTTTTCCCCACTCCACAACCGAGAAGCCGAAACCCTGGGGAATCCGTGTTCGCGTCTTCGTTAGCAACGAGCCCCCACTCCACCGATTCTTCCGCACAAACCCACAGTGACTTTTTCCCCCCCCGGCCCATTAGGGCAAAAGGATTGCCCTATACATCCCCTGCAGTTGTGTTGTGTTGAGCTGCGATTCCGACAGTTGACCTACTTTTTCCTCAGTTCAATAGGAGTCCTTACATCCTGGTATACTACCAGTAATAGTGTGGGCTGTGAGGCCGAGATTAGACATGGTCGCCAGGCCTTTTCGCTTTTTTCGGAAGTTTTGTGGGTTCCAGTGGTTGCCGCTTTTAGATTTCCCCCCGGCATTGATTTTTTTATCTTGCTGTTCTGGCAACTAGTGTTTTTCCCCCCCCTCTCCTCCCTTCAACCGATCTTGATGTATGAGCCCGCCCCGTCCTACGTCGTTTGGCCTTTTTTCCTCCTTTTTTCTGCTACTTCCTCGCACTCTCTCCCCTCGCAGTTTTTCGTTCTTTTTTTTTTCGTACAATCGAGGGTCCGTCAAACTCAACTACAGTTAACACCCTTCGGCAAGTGCTTGCTCGTCGGTCCCTGCCCCAAAAAAAAAACAAGTCCTCCTTCTTGTCCTCCCTGGCCGAAAATATCTCTTGGCCCTCGAGCCGATTACAGTTTTGTCCACGATTAGTGTTTTTTTACCCTTTTGCCGAGGCTGAAGAAACCCCCCCTCCCCTAGCCGTTCCAGTCCCCCCTTGCTCATACGTCGCCCCGCGCGAGTTCTAATGCCTCGCGATTTCTTACTCGTTTCAGTTAAAACGGCGCACTACCGCGTTCAGAGTCTCAACCGCGACGCTGAATGATTTTCTCCGGTTTCTTTTTTAAACCCGGTTAAACTCTAGGACACGGTAGCCCGCTTTGCAAAAAGAGAAGTGGAATCATTCAGCGAGTACCCTCCACCTATAGACTTTATCCAGCCCCTCGCCAGTTTAATCAATTAAGCTCTCCTCCTCCTCCGACCCCGCGGATACCGACGGCCCTTTTTTCCAGCCCCGTGACGAGGATTCTCCCTCCAAAGCTCTAATGTTGCGATCCGGACCTTTTCATACTGGTGTTGTGCCCCTGTCCAGATGCACAACCCCCCTGGCTTTCTTTTCTCCCCATATTGTCCCTGTCCCTTATGCTACTGAACCCCTGCCACTGCCCTTCAGAGTACTGCCTCCTTGTTTTCTTCCCCATGCCCCGATACCGTCATCGAAGTTGTTTTTTTTTTGCCCATTGCGCGTCGTTTCTCGCAAGATTCTTTCCGTTTTTTTTTTTTATTTCCCCCCTGTTTCCTTACCACCTCACGCTTGCGGTGCGTCTCATACTGGAGGCGTGACCCTTTCTGAGGAGCTTTGCTTCGGCGAGCTTCTCCCGCCCGAGGGGTATTTTGCCCGGCCCCGGAACGAGTCGTGTCCCCCAATTTTTTCTCATATTTCGGGACGCTTTGTGATTCTATACAACGTTAGGAAGCCCCCCCACGTACCCGGCTCGACGAATGCCCTGTGTTTTTTGTTGTTTGCCAGCCACCTGCTTTTCTCCTTGCAGCTGATTCCGCACCAACCCCTCTCCTCTTTCCGTTTTGACCCGATTACCCCTAGACCCCACAACCACACGCTGCTCACTCCGGCCGACCCCGGAGCATATCTCCAACAGCGTGACTGCGTCTCTAATTTCCCCGCCTGTGCCCCCATGGTCGCGCAGCCGAATCCCGTGGACCTAGTCCCTGCGAACGCTTGTACCCTGCGTTCGCCAGCTTCATCTTTGGCGGCGACCTTGCCTTGCGTCTTTCTTGAATGCCGGCCTGGTTGGTTTTTTGTTTTGGTTACTCTCTTTTTCGCACGGCAGGGGGTCTGGTTCGTGCTCGTCTCGGCTTGGTTTTTGAACCCGCGCTTGAATTTTGTTGCTTTCTTTTTTTCTGCTGATCTCTTTTCGTGGGGTTCCTTTCATCGCGTCTCTCTGTTCCTGGTGTGTTATCTCCTTGTTGTGTTGATCAGCTTAAACCAACCTGCAGACTCGTAGACTGCTGATGACTCAAGGCAGATTTCAGCCCAGGTTACAGTTTCTAGCATATTCCATCGGCGCCCACTGCCGTTGGCCGATTTGTTACTGAGCCCCCGAGCCCCTACCCGCCCCCCTTCAAAAAGCTGTCCCTCTCCCCCTAATTCCTTTCCCCACCAAACATGCGGACACTCATCCCCCCACCCCCCCCCCCCCCCCCCCCCCCACCCACCTCCCAGCTCGCAGCCCCTACCCCCACCCCCCCCCCCCCCCCCCCCAACCCCCCCCCCCCCCCCCCCCCCCCCCCCCCCCCCCCCTTGCAGATCCGATTTTTTTTTTTATTCTTCCCCGACCATGATCCACGTTCCCCCTTTTTTTCCCCATTTTAAGATGCGCCCTCTGGACTCTGCGTCTATGCCCAAGAGTCTACTTTCGAGGATGGATTTACGACTGTATCTTCCCTGTCTTTGAGTCGTTCTCCTGGTTTTTTATTCTGGTCCTTGGTTTTGGCCTCTTTCCTTAGGTGTCGCCGTGGGTTCTCCCTCCCCTCTGTAGCGGGTGAGCTGGTGATGCGGCCAGGGTCTTGTACCAACCGAACCGACTTCTCCTACAACCACAGGGGAAGTATCGTCAGCCTCCGGTCTTTATTTGCAGAGGGCGACCCTCAGTTGTGGTTCTTTTATTAGCGAAATTTTGACCGTCCTAAAATTAAGATATTTTCTTATCCCCGACGGTTGGATTTTTGCTTTCTCCTCCTCCATCTCCTCTCGGATCAAGCGACCCTCCAGTCTGCGAAGCGCCAAGGGTGGTTTCAGCCTTCCCCTCGATTATGGTCTCAACGCCCCCCCCCTCAAAGGCCATACCGTTGAACACATCTTGCGGTACAGCTTTTTCCCGACCTTCCCTTTCCCCTTAGGCTACTTGCTGCGTGCCTGTTTTCCCACCCCGCTTAATCGGGCTTAGTTCCTGCCGGTGTGCTTGGTCGGCACGAAAAGAAGTTGTGGTCTTTTGCTTTCACCGCGGCGGAGCAAGTTTCCGGTTCCCCCTCCCTTTGCGTTTTGTTGGAGGAGGCGAGATGACCATTGCTTGTCCTCTTCTGTAGCAGTTTCATGTTTTTGCGTTTGACCTTCTATTCAGATGGGTCGTGCGGCACCCAGGACAGCTGTTTTTGGTGCTCGCGTAGGGCCCTAGCTCGGTTTTAGACTTGCAATTTAGATGCCGCCGTGGCCAGGTGTTGCCTCTTACAGTTTTGAAGACAGCCCGTCATGTTTCGCATGAGTGTCGTATTCCCCGTTGCTTGCAGCACGTGTTCCGCGGCTTTCCGCCTCGCGCAGAGACGGTTCTGCGACGGATAGCGCAGTGCATACTTCCCAATTTTTAGCAGGTTTTTTCTCACGTTCGGTTTGCCCCTCTGAGGCCTTTCTGGTGTTCCCTTAGTTCGTATGTAACCCTACTCCGTTTTGTAGTTTGGCCGAGTGGACGTTCCCCTCCCAGGCAGGCCTTTTGCTTGGTTGTGGGGTTCCCCTTTCGTCTCGCGGCACTGCGGCTCAGTAGCGGTCTCATGTTGGCGTGCCCGTCGCTTTTATCCGACCAAGACACGGCTCATCCCCGTAGTTAGATTTTTGAGATGTCTTTCCGTTTGATCACCCCTTTACGGACAGCGTTCAACGCGGGAACCTTCCAATAGGGTTGTATTCTGCCGATGTTTCGATATTTCCTTTTTCTGTTCAGCCCCCCAATCTAGTCGGAGAGTCCCTTTTTTTTTACAAATCCTGGAGAAGACGGTCCCTAAAAAAGGGAAGCGCCCTAAGGAGCCGTTCTTTTTCTTTGGGAGTCCTTCGAGGCCAGAAGGCTACCCACCACCTTCGATCGCGGCTCGTCGCCCCGTCGCCAAAAGATGCTTTCTCTCTTTTTCCGACTTTGTTTTTGTGTAGAGTTTACCTGTCTTTTCGTTTTCTTTCTGAGTCCGGTTAGACCGACCGGCCATAGTGGCACGGTTTTCCCCCTTCGTGGCACTATGGAAGCTCTCGCCCTGGCACCCGGCTGCGTTTTAGTTATTGCCCGTGTTTTTCGTTTGGACCCTGCGGGTTGGTAAAGGCTTTCATCTCCTTCCGTGCGCTGGTCTGGCCAGACATGTTTTGTCACATAACCATGCAACTGTCATATTTTTTTTTCACTATGGTTGCGTGAATTTCCTTGGTTTTTTTTCATAGCTTCTACCCTGTTTCCCCAAGGCTAGTGTCTTGTTTTTGTTCCGTCCCACTCGCCCTTTTTCCCCTTCATCGGCGCATTTAGCAGTGTCCGCGCTTGTTCCTTTCAGATTTTTCTGGCATGTTATTTCTGCAACTTCCTTCTATTCCCATTCTCTTTCCGCGTCTCTTTTTCCCCCCGTGACTTTAAGGTCAGCCCCGTCCCCCGTCACTCACCGCATTATCGACCCGCTCAGAAGAGAGTTCCCCCTTGTAATGAGTTTTTTAGCAGCAGGGCCTAATCTCTAAGTGTTTTCCGAGTTCCACCCTTCACAGTCATTAATGACCCTTTTCCCAATACTAGCTGAGGAAGCATTAGTAGCCGGCTGATTCGCTTTTCACCCTCCTTCGCTGTCCTGCGCCACCCTAGTTAGCCCATGCGCCCGAACCTGTTGAAACAGTAGTCCCCCTTCCTGTTTCCGTTCCCTGAACGAAGTACCCGTTCATACGCAAGCTTCCACTAAAGCCCCTACTCCTTCCCCGTCTGCTCCGCCCTTTCCTTTTCACGTTTTCTCCCCCCTGTGATTCCCATTCACCTACCCCGGTTCGTTACTCGGACCGGGTCCTTACAAGATTTTCTCCCCCAGTCCACGGACACACTTCGGGTTTCACCTCCACTCGGTCCTGCCGCTGTTTGGAGGCTCTATGTTCCCTTGCACGCAGACCGCGTCGAGCATCTTCGTTTCGACCATCTTTGTCCAAGACCGATGTTTAGTGGCGAGTCCCCCTTTCCGCGGCGTGCCTCCTAGGAGGTCTTTGAAGAGACCATATCGACTGCTTTCCAACACCCCCTTGAGTGATCGCGTCTCAGAATGTTTATCGGATTCCGTTGGGAGGGATTTGCGATTGCGCGCCTAAAACCCCCCCTCCCATGTGACCCGACTTTCTGAGCCTGGACGTTTGTTTCTTTTCCCTTCAATTGCCCGTAGACCCTTTACCCGGGGGATCACACCGTCGGGCTCAGCCCCCTGAACTCCAGGGGACTGTTAGCTGTGTTTTCATGCTTTGAACCTGAGGTGTTGGCCACACGGCCCAGCTCATACCCCCGCCCACCCCCTTACCCTTTTCGGTGCCTTTGGCCCCATATTTTCATGGAACCCGCTTGCTGCAAGCTAAATGTCCCTTCCCCCCAGGCAAACCCGATTATAAACATTCCCCCTCTCACGTCTGATCTCCCCTTTAGATCGTACCTTTTCCCTTTCTTTACGGCAGAATTAATGCTGAGACCGCAATTTGGCGACCTACCTCCCCCCCACTGGGGAGAAAGTTAAGGTCGGTTCCCTCAGGTGTCGTTTCTGGACCCGGAGAAACGAACGAGTGGTTCTTCTCTGCATGGTAAGAAGTCAATTGGGTATCGGTTAGCTTTGTGTCTCTGTAGAGATGGGGCTCGGTCTTTGGTTCTTTGAATGATTTTTTCTTTGATGTCCCTTTTTTTTTAGTCCTCCTGCTGTTTTTTGGTGGCTGCCTGTTCTGCAAGTGATTTGGCCATGCCCTTTCCTTTGCAAGGCGCGACTTTTTTTGTTCACTGATCTCCTCATACTACGTTGTTTTTATAGCTATGAAAACTTCCCTGTGACTTCGATCTTTACCCCCCCGTGGCCGGTCAGATCCAGTCGGTGTTCGTGCCCTACCGGAGAGGCAATGCGGGAATTCCGAACCAACAAATATGTGAACCTCTCTCCCTCCCTCCCCCCAATCCTGTTTTCCAACCACAGCACACATATCAACCTCCCTTTTACCTTCCCCAACCTACCCCTTTCCGTCCAGATTTTAGCGTCGTGAATTATTCTATTTCACCCTCCCCCCCGTCCCCCCATTACAGGTATGAAAACCGGGGTCGATTAAAGTTTCTTTTTCTCCGCTGGACCCCCGATTGTAGACGTTTTGCTTCTTTTTGCCTTTCCTAGTTTTGCGCGGCATGGTCCCCCGGAAGAAATTTCTCTCCCGTGGCGTTCGATTCCGGATATGTGGGTAAGGTTCCTTTCGCATCGTGTGACAGGTGACGATTTTCGTACGGCGACGAGGTGCGTTTTGGTCTGGCTTATCGTCTTATCCCCAGCGTTTCCGTTTCCGTCCCCTCCCCACCACATGGAAGTAGGACCAGTTCTTCTTTGAAGTTGATTATGAAGTGTGTAGATCAGCCCGTTCACATGTACTTTCCCCAGAGACGCCGCAACCTTTCCTCAGGTTTATGTCTTCTTAACCTTTTTTTTTTGGGTACGTTTGTTCTGAGCCGCCCAGTCTGACCAGCCTCCCGCTTTCGTTCTTCCCCTTTTACAGTAGGACCTTTGCTTTTTTTACCTGCTTTACGAGAGCGGTTTTTTTCTCAGGTCAGGCGATAAAGCCTCCAGTTCCTTTTTTATGTTTTTTGCCCCTGGCCACCCCCCACCCCCCTGCCACTCAGGAAATCCTAGGTGCTGTAGAGAAAGATGGTACCCTCCAGTTTGACCGGTAGTCTTTTTTTGTTCCCCAACGATCTAGGAAGCAACGAGGAAAGGTTTCCTTTGTGATGCCCTCTCCTGAAAAATGTGGTTCAAGTTTGGTCCTTCCTTCTGGGTCGAAAATGCCTGGTAAGCCGCCCGCTTGTTTTTGAGGGGCTATCCTGGGATCCCTTCGCAGGTCCGCCGGTATCAGATTCGATGCTGCGCGTAGTTCCGGTTCTGCTGCCCCTTTGACTTAGCGTCGCTTTTTTCGTGCCCCCCTCTTTGTCACGGCTCCCAAGCCGGGGAGGGCTGCTCGTCATTCTACTTTTCGGTGGTCTCCCGCCCGGCGAGGCCGTGGACGATTGATTGTTGAGCGTTCGGCGGGCCCCTGCTTTTGATCTGTCTCCTTTTCTTGTTTCCGCACCTGTGTTTTCTTTCGGTCTGAGCAGCGACTTCCTTTCCTTTTTCCGTCTACCTCGAGGTGGCAGGGACATTTCTTTCGTTTTTGGTTGGTTTGTCTGGCTTCCTGGCCTTTTGCCGAAGGGACTCCTCCGTTCCTTTCTTTCCAGGCTTTTTTTCGGGATTTTTTTCCATTACTTTTTTTCGCCCCCCCTGTGTTTTCCCTGTCCCCCGATTCTCTCTTCCCCTGCCGAAATTTGTCGCGGGAGTCGGTTTCGTTACCTTTCGAGGCGTTGTCCAACCCGAACGTCTCCGTTGAGTTTGACAGTTGGTGTATTGACGCCCCCGTTGACCTTTCCCTCGTAGAAGGTAACGTATAATTGCCATTTTACACCCCCGAGTCCCCGGTCTTTTGTTGGCGCCCCTCCGTGCCCTTCCTCGTCTTTCGCATATCTCTCGGGACCCCATAAGCCTCCCCCCTCCCACAACAGGGACGTACTTTTTTTACTAACTTCCCCTTCTTGCTACATCCTCCTTTTCCCACTTCAGTATAACAGTGTATAGTCTTTGACCGTGTAGTTCTGCCGTTCAGGGTCCAGTTGATTTCCTGTTTTAATCCTCTCCTTTTTGCTGCCCTCACGTGCACGAACGTGGATTCACTCGTGTTCTTTAGCTTCTCTTTGGACCGTTTATATAGTGCCTTGTTTTTTCTTTTTCCTTACTGACCTTTTCGCTGTGTTTTCAGGTTCCTTTTTGTGGCCCCTTGACCGGGGCGGCCTTTGCGTCTGGTGAACCGGGCCCCCCGATACAGCTGGCTCCGCTTTTTGCTTGGCTGGCACCTTTACCCAGATTTTTTTTCACCATGCTGTCGACCCTGTCACACGACGCTGTGACTGGCATGAGTGCCACCCGCTTTGGTTTTGTTATGCCCTGTGGCCTGTCTGGGAGCTAATCGCCTTCCCCGCGCCCTTACACTCTTTTCGTTCAGTGTCGTTTTGTCGTTTTACCAATCGACTTTTTTAAACAGAAATCCCTTTCGTGAAAGTTTCCTGACAAGCTCGTTTCTTTTCTAGTTCCGGACCCCAAGTGAGAAACGCCTCCTCCTTGACGACCACCCCGAATGTGACTTTTCGCCCCTATCTCGTATTCTGAAAGTCCGAACGCTTTCCCCCTCCAGTCTAAGACTAGCAGACCTCACCCAGACCCCTCGCATTCACTTAGTTACAAATCCGCTCGTAGCTAGATCTTGCACGGCTCGTGTGATGTTTAGCCTCCTCTTTTGCACCCTTCTAGAATCCGTAAGGACGTCTGACACTTACGCTGTGACTTTTGTTTTAGTAGTTTCCGTAACACGCGGCCAAATATTTCCTGCCCCCATCATTTTGAGACACCACATATTTTTTTTTTCCTCCCTGTTTCCTTGTTTTTCGCATTTACGACCCGTGATGGGCCCGCCGTTCCTTGAGCAATTTTCGTGATTCCCCATCCCTGCGTAACAATCTTTTTCCGTCTGCCTACCTCGAGGACTTTGAACTCCGTGATAGCTTTCACGCCGAACTTTCCCCAATCCCTGTTTACGGCGACCCGGACGGTTCTACCTTCCCTCCCGCCCGGTTAAAGCACGGCTGTTCCAGCACCCCCACCCTGTGTGCTTAGGGCCTCCCACCTTGCATCGCTTCCTGATTTCTGGTAGAGTGTTATTCTCGTGACCCACCAATTAACTCCCGCCCGGCCGCCTTTGCCTGGCTTTCCGAAGCACTCTGTGTTTCCTTTTTTCCCGTTTTCCCCGGTCAGGATTGAGAGGCCGGCGACCTCTCCCATTCGCGGCAGAGTTGTCTGAACCTCCATGCGTTTTTTTGTCCACCTTGGATTTTCCCGGGGCTCCCTCGAGGAGGGATCCTTGCTGATCTTCTGAGTTTCACGACAAGCAACTCCCCCCCCTTTACCCGGCTTCGTGTCTTTTTCCGGGTCAAGCCCTTGCGTTTAATCAGAAGAACGTTTTTGTTATATATGTAGTTCTTCAAAATTCAATTTAAAGGATGGTCTCCGATCGTTTCCTTTTTGTGTGCCTGATTTTCCTTTCCAACTTAGTGTAGGTTCTTGCTCCCCCCATGCCCCCAAGCACCCAAAGCTACCCCGGTCGTTGCGGTCCCTTCCCCCAAAATATTTCCTCCCTTGACCCCACTGCTGAAGCCCGTTGAGGTCACCGGACCCCAAGACGTTACTCCCCACTTGCAAGGACAGAGGATTAGCACAGTCGATTTGACAATTGCCTCCTCCCACTGGCTAGCGGATCCGGGTTTCCCTGCGACCCCCCCCTTTTTCATTTAACAGTCCCGTACTCTGTACCCTGTGTTCAACGTAGTTAAGCGGTGTGAGTCTCCTAGCCAAAGAAAGAGTTGTGGTTCTGGTAATCCTGGACCGTTTTTTGTGGTTCGGGCTGCGTTTGGGTCTTTTTTTTGTGATTGCAGGAGTCCCTCGTGTTTCGATTGACCCAGTATAATTTTTTTTTCTGTCGCCGAGCGTTTTTTACCTCGCCCCGTTGGTGCTTACGCCAACTTTCTACCGGGTCGTTTTTTGCTCATAATCTGATTTTTTTT
>Ga0179593_1259325_pt1 | contig 15494 bp, 17 predicted proteins | sample CZODoug2_1_08_16_FD_185931 | JGI IMG/M metagenome (GOLD analysis project Ga0179593, IMG submission 185931) | Vadose zone soil fungal communities from Angelo Coast Range Reserve, California, USA - CZODoug2_1_08_16fungal (PacBio error correction) | ecosystem: Environmental > Terrestrial > Soil >... | reverse complement strand
GACCATGCAAGCCTGAAGCCCCGTTTCAGTACGCAATCGGCTTTTTCTCCATGCAAAGCTTAAGACAACCTCCTAAGAGCAGAAGTAGGACCGGCTGTGCCCTCTGCCGGCGCGGACATCGTGCGATCACCTCTCTTGCTGCTCTCTTCTTCCTCTTACTGTCTCTGCCCTCGGCCGAGGCGACCAGATTGCCGATGCTCGAAGGGTGCCGGACATCTCATTGCAGACAATTTCTGTTTTTTCCCCTTTTTCTGCCCTATTAATTCGATGCTCGGCAACGGCGTTCCATTTCGAGCTGTCGACTTCTTTCGACGGTGGAGTAATCCCATTGGACAATTGAGCGTGTCAATGTCCAATTCCTTTCTCCTCTTGCGCTCGAGTCAACGTGTCGGCTACAGTTTCTTGGCGAGCAGTTATGTCCCAAGCGACCCCCCCCCCATTTAGAGTCAAACTGGGCGCCTACCGCGCTTGTCGGAACTTGCCGGTCCCCGCTATTCCTTTTTTCTTTTCTCTTCTAGAAACCAAATGGACTTGATCGGGAGGAGTTTCTCGAAGTTATCCCAAAGCGGCTGTGTTTACAGCGCCTAGTTATGTTTTTTCCCTTCCAGAGTCCCGTCCCCCACTTCTGCCGTGAGCCATTACGTCCATAGTTCGGTCGCGAACGCCATTTTAGGAGCGAGTTCTCGCGGCCCCCGAATGCCAGCTTCAGGCAAAGTTTGCCGCCGGCCGGCCCGCAAAAGTGGGGCCTGCTTGATGTAGTAGCAAGAGGTGACAACTTCTTGGCGGTCTTCATCCAAATACCTGCTGCTTCCTCGGTTGGGACGCCTTTGAAGTGTGCTTTGATTTCCGGGGCTTCCCCCTCGGTCTTAAATGTACCCAAGAGACCCTGCCCAAAGCCCAGCTCAAGCCTGGGCGAAGGAACAGTTGCCACTACCGCCTTTCCCCCATTTGACATCCCTGCCGGCGGCGTCCGCCTTGATACCCTGACGTTGTAGCCTTTAAACTTTTCTGACAGATCCATCTGCAGTACTCGATTCCTGCTGTCATCACAACCCGAAACGATAACCTTCTTACTTTCTCCCCTAAAGGATATTCGAGTGATTCCACAACCTTCTTCCCCTTACCCGGCACAGTTCGGGCACGACGCTCAGCGACCGTAATCCTTTTTTTTAGCTTCCGGCAAAAAGCGGTCGACACTCTTTGCCAACGATGACTTCCGGATGCGGTTTCTCCTCATTTTAATTTGGCGCCCCCCTTTCCCTCTCCTTAATTATATTCCATTGACGGTGGGTCGGTCATGTGGACGTTCCGATGTGCGGTTGGACTGCGGTTTCCATCGTCACGGCGGGAGCGCTTCAGTCCAGGACTGTAGGATTTTCGTAGGCCCCAATGGTTTCCTTTTTAGGTAAGGAACCTGTGCGTACGACCGGCTACATAGCCCGAACCCAAAGCCGCGCTGGCTTTGATTTGGTCCCTTGCAAGGCCTTTTGGTGAGGAGGAAGTATTTTTTTAGTCATCCGGGGATTGTCGAAGCCTGTGTCTTAGCAAGCTGAAACCAGGGTTCGATGCGCTCTGCTGGATGGTGTTTGCCTGTCGCTTAGAGGACGCTTTTGCTCTAAGAGAAGGGGTTTCGTTTTGCCCGTTCCTTCCATGGTTTCACAGAGTTTGCCTATCGAAATTGCGAGGCTGCTCGCTTGTGAGCGCTCGCTTTCCCCTCGTTCTCTTGGACATGTTTTTTTTTTTAAGTTTCTCCCCGTTGGTTTTGCTGTGAAACGACCTTCTGTGGGGAGTCTTATTGGAATTTTTCCCTGTAGTCTCGTTCCCCTTCCTTGATTCCCAGACCTTCCAGGCCCAGCGATGGGCGAGCTTGCTCCGCCACCAAGCGCCTTTCCCCGATCTCAAGTCGACGCTGCGCAGTGCGAGCCGGCATTCCCCATAAGTGGCAGATCTTTTTCTTCTCCCCCTCTTTCTCCATGGAGGATGGGAAGAGATCTTTCCTACGGGCCCTGCCTGCGCTTTTTCACGACACCTGTATCCTCCTTCCTCATCAGTTGTTTGTTGTCTTACGGGTGTTACGAAGGCTCGGAAGACTCTTTGCTCTTGAAGTTCGTCGTCCCCCTCCTCCCGATGTGCTTTCCTAGTGAGGCGACGCACCGGTCTTGCCGGATGGTTGCATGAAAGACGAGCTCGCCCATCGTTACTTGATATCGGCTTAATTTTTTGCAGTCTTCCTTTCCTCTCCTTTACTCGCCTTGTTTCCGATGGCTTTCGCTTGGTCCCCTCGCGGACGACCGGTCCCAATGCACCCCTCGTGACACGCCCGAAATTGGCTCCGCTTGTCTACAACTTTTTTCCCCCCTTAATCTGCTCCCCTTTTCCAAGAATAGCGGAATTTTTCACTAGCGCTGCTCCCCGGCTATAGGCCTCCTCTTTCCACCGCAGCAGGCGCTGCTGCCTAACCCGGCTTCTTTCGAGACAGTTATTTCATCTCCCACCTCTCGCCCCCACACCCCCCAACATCCTCCTCTTCTATAGAAAATGTGGTGTTTTTCATTTGCCTGCCCCGCCGCGCGCGACCCAGGACAACATTCGGCTCAAATCCTCTCCTCCTTCCCTTTCAAACCCTTCGCAGCAAAGGCCGCGAGTCTTTTTATTTTATCTTACCTGTCTTCTCTTCTTCGACCCCAGGTCTTCCCGATGACCCACTGAGGCAAGTGACATGGCTGTTTGATCTCCTCTACAGTCATGTCCTTCCAGAGCTCTTTCCGTCCGTGCAGATTTAACCCTCCTGTAAACCAACTCCCAAGTTCTTTTTTCTTTTTTCCCTCTTAGAAATTCCCCTACCCCATGCCACTTGGCGATCTCCTTCATTAGCGGGGTCGCCAAAGTCAGCTTCAAAACCGCATCTTGTCTTTGATCCTTCCACGGCTTCTGAACTTTCTTTTAGCGATGTATATCCGCCCCTCCGTCTTGATATTGTTTATCCTCCTCCAACTCAAGTTTCCAGGTGACCGTTCAGACTCAGTGCCCTTCTCTCGCCGGGCGGTCTCTTGAACATAGATTCGTGCTTCCGTGTTTTTTTCTACCACACCCCCAATTGTTTGTTTTTCCCCTAATTCCCGGATATGGTCACTTAGTTTGTAGTCGCACGTCGTAGTTCTGATCGACAGCGCTGGTGCGACTGCAACGTGTGATCAGGTTAGTCCTCCCCTAAAGTCTTTTTATTTTTCCTTTTCCCGGAGACTAGTTAATTATTGCTTTAACTTTGCAGCATGATTCGCCAGGCCCCCTGCACGTCTCGCGAAGCAAGAAGGCGTCCAACCTGGAAGCGCCGGAAGTATGGCCGCTTACCGACCAGACCGTCGACATATTCTTTTTTTTTTCCCCTTTCCCCTCTTCCTTCCCACTTTTTTCTGAGGAGGACCTTCGTGAAAATTCCTCCCGTGTTCGGCCGCGATTCGTCACGACCCTTACTGCGACCTCACACTGATCTTCTTGCTTCCTTGCTCACCTCTCTTCGGAATCGACTCACCACGGCGTGGCTGGCACACAGCGCTTGGGATTCCGAAACTCTCTAGAAGCCAGGCCCTTTTTTTTGTATCTCCCCCCTAAAACCTGGAAGAGTCATCCTCTTTCCGCCATTTCCCAAGACGCTGTCGTCACGACTTTGACAAGCGCCATGTGGTTGGGACGCTTGGGAATAAGTTCTGCCACATCTTTTCCTCACGTGTGAGATGCTCTCTGCTCGGGCCTTGTAGGGGGACCACTTGTCCACTTTGCCATTGTGGATTACTCCCATACCCGCTCCAAGTCGAAAAAGTTCTGACCTACCCTTCCGTTTTAGAGATCGATATTTTGCAATCGGGATGCTAACGCCTTGTCTCCTTCGAGTCTTAGGCAAACTCCCCTTTCCAGGCTCCCCCGCCCCTGGAGCCGGCGCGCCGGATCACTGAGTAGTTGAGGAGGATCTTGCTCAGCTCATATATGGTGCTCCCCCCCCTGACCTCAGGTTTTGTCAGGAGTCTGCATGCGCCCGCTTTCCTCCTTCTGACTCGTCTGCGCGTCAGCTTTTGATCATGGATAGCGATTTTCTTCTTTCTTTGGCCTGGAAATAGACTTTGGCCCTGGCATATTCTCCCTCTTTTTCCCCATCAATAATAATTTGTTCTGAGATAGGCTTTCAGCTAATGCGCCAATAGCACGACGACCACACTTCCCCTATACCCTTTTAAAAAGCTTAATACAATTACTCCTTCCTCTCCTCAGACGTCGGACCCCTTTCTCTGGCAGCTCTGCCGCTCGAGGGAAACACTTTTGAGTATCCCCTCAGATGCTCTCCTTACTTTCCCCCCTATCAACGGACTATTGCCCCGACGCGAGACCAATGGCCGTTTGCTAAGACCGTTCTCATACGCCCCCCCTTCCTCCCCATGCTGTTTCTCCTCCCTGTTTCTAGTAATTTCTCGATGACGGCCGGCAATGTTCAAGGTTAGACGATTCGACTTTTTTCCTTCTTACTCCCCATTTCCCATCTCTTTGGCCACCTGTTCCCCTTCAAGTCGCGCGCCGACACTCTCACGGGTGGCTACCACGTTCTTTGGCTCATGATGTCCCAAGCGTCCCAACCCCCTTTGGTTTGAAACCTGTTTTTCCACCAATGAACCCGTGAACCCCCGGCCCGCTTCGCAGTTGCTTGTTGCTTGTAATCCCCAACCATTTGCCTTCCTCGGCTTTTTTTCGAGTCCCGCGGCTGTTGTTCTCCCGCACGACGTTCTTTTTCGAAGCTCGGTAACACAAGAGCTCGTTTCCCTTAAGTTCCTCCTCCTATCATTTTCGTTCTTAGATAAGCACAGGTCTCACGAGATATCCCTTCTAAAAACCCTTCAGCTAGCCCGTTTTGACGCCCCGCCCGAACCAAGTGGTCCTAGAGGTTTTAGCCAAGGTTTCTTCTAACAGGCTGTTTTCCTTTTCAGATTCCCCCCCCCCTTGCCTCCTCAGAGTTTTAAGCATTCGTGCTGTGAGCTCGTGCTGCTTTGCCTGCTACATTCTTTCATTAACCCTTTCGCCACAGGAACCTACAAGAAGGACCTTGAGCCTGGGCTGTCCCTCCCACCTGCCGTTTCTAATTTTTACCCGTGACTACGATCACCTCGCGCACCTGCTCTTTCTAGGAGACGTATTGAAATACGCCTTGTCTCGGTTTCACATTATCCTTCCCTCATAAGAGCTCTTTCATCCAAAACCCCGTCGATCCCACCGATCTCGTACTCCGACCCCAGCGATTCGTCTCTCCTTTTCAACCAAAACTTCTCTCCTTTCACTTCTTCTGGTCAGATGTCCTCCTCCCTCTCCGGGCGTCCTTGACTTCAACTCGCGGCGCCCCGGGCCCGGTCGATCGCCTTTGCCTATCGCAGACGCAAGTATTCTTTTTTTTTTTGGTCTCTCATTCTTCTCACCCTGTCCACCTCCTTTCTGCTTTAATTCTCCTCCAAGTTCCCTTTTTTCCTTCTTCTGTCAGCCGGGAGATACCTTCGGATGTGAGCGTTTCAATCGTCCCCTGATTTATACTCTAGATGGAAGATGCTTTATTGAATCGTATTAACTATGTTCTTTCCCCCTTAATACCGGAATCACTTTGCGCGACCTCGCCTAGCCCGAACCCCACTGATGGATTGATGCTAATGGTTGCACGTGCCTTCTTGTCGTGAGGTATGGCGCCGAGGTTTTCTTTCCTTTTAAGGACGGCCCTTCTTCTCCCAATATGTGACCCCCCCCCCTGGTCTATGTAGCCTCTGCTGTTTTTTCGCATTCGATTTCTCTTAATGTCGCCAGAAGAAGGGTAATGGACGGACTGTACTCCTTGCGGTGGAAAGCTTAGTTCCTATCTCTTCCCTTGTCCTCTCTTTTTTCTGTCCCTGATAGATTCATGTCACTTCTTGCTTGTTCTCCTTTGTGTCAGTTTTCGCCATCTTGCTTGACAAGTTAGGCTGCGTTTAGAGGACTTTGCCTTGTCGCCCTTTTCTGTTGCTATCTCTACGCCATCGCTTCCACGGCATTTCTAGCTGTTCCGCCTCCTCTCTGTCCCTATCTACAAGTTTCCCTCTTTCGAGCTAGAATAAGGAATTACCCCATCTTTTTTTTTAGATCCTGTTGAGTGGCAGCCTCAATATTACCTTCTTCGAGATGTGCCTCTGCCGCCCCTTGGCGCCACTCTTATTATAGAGCTTACCTACAAACGTCTCTCTCTCTTTTCCATACTGTGTTTTTCTATCCCCAGGGTTAGTAGCCAGCTCGTATAATGGTCCCGGCAGATCGCGGCCACTCTCGACCCTTTTCTGAAATATTTGTTTCCTCCTCACAGGATTCTTGATTGGGTGACTTGAACTGTCTTTATCCTACATTTACCCTTCTTCTTTCGGAAGGAGAGTTGGAGTTCGACCGTCACCCCTCAGCCTTGGCGCTATTTGTGGGCAGGCTTTTTAGCTCTGCAGACCCACATTTCACAAGTCAGAACTCTCTCCGTGCGGATTACCCCCGCGTCCGGAGTTCCCCCTCACCAGGGACCATGAGCGCTTCCAATGAGACGTCCTTCAATCCCGAGCTGCTCATGGTATCTCTTCTCCAAATGCTTTCGATCTTCAGGGACGAGATTTGAAACTCTTCTTCCCTTTTTCCCCTACCCCGTCTCTTTCAGCCCTCCCTTATCCTTTAACTAGCCCGCTGTAAAAACATCCGCATTCGAGAGAGCGCAATCGACCATTGGTCGGATAAAAATACCTGGCCACGGAAGGACTCCTGAACCTTTATCACCACCCCCCCCTTTTCAGACATACTCACTCTCTTCCTTTGCAACGAAGATACGGACGCCTACCTGGGTCGGATTTGGGGTTTTCTTCTGGCGCACGGTTCTTCTCGCGTGAGTACCGATGTTCCTTTTTCGCGTAGTACAGCCGACCCTGTTTTCCTTTACATCCCCCCTCCCTTACCGGGGATTGATCCTCCCTTTTCTCCCGCCCTGGACGAGGGACGGCCACCGCAAAGCCTGCCATCCCGAAGAGTAACTCAATCGCTTCCCCCCTTCACGATGTCCCTTCTTATAATTCGAGACTCGCTTCTTTTTCAGGAACCATGCATTTCTCTCCCCACCGAATTTCATGGTTTCGACCTAGATTTGTCCCAATGAGTCGACCGCGGCGTGAGATGGCATAAAGGTCTTTTTTTTTTTTGGTTTTTTGAGCTTTTGGTGGTATTGTGGCGGTTTTTGATAGTCTTTTTTTTTTTGTGGAAGCGGTCTTGTTAGCCGTGCCCCTCCAAGTTGATGTGACTTCTTTAAGGTTGGTGACAATATAAGACCAGCCCCCCTCCTTTTCCAGTTTTCTTTTCTTCCCTGACTCATTTTCTCCAGCAGGGGGTTTTCTTTTTTGTTCTAAAGCAGCGATCTTAATTACTTGATCTTAAGGAGATCCTTCTTTTTTTATCGCCTATCTAAGAGAGCCTTGTTGCTCTCCCGTGTTGTGCTCTAGGATGTTCCCTTCTCCCAGAGGTTCTAGTCTGGCACAGGAGTCGACTTTAGGGTTTGTTGTGCCCCCCCTTTTTTTCCGATTTTTCAGTCCCCCCTTATCTCCATCCCCCCCAATCATGACTTTTTTTCTCGCTCCAGCCGAAGGGCTGTCACCATAGAGGAAGTCCTCTCTCCTCTTCAGCCCCTCCCAGACTTTCTTGCCCGCGCTTGCCCCCTGCTAAGTCCCCACCCTTTTTAGTTCGTACTTCAGGGAAAAGGCTACACCTATCCTGAGTCCGTATGTCCTGCAAGACACCCGCCTATCTCTCCTACTTGCGTCTCTTCCGATTCCGCCCTTCGATTTCTCACGATGCGCTTTCCTTCCCTTTCTTGGAGACACCTTGTTTTTTCCCACACACAGAGATTGGATTTCCTTCGCTTCCCTCTCCCTAGTCACTTCCATGTTTTCTCTGACTCTCAGAGAAAAAGTCCCGGAAGAGACTAAGAGGTTACCCCCGTTTTCTCCCCTCATCCGTTCAGTCCCCCCTCTCCCCCCAGTCCCCCTGTTGCGTTGGGAGCCCTTGTTCTCATGCTCCCTCTTTTCGCCTCCCTTTTCGGCCCCCTTCTCGCTGCTAGTATTCACTGTGAAGGGGGACCTTGTCCATTTTTGTGGAAGGGGATTACCCTCCCAACCCTCTTCCTTCAACTTCCCCTCACACGTCCTTCAACCGGCGAGTACGATTCATCTATACACCACCGCTGGATTCTCATCTTTCTAGAGTTATATTTTATTCCCGAGATGATACCGCCGGATCCTTTCATTTCGCTCTGTCCTTCCCTCTCCCCCCGAATAAGGGAGTTGCTTTTTTTTTCCTTTCGAGTTCCCATCGCGGTTTGATTTCTTAAAGCGTGAGCCTAAGATAACTTCCTTCCTAGTTGTGACCTACCTTTCCCTTATTCCTTCCTGCGAAGTGTCTTCTTTCCTTATTGTCAGTCCTCTATTAGGGACTTGTAGTTTTTCCCCCTAGACTTTGAAGCTCCTGCCATAGTTCTCTCCCCTGGAAAATAGTTTTTTACTTTTTAATATCTATCAGATGGAAAGGCTAATTACTTCCCCACTCCCCCCTCTCCATACTTCTCTCACCTGCCGTAACCGATAATCCCAACATCCTCCCGACGTCCTCACGGTAGGACAGGCTTGTAGAAGCATTTATCGACTGAAGCGACTTTTGACTATCCCATACCTCGGGACCGTGCAGAAGCTCTCTCCACTCCTGATCTACTGATAGACCGAGTGATATGAGACCAGGGACTTTGGTTCCGAGTTATTTATTCTCAATCAAATACCTTCTCCCACCTTCGTTGTCGAATAAATTCTTTCTTTTTTATCAGTTCTCCTATCGCGCCTGTTCAAGGCGCTTTTCTTATTTTTTTTTCTAGGTTTGCTTTTTTATTCTTGTCCCACCCCTCCCTATTTTGCCCTTGCCCCTTCAGAGTACCTCTGATGCTCTCCCCCTCAAGTGCTCGGACATTTATCTGAGCTGATGAAAAAGCTGCCCCCCCCCCAACCTGGCTCTTCCCCCTCTTTTCCCTGAAGAAAAGCCCTATGTATTGTCCCTCCAAAGCCTTCCCCTTCTTATTCAGGTAAGGTTGAGTGGTTGTCTCCTCCATCTCCAACAATGGACGGATTCGAGGAGGGTTATAGATTTCAATCCCAGAGGCGTTTTCCCCCCCCCTCCCCTCAGAATTGCTTTTTCCTCGTACGATTCATGAGCCGTCGCAATGCACACGACTCAATGTCTGTGCGTTTTTAGCCCTCCCCTTGTCCGTTCTTCTTCTCCCTCCCGGGCACCCCGGTTAAGATCTGCAATTTTTCTCCGACATGGTACCTCCGACTCACACAAATTTGTTTTCTGTCTTCCTGCGTTCCCTTTTCCTCCACTCGGATGAGTTCCACTGCTGGGCGGCTTCGGCCACTACCTCTGTGGGTCCTCGTTTTGACTGTTTCTTTATGTCTATCTCCTTCGGAGTTCTTCTTCCCACCCTTTCGTCAAACATCGGAGCACGTGACCTCTTCCTCGCGCCCTTGCACCTTTCAAGATCACATCCTGACTCATTTACCATCTTCCCCCTCCGCGTGATTCCACCCCTGATGTCGTCTCTCACTTTTGATACTTCGAGAACCCTACTTCGAGAATTGTACAGATCTCTGACGTACTGTCGAGATCATGCTTATCCCTCCCACACCCCTCCCCCCCCCCCTTCCTCATCACCAGCCTATAGTAATTTAACAGTCCCTAGCGTTCCCTCTCGAAGTTTCCCAAACATGAGAGTCAGTCCCCTTAAAGTTAGAGGTACGCGATCCCCTGCCCGCCATCGGATTTTTTTCTTTCCTCTTTTGTACCCTAGAAGCCCATCCCTTTCTACCTCTCTTTTTCCTCACATGAGTTGGTTTTTTTCTCTCATTTTTCTTTCAGCCAAAACCCCCCCCCTTCTTCCCCTGATGAATTGATCTCCAACCCGTCAAAGGTTCCTGTTGTTAGGCCTTCTGGCCTCCTTTCCATCATTGAATTCCCTTGAGGTTTTGACCTTCTTCCCCCAGTCCCTTCCGTATGGAGCTGAATCTTCAGCCCACCGGCTGTTATATAGAAGCCATGGTCTTTCCTGAGACTTTGCATCCTTTTCACTCGAAACTTTTTCCTGGTCCCGTCTACGACACATCGCACAAAACAGACTTTTTTTTTAAGTTCCCCTCGTGAGGGGTCAATGAGTTCTCTATATGCGTTTTTTCCTGGGCGGCTCGTGCTTTGCCGGATTTGAGAACAAGAATGCAAACTTCCTTTTAGTTCTGAGCCTTCTTTTTGAGTGTTAATTCCGTCTTCCTCTTCCTATACTTTGGTCTATCACCAGACTCTTTTTGAATTCCCGTCCCTAGAATGCGCTGTATGCATTTTCCCTTTAACTCGTCTTTCCTGTCGGCTCTGTGAGAGAGATCTCTGTTTTTCTCTATAAAGTTCTTGACCTCCCCCTTCTAATTGGTAAACTTTCCCCCCCTTTTTTTTGGTCCCCCGTTTGTTCCCTGACGGGAGTGTTGGTAGCGGGAGTTCTCTTCATTGTAGTCTTTCGCTTCTTCGCTGTCAAATACATCGCAGAAGTCCCCTCTCGGCCAAATTTATTTTCCTCTCCTTAGGCCAGTCCCCCCCCTCTTTCTTCCCGCCCCAGATATAAAGTCTAAGCTTCTCTTGCAGCTCTTTATTACAAATTACTGGACCGATAATTTTCGTATCCTAAAATATTTTCAAGACTGTTTAGGCTCTCTGTCCTCGCTTTCCCAGTAAGGCTCCCCTCTTTTCTTTTCTCAGAGTTTGATTATCCCTAAATGTATTCTCCTCTTCCCCTCTCGTTTTTTTTTGGTATATAGACATTGTATTCTCCGAGACCTGATCAGTCCTCCCGTGGTTCTCCCTTTCTTCCGCTCCTTATTCCCTATGAGAAATGGTCCCTTCTTGACTCAGAAGGTCTCTTCCCTTTTTCCTTAATTTTTCCCGACGATTCTCCCTTTCGTCTCTCGATCTTCCGGCGCTTGGCGGCGTCCGTTACCTGATCGAAAATTGCATTGGTCCTCTGATTTTTTAGAGCCGGATTTTTCCCTCTTCCCCCCTCCTAAGGTTCTCCCCATCCCTTTCCCCTCCCCCGAACCCCATCTCCCCCTCACTTTCCCGAAAGAATTGCAGTCCCACCTTCCCCCCCGTCTTACCCTTTCCATGAATACCGTCTTTGCATCCTCTCGGCTCACGAGTCTTAGATTAGAATGACGGCGCTCGGAAAATCAACCCTCCTCTTCTACCTTCCAATTACTTTCCCCCCTTTCTTGCGAGACAGAGGCCCTGCAAATCTCCATGACACCATCCAGCCTATTCTCATCACACATGTGGTTTTTACTTTTGATTCCTGACCTGTCCCCTTCCCTGATCCTCCCCAAAGGCCCCCCCCCTTCCTTTCCTAAAAAAACTCCTTTTCCACCTCTCCAATCAAAGACTCTCTTTTACTTTTTGGGGGCCCTCTGTTCGGCGCCTTTTTTTAGCGAACGTTGAGTACCTATTGACATTCGACGGCCCCAAGTCAAAATTTGATCCTTTACCCGCCACCCCCTCATTTCCTTCAGAGATACCTCGGTCCCTTTGTTAACCCGCCTTTTCCCCTAACAGGGCCTGCATTTTTTCTCGCGTCCGCCATGTGCCCCCTTCTCTGGAGATATACTTCCCGAGGGACCAATAGGCTTGTTCCCCCCACACCCTCTTTCCTCTGTCCCCCACCCTCCTTACCCCCTTGCTTTTTTTCGTGTTGCTGTCGACCTCTTCTTGGCGGCGCTGGCATACATTTTCCCCTCCTCATTCTCGTATCCTCTTGCCGTAACGTTTTCGTCGTTTACGTCCTCAGGTTGGTTCCCCTTTTCGCGGAATCCTGCCGTTGCTTTTCTTTGGGGACCCTAAGATCCTGTTCTCCTTCCTTTGGTTATGTTTTGTTGATCAGTTTCATCTTTTAATGGACTTTCCTCCTTTCGGCGCTCCCCCTCTTTATCCGACCTCCTAGACATCTCGCATTTTCTCCCCCCTGACCTGTTTTCTTCTTTCTGCCGTTTAATTATCCCCTTCTGAGCTTGTAATTTGAAATTCTCATTTATTATTTTCTGTCCCCCTTTTTCCTCCCCTATTGCCCTTCCCCTCCTTCTCGCAGGAAAGTCCTCCCTTCGCGTCACACGAAGTCTTCCAGGAAGCGCATCCGGCTTTTCTTTACTCACGCCCATGCCGTCATCCTCCCTTTTTTTTGCCCCTAATCCCTCTCCTTAACACTGTTTTTTCGTCTTCCTGCCACGGAGGCTCGAACCTCCTCCTCTTTCCTTCCCTGTCGATCTCCTCTCCTCCAAAATTGATTTCTCCCTTGCAAACCTCAGATCCTTAGGTGTGAGTTGCTGCCCTCTTTTTTGTACTTTGAATTGCTCTCCTCCCCCCTCCACTATTTGTTATTCAAAAAAAATTTCCTCCTTGTGATTTTGAAACAGCTCCCCATCCGTCCCTTTGTTTTCTATGTAGCTAAACACTGAAACCTTTCCTTCTCTCTTTCTCATTAAGACCCTACCTCTTAGTAGAAAAGAGGTTTGTTTTTTTTTTTTTTTTTTTGTGTATTTCCCCCTCCTTTTTGTCCAGATTGGACTCAGGATATCCCCCCTCCTTTCGCCGACGTCCCCCAACGGACTTTTTGACTGGGTCCCCCTTTGAAAGAATTCTTTTCCATTGATTAATACTCCCAAAGTAGAAGACGTCAGACCCCCCCTCCCTCCTTGTGGAAAACTCTGTGTCTCTTCCTCTCACCCTTTCTTGCTCCCTCTTCTTCCCCCCTGCATTGTTTAGAATGAGATGTCCTAGCCAATGCATGTCTTCTCACCCTACAGCTTTTTTTTCTTTTTCCTCTCTACCTGAGTATACTATTTGGATAGCGTAGTCTGTCTTTCTTTTTGATAGTCCATCCGATTCTCTTCTCCCAGGTGATCGTCTGACCTCTTTTCCCCCTTCATAGTACCACTACTCCCCCTTTGGAGAAGCTTTTTTTAGACTTGTATCTACCTCTTTCTTTCTGGGAGATGGTGCTTTCCCCCCATCTCCCTAGTCCCTTTCACTTTCCTTTTTCCTTTTTCTTCTTCCCCTTTTTTTTTGAGAGTAGATATTACCCGTTCCCCCCCTTTTCTTTTCGCCCATCGCCCGACGACAATCTTCTATTCAACCTTTTCATTTTATAAAATTCTTCCCCTGAAGAGAATTGGCTTCCCTTCTTTCGTAGAGATTCTCTTCGCGCTCCCAACCAAAAGATTTTCTCCCACCCTCTATCTCCGGCGCCCCCCCGCAGGCTCTTCTTTTTCCTGGAGAGCCTCTACCCCTTTGGCTGTCTCCGGCAGGGCGTTGCGATCAAGAGCCTTCTCCCCGTCCCATTTTCTTCCCTTTCGGCAGAAATTTGATATATAGCGTTCCCTTTTTTCAAGGCTCTTTTTTTTTTTTTCCGCACTTTCTTTTTTATTGTGGAGTAATCCCCCCTTTCAAATGCTTTTCACCTTTTCCCCCCTTCCAGTAGCAACTTCTTTCTTCCGCCCCCAGCTCCAGGCGTTCCCTCCAGTTTATTTTGATCCTTTATCACAATCTTGCCCAAACACATTTCCGTTGCCCCCCTCTTTTTCTCCTCCCTCGTATTGTTTTTCCCCGTCCATGGGAGGCCCGCGTATTACGTCCTGTTTCTTTTCTTTCCTGACACCACCACTTCCTTTTTTTTTTCTTAGGAGTTTTTTCTCTTTCCCACCCCCAAGAGTTTCTCTAAGATTATGGATACCTCTGAGTAAGAAAATGCTTTCCCTTGAGAATAAGCCCAAAGCCTCTCCTTTCTTTTTTTTAGTCCAGAACTTTCTTTCTCGATCTAGCCGAAAACTTAAGCTTAGTTCACCAGTTTTCTTCTCCATGGAGGAACCAGTACCGACCCCCTTTGCCAATGCTAGTCTTCTTTCTTCCCATTCTCGGGGCATCAAACAGTTTTTTTTTTAGTTTCTTTTCTTCTTTCTCTCTGACACCTGTGCTCCTTTTTAGTCTTTTGTGTATCTCGGCGATTTCCTATGTGTCTGTTTGAGGTGTCCCCTTCGGGTGACTTTCGTACCACCCCCCTTTCTACCCAACATTCCCCTTATTGGAAATTCCCTGCGCCTTCCCCAGGAGCAAAGCCCAACTCTTGGGAGACGTGACATTAGGCCTTCCCTGACCCCCCCCCTGTGTACTTTCCCCCCCCCCCTCTCTAATGTAGCTTCTTACCTACTTTCTTTTGCTCTCTTAACTCGACCCCTTTTTTCCATTGCTCTAGGTAATTGTTATAAGCCCCGCCCCCCCCGTCCCAAGTTTGCTCACGATCTATGTAATCAATTACCTCAGGAGTTGCTTTTCCTTTGTCCCCCCCCACCTGTTCCTTCCCGAAGTTAGTTCGCGCTCAATAGCCTCGGAGTTCCCTCTATGCAATCGCAGTTCCCCGTCCCTCGGTAGACTTTTCCCAACGATCTCCCCAGGCGTCCCTTACTTGGTGCTCGCCTCCTCGGAAGCCACCGGCATCGATGAGCTAATTGGTCTATCGTACACTTTGAAGTGTGGTTTCCTTTCCCCTTTTTCACCCTGCAGGCATGTTTCTTGTTTTGAAGGACAGTTACATTCCCCCTTCTGCGAGAGATGTCTCCTCATGTTGGAGTCCTTCTCCTCCCTTTTTGACTAGCACTTTTCTCGGTCCTCCCCCTTTTCTCCTTCGAGGAATCTCCCTCCCCCCCCCCAAAGCCGCGCTTTCCGCTGTTTCCTTTTTTGCACGTTGCATGAGTTGCGTGCTGAGTTTTGGAGCCTCGTTTTTGATCTGGGCTTTCCCTTCTTTGGCCGTCTTTGAACCCCTGCTGTCCCAACCCCCCTGTTCCCTTGGTTTTTTTTCCCTTTGGACTACTCTTTGCCTAGAACCTGGTTCTTCTTGGGGCATTCCGGCCAGTCGCATGCTCATTTTCTTGTAAGCTTCTTTCCTCTCTTGCCTTTAGCCTCTGCTTTTTAATCAGATCCCTTCGGGTATGCCCCCCTTCTTCTTGCCCTTTAGCCTATGTTAGTTTTTCCCCCTTTTCTCCCTTATTTGATTGCCCCTTCTTTCCTCATGTTTGGCGGTAAGGTGTTCCCGATTGTCGACCCTTTTTCTCTCTTTTCCCCTGAGTCTGCTAACGAAGAAATCTGGCCCATATGCTTCGCCTGCCGACGTCCCCGATCTGTGAGATGTCTAACTTCGACCCCCCTGTTGACTCTCCCCATCTAATTTCAAAATAAAGGGTCAAATCTTCCCTTTTTTCCCTTCCCTCTACACACAGCTCTTGCTCTATGGGACTCAGAGTGAGTCCAGGCTTTTAACCCCCGTTAGTATCTTTCCCTCTCTCGCCCCCTGT
>Ga0179593_1656429_pt1 | contig 15496 bp, 18 predicted proteins | sample CZODoug2_1_08_16_FD_185931 | JGI IMG/M metagenome (GOLD analysis project Ga0179593, IMG submission 185931) | Vadose zone soil fungal communities from Angelo Coast Range Reserve, California, USA - CZODoug2_1_08_16fungal (PacBio error correction) | ecosystem: Environmental > Terrestrial > Soil >... | reverse complement strand
TGCTCCTATATCGGGTCCTTTTCCCCGGCCACGCCAACATTGCCTCCTTCTTTTTTTCGGGCCTTGGGGAGGGTTGCCTTAGTTTTTTTTTCCCAGGGAAATTAGTCCATCTCAGAACTTGGGAAGACCCTCCCCAGCACCCCCCTAATAAACAGCCGTTTAAAAGGGTTGGTAAGCTCCGCTGCGTTCTATGCTCCTATTTTTAGTGTAAGAAGCACGCAGCTTTTTTTCGCTGTAAACGCCTTCTTGAACGAGGTTGTTTCCCGATGTGTGGTTACCCGCCCTTCCCCCAGGCAAGGGGTGAAACCCCCCCCCCAAAAAAACACCCACTCCCGCAGGGCTACAGCCCCTTTCCAAAGATAGCGATTCTCTAGTTCACCGTTTGACTTTCTCAAACGGACCGGCTGGATCAAGGGTCTTTCCCTCCCTTTCAACGTTTCAATGATTAAAACGCGATGTCAACTTCCCCACCTCCTTGCCCCGACCCCTAGGAACGAGTCGATAAACGAAAACCGTCCTCCCTGTGCTTTTTTTGGGCAGGCCTTCATTTTTTTTGGAGATCTGCCTCAGACTTTAAATACACCCTCAGAGGTTTTCCGCCCTTTCTAGTTGCCCTTCAGCCGGGCTCTTTTTAAACCGGGAATAGAGTTTTCCCCTTTCAGTTCCCCTCCAGTAGCACACTGAAAGATAGTTGACTTCCCTCATCGCGTCCCCCATGAGATTTCTTATTCCCTGAACAAGAACCTTCACTCTCGAACACTTTACGCAGGTTCCCCCCCCTTCCTTAGTCCATCCCTGGGGTTCTTCCCTCCCGTCTTATAAACCTACTTCTTAAAGAAAACTTCCCCCATATGATGTTCCTCTTAACAAATGAGGCTCCCTGCTTTCGAGTCCCCCTTTCCGCCCATCGATAGAAGATAATGTTCATGGTCATTTTCCCCCCCCCCTAGTTTTCCCGTCAATACGCCCCTGACGCAGCAGGCGCTAGGAGCGGCCCCAGCGGACCCCCTTTGGAAGCCTGAAAGAGACCACCCTCCTCCTCGGGCCCGCCTAGAAAAGATTTTTTTCCTTTCCTCCCCTTTCGGCAAAGAAGGCTTCCCCTTCCGAAGTCCCCCAGGCCAATACTCTCAGAGAGGGCATCTCGAACGCACCCTCCTTGCGTGCTGTCCAAGAGGACTGAGCGAATAGTTTTTCTATGGTAGACCTAGATATAGAGCAATTCCCTCGGGTGGGGTGAAAGACCTTTCCCTTTTCCTTCGTATTCCCTCTAGGAAGGGAAGCAGGGCTTTAGAATGAGAGATCTTCCGGATTCGAGTTTCTCCCCTTGCCCTTAGCGGCTTTCGATAGCGGGTGTTTTTTCTTTTTCCAATGACGCCCGGCGTAGGTGCCCTTTCGCGGGCCTTTTAGATGGCGGGCTCCCCCTGACTTTTACGCTCTCGGCCGGTCGAGGTCTTGTGGCTGGAGCTTTCGTCAGCAAGCAAAAGAACATTGACTCATGCCGGAAGGGGAAAGCGTCCTTCGAATCCCTCCTCTGATGGGTCAAGCGGCTCTTTATGGAGACTTCAGTAAACCTCCCCAGAAGTTTCCCACCCGTCCCAAGCAGTAAGCATTTTCTTCTCCCCCTCAGACGTGTGACCCCCCTGGGTTTCGGCCCCCCCCCCCCCTCCCGCCGACACTTCTCTTCGCTTTCTTCAAGATCGACCTTCCATCGTCGCACCTCCAAATAAAGCACGGCATCGATCCCGTGGAGATTCGTTCGAGCGAACGAAGTGGAGGGATCTGGTGGCGGCGGTTCTCCAGACGGCTCTTGGCTACGGCCGTTTTTTATGAGAGAGATTAAAGAGCAATCCCTCCAAGATGCGCTGCCTTCTCCATCTCTCAGAATATTGCGTCGGCGCCGGTTTCCCATATAGAAGGAGTTGGGATTTTTCTCCTCTCTGGGTCGGCGTTCCCCCCGGCCGCGAAACCGTTTTTTTAGGAATGGCGGTTCATCGCGGCAGCCTCCCGAAACTTTTTTGCTCCCCTGTGTCTGGATTTTAGGACGCGTTAGGCCTCGCTTCCTGAGGACCGTTCATCCGAGTCGTCTAGTTAGATTCTTGAGGAGACTCCCTCCAACTTTGCCCCCTTCTGGTAGAGACTCCTTGGGGGGAGCTCCCCTTCCTTCTCGGCCCGCGAATTTTTTTCTTTATAAGACTTGAGACAGGCCCACAAGCACCTGCCCCCATTCTTTTTCTGAATTTTCCTCAGAGGGGTCTCCCCATTAGCTGGTTTTTTTCCTTTTCTGTTCCTGCTCCCCCCCCGAACGCGCCCCCTCACCCCCTCGTTAATCACCGCGTTGGCAAGACATCCCCTTCCTGACTGGGGAAAACGTTCTTGCTCCTCCCCATCGAGTTGCGCAACATCGACCCCTCTTTTTTCGAAGTGTCGGGTATCCTGGTTAATTCCTTCCTTGAAGTTCTGAGGATCGTCTCCGTCCTCCATATGGACCCTTTTTTTTCCCCCCGGAAAAGAATTATGTTTTCGGTGTCAGGAAAGTTGCCCCTCCGTCTTGCTTCTCGGATTTTTACAGCGCGGTCCCCGAAACGCAGAACTCTTTTTCGTCCCTCGATTGCTCCCTTGAATTGATGGGAGCGTTTTTGCATGATTGTCATCCCACGACCTAGACGCCCATGTCCACGGACTCCTTCACGACCCTTTCTCTTCCGAGGTGAAGCTTGTTGCCCTTGTCTTACCCGGAGTGACGGTCTCTCTCCTTCATTTGGTGCACGGCGGCTGACCCAATAGAATCCTTTCTTTATACCTCTATGACACCACCTTCCTCCCTTTAAAATGATACGCGTTTCTCCTTCCAATGAAACCCCCCCAGCTCGCCTTGTTCCTTTCCAAATCCTGGAAGAGTCCCCTTCGGAATGAGTTTTTCCTTCATGAGCTTTTGCGCGGGCTTGTTCGAAAGGACTTCTCCCTACTTTTCTGCGACTGCCCCCTAATTACTATCCCCTCCACCAGCATTGATTCCCCTTGGTGAAAAGCCACCCCTGGACCCTGAAGTTCTGTGCGAGAGTTCTCTCCTTTATCCGGTCCTCTTCTTCCGCCACTTGCCCCACGAGGCGCAATCCTTCCGCCTGAGCTATTTCGACCGTGCTCCCCCTTATGTCGTGAAACCGGTCCCTTTCCTTATCCAATTTCCTCTTTTTTTTTTTTTCCTGTTCCTCGCAACGACATTCATATTTTCTTCATAATTCATATATCTTTCCTCTGATCCCCCAAAACGCATTTTATCAAAGTTTTATCAGGGAGCCCCCTTCCTTCCCTTCGTCGGTTTCTGAGTGAGACTAAATTCGAATGGATCAATAAGTGATCATTCTAAAGCATATCGCCGCCCCCTCTTTCTGAATTTAAGATGAAATCTCCGACTTCTACTGAGATATTATTTGACCTGACCCTTGATGCCAGCTGAAAGACTCCGGATCATTCTTGAGTCCTCCTCTATTGGTTTTCGCCGCAAATGAACCCTTCCCTTCCCCGCCCTCGATGGCCTCATCATTGAGCTTGATGCAACCCCTGACCTCCTGATTTCCTTTTCGTTTTTTCGGAACTCGGTGGGGGGCGGGTTCCCCCCCTTCTCTCCCTTCCTTCTTCTGAAATCTCGGATCCTCCTTTAATTTGCAGCGCCTGATATTACCGCCTCCTTTCCACATCCATTGTCCCTCTCTCCGATCTAAGCCCGTGCATCCACATTCTTTCCCCCCCCAAGAAAAAGGATTACCCTTTTGTTGTTCTCTCTTGGAGACCATCGGTGTGGATGTCTTTTTTTCCGGTAGACTTGATTGGGAAGTTCGGCCTTTGAGACCTGTCTTTTTTTTATTTTTCTTTTCCCATTCCCGCGGTAGGACCTCTCCCTGTGGAAGCTGTTCGCAGGAGGTCCTTCTTGACTTCTTCTCCATTGCCGGGTCCGCATCCTCTCTTTTCCAGATAACTGATGAAGAAGCCGCTCCACGCACGTTCTTTTCGGAGAACTATCCGGGCGTCGGAATTGCTCGTTCCTTCCTCTCTCAGCCTTCGTTCAGCTTCCTGTTCCCGTCTTGCGCGCTCTCACTCAGAGACTCCGCCTGTTCGTCAACCAAAAAAATTCACACCTCCCTCTTTCCTGCGCTGATAGCGGCTAGCATTATTTCGGCCTTTAGGGCCTCTTTTCCGACGAAACAGTTACCTTCTTTCGCAATGATAAAAATTGTCGTCCCGCGTTATTGCTAGGAATCAACCTCCCTCGAAGATGATGTTCGTTCTCCTTCAATAAGATTTAGGTGTGAAATTCCCCCCCTTCTCTCTCCTTAGCTTTTTTTTCGCCAAGCCGCTTCGTCCTGAAGGAGAAAGGGTAATCCCCGGTCCATGGGAGCCCTTTTCCACGCTTTTTGCAGGAATAGACTCATTCCTCGCCAGGAAATTCTTTTTTTCCCCGGTACCCCCTTTTTCCTGCATATCAAACGGAGTTCATAGTAGTAGGACAGGGAATCGCTTCCTCATGACAAAACTTCCCTTTCAGAACATCCGCGCTAAAATTTTTTCTCCAATTTTTTTTCTGACGATGAAGCACCTTCCTGATTGTGGTGTATGGAAAATTCTCGGTTTTTTGGCTCGGGCCCTTTTACTTTAAAGGGGTCGAGCCACCTTCAGTTCGGTCATTGCCATTAGAGTGCTCTTTTTTTTTTCTTAAAAATTTTTCGGGCAGCCGACAGTTTCTGAGAAGAAGGGAAGGGAGGCTATCGAACAACATAGTCCCCCCCCCACCCCCAAACCCCAAAGGGGAGGGGGACATCACATAGGGGTCCACACAAAGGGACCACAAACAAAAAACCCAAGCACCTCCTGTGCAACCTTTCCCCCCCCAAACACACCCTTTTTTTACCCCCCCCCCCCCCCCCACCCCCCCCCTCCCAAAAACCCCCCCCCCCCTCCCCCCCCCCCCCCCCCCCCACCCCCCCCCCCCCCTCCCCCCCCCCCCCCCCCCCCCCCCCCCCCCCCCCCCCCCCCCCCCCCCCCCCCCCCCCCCCCCCCCCTTTTCCCCCCCCCCTCCCCCCCCCCCCCCCCCCCCCCCCCCCCCTCCCCCCTTTCTCCCAAGTGATTCCCTCCCTACTCTGCTCGGTCAGACTTTTTTGATTTTCTCTGGACATGGAGTTGTGTTGCAATCACTGACGCTGCTGTGACGATCCAATTTCATCTTTGCTGGCTTCTTTCCAGGCAGTGACTTTCTTTGTTTAAAATTAAAACTTTTTCTTTCCTCGGGATGCTCACACTTGCGAAACCCCTTCACATAATTAAGGTATTAGCTTTTCAAACTTTTCCGGGGATCCTTAGCGCATCTCAGAACTCCCTTGCTGAATTCAAAAGGCTTTCTCCTTTATCCCCCCACGATCCGGCTTTTCGTATTTTTTCTTCGCCGAAAAGTTCCCAAGTTCCATGACCCCCCGCCCCGATCTCCCCCCCCCCTCCTTTTTCACGCCTTTCCTGTGGATTGAGGAGCGTTCGGAACTGTGTGTCCCTTCACCACCAGCGAAATGGGTTTCATCCCCAAAGTATATCGTCCCTTCTCTCAGCCCCCCTCCCCGGTGCTCTATGGAAGGGATACAAGGCGACACGCAGAACCCCATTCGTCTCTCCCTCCTGGATGAATGTTTTTTCCCGCTAAAAGGAGTGGATTTTCTCCCCCTCTCCTCCCCTCGTTGCGCCGAAAAGAACGAGTCCTTCTATAAGGCATGAAGGCTCCTCAGTCCCTTTTCCTCTTGCCGAAACTGATCCTACCGCCATAACATGGGGCGAGCAGTTTTCTCCTCCCCTCCTTCCTACGGTTCCCTCCTTTATGACCGGAAGAGATGTTTAGAGGCCGTCTTCCTTTCTCCAAGCTCCTACCGTTTCCCCTCCAGGCGATTCGAAGCCGGTCTTCCGTCAATATGTCAGGCCTTTCCTCCTCTCCCTCTGCTTCGCTGAAGCGTGAAGTTTACGGCGGTAGAAGATCCTGCGCTTTGACCCCCCCCTGTTCCTTTTCCCAGGATCACGGCCTGCGTGCCGTTCCGGAGGCTTTCCCTCTCGTTCCTCCCGTTCAGAGATGCGTGCTTTCTCCTAGATGCCAGTGGTTTTTCCTGACTTACTGTCTCTGAAGAAGCAGAGATCTCTTTCAGCTGATCAGAGTTTTTCCTTGCGGCCCTCCCCCTGCCCGACGGAAGTTTCGGGATGAGTAATCTTTATCAATTTTCTTTTCAAGGATAGGGATCCTGTAAGGGTTGTCGAAATCCCCTTTGCGCGGCTGACGCAATTAGATGAAGAGTTTTCCTCCCTGCATTAATGCTTCTCCTCCCCAGGAATTTCTTTTCCTTCGTTGGAGGACGCTACTACCTACCAAGGCCCCTCTAGAAATGGATGGTCTTTTCTCGAACTAACCTTATTTCCTTTTTTCTTTAAGAAAGGAACCCATCCAACCGCCAACGCGGAACGCCTTCCTCCTCCTCAGAAGCCCTTTTCTCGAAGCAACGGAGATCGACTCTTTTAAATGGGGCGTAAGCTTCTTTCTATCACCCCCCCCCCCCCCCCCCCCCCCCCTCCCCCCCCCCCCCCCCCCCCCCCCCCCCCCCCCCCCCCCCCCCCCCCCCCCCCCCGCCCCCCCCCCCCCCCCCCACATCCCCCCCCCCCCCCCCCCCCCCCCCCACCCCCCCCCCCCCCCCCCCCCCTTTTCCCTTAGGACGCGTCCCAAGAGGATGATAGGACAGAACTGAGAAACTCCTCCCTTTGGCAAAAAAACTCGCGCTTCTCGGCTCTTGCAGAAATAGGCCCCTTCTGTAGAGTACCATATGGCGTCGATCCTCTTGGACGGAGATATTTTTTCATTTATTGCACTTTCTTCCCCCTTCCGAAAGGCTTCTTTTGCGCTGCTGATTTTCTCCTTTCCCTTTTTCTGATTGGCGACGGTTTTTCCCCGAGTTCCGGGCCCCCTTTTCCTCGCGTAGAGTTCATTTCCCTTTAAGGGGATTTCCTCTCTTATGGGACGCCCCCCGGCAAGCTCGGGCTTTTTGAGGATTGACGGCGCGAAACGTCTTTTCTCCTTTTTGTCAAGATTCTTCGCGTTTTGCAGAAGAGCGCGCCTTTCCCCGCATCTTTTTTAGCAGCTCTCGAGTTTTTGCCTTCTGGATCGCTTTGTTTTTGTATTTCCCCTCCCTTCTTGAATAAGTCCGTGTATTTTCCGAGGTTGACCGAGACTGCTTCCCTTTTTTTCCGCTCTTCCCCATTCGAATTGAAGAGACTAAGATTTTTGCGTTGCCCCTCTTTTCCCCGAGGAAAGTTTACTCTTCTTTCCCCCCTGATTCCCAGGCTGCCTTTTCTTTTTTTCCACCAACGTTCTCTTGTAGGTAGAGGGATTGCTTCTGATCTGGCCTTCTTCCTTTCTCTGCCCAGCAGCCTCTCCACCTTTTCTTTCGGGGTAGGTTAATCGAAGTTTTTCTTTTTGCGGTCCGGGATTCCCCCCTGAAAAGTGAAAAGGGATTTCGACCCCCCCCCAGAAAGCACGAAAACCGGGAGACGCCTTTCTTTTTGCCACGTTTTTTTCTGGCGCTGATATTTATGATGTTAGTCCTTGCGGTATAGATTTCCCCCCCTCCCGTCATGACCCCTGCGGGCTAGTCCACCCCCTGGAGAACAAAATTAACGTCCTTCCCCTCCTTTGATTTGTTACAAAATTCTCCCCCCCTACCTCTAGAATGGAGCGGTCCAAATGTTGCAAAACTTTTGATGAAGCCGGGCCTCTTTTCTTTTCTTATGCCTAGTTTCTTTTCTTTACCCTGGCCCCAACCTTGGACGACCCTTCCCCTTTCCCGAGACCCGTGGGCCTGACCCTGCCCCTTTCCCACCGGACGATCTGAGTGCATCCTCTATTTCTATTTACTTTTTTTTCTTTTATGCCGAAGTAGTCTTTTCTGCATTGGTGCAGGACCCACCTCTCTGCTTTACTCCAGCGCTGGGGCCAGGTTTTTTTCAAGGTTGCGGGAAAGGGTCAATTCGGCCCTTCCAAGATCCTCCCTACGCCACAGTCACCCTCGCCCGTGTTTCATAAACCCCTCTTCCCCCCCTTTTTGGCCCCCTCCTGTTCGTGCGTTTCCCTTGGTCGAGCAAATGACAGTGCAGCTGTACCGCAGGCGTTTTGTGCCGCCATCTTGGTGTGGACAGATTCCCTCTTTCTTACCCCTTAGCCTCTTACAGCAGGCCTACAGCTCTCTCTCGCCGGCATGAGAGATGCATTAGAGAAGATGCGCACCCCCTCCCCTTTTCTTTGTCGGTTTTTTGTTCCGTTTTCGCAAATCCCGTTTCTCTCCCCCCCCCCCTCGATGTAACCCTTCTTTTCTTTCAATCCGCAGGAACTTTTTGGCAGATCAAGAAAAAGGGCCTTTCCCTTTGATCGGGTTTTTCCTTCCTCTGCTGCAGATCCCCTCCTTTCTCTACCAGTGTTTCCGCCCTTCCTTTTCCCGAGCCCTCTTCCCGTTGAAACCTTTCCTAGGGCCGGCCTCGGTCCACCTGGCCTTTCCCCCCCCAAAATGAATCTCCGGCAGTTCTTCCCGGCAATGCGACCTTTTCGGACTGTTTAAATCCTCTTCCCCCGAAACCCTATGCTACACCTTTTCAGCAGCGGCCCTCCCCCGATACTTCACTGCGACACTTGCTGTCTCCTCTGAGAAAAATTAAGCGCTCCATCACAAGGCCGAGTCTTTCCCTTGTCCACTATCTCCCCTGCGGCGCAATGCGTTCTTTTCCTTTTCCCTCCTTCGCCTTCTACCTGATCTGGCAGGGCCCTGGAATTAACTCTTTGAGCTGTCACCTCTCCGAAGCTGTTCCTTGCGCGCTTTCCCCCGAACCAATATCCCATTCCAGGGCAGACCTTAACACCCCCCTTCCTCCGCGGCACTCCCTGCCATCACCGAGCCCCCTCTTTCTTCGCGTCTTAGCGCGTCAGTCCTTTCCGCCTACCGGCAATAACTCTTTCCCTTGGAACCGCCTCTAAGCGGCGGTGCTGGCCCCTCCCCATGAGACGAATATTATGCGATGTCCAGATTCCCCCCCTCTTTCCGACGTTTTTTTGTGGGGTCGCTGTTGCGCTGGCGACAGATTAGGACTTTTCTTCTTTTCTTGAGTCCGCCGTTCTATATGATCTTTCCCCATTGCGAAGAGGCGTAGTTAGGGGTTTCCTCTTGCCCCTTCGTCAGGTTATGAAGAAGACTTTCCCTTCCCTCCCCCCCCTGGCGGTGAAGCTGGGTCCCTCTTCACCAAACCATCCCGGTGACCGGGCCGTCTCCACGACAGCCTTCTCGCGCGGCATTTCTCTTTTTCAGTTCCCCCCCGAACAAGCCTTTCCCCCCCAATGAAGGAAGTTTTGCCTCTGTACTCTTATCGGAGAAGTGCCCTTCTCTCTTTTTCCCCCTCTCCTTGCTGCCTTTCCTCCCCGGAGGGATGGAGCCTCGCTAAAAAAAGTTTTCTCCAAAGACCGTTACCCCCCCCACTGAGCAGGCCGGGCAAGCAGATCCTCCGTGGGGCTTTTCCGAGACAGCGGCTAGATCCATCTTCCCCATATTTCTTTCCCCGGCCCCCCCGATCTCCATCATTTTTCCCTCCGCCATCAGGAAGATCGCCCCAAGAACGGCATACGATGAAAGGAGTGAGGAATTTCCTTTTTCAGAAGGTCCGAGCCCACGGAAAGATTTGATCCTGGGGAGTCTTAATCAGGTTTCTTCCTTAAGCTTTGAGAGGCTTCTTTTTCTTGAGTCCCTTCCCTAAACGAGCTTCCTCTAAGAGATATATGGAAGCTCTATACTCTTGAGTCGTTTTCTCTTTCAATGCGTTGGCATCTGAGCTTTTTTTCTCGTTTACAATCCGCGAAACAGTCTTTCGGTCATCCGCGGGAAGAAGGGCATCCTTTTGAGAGTTGAAACTTGTTGCTGGAGGTAGGAGCTTTCTCCTCTAAGGCAAGTCCTTCTTTCTCTCCCCTCCTTTCTAGGATTTCCTTTAGGAGCAAGGACCTTCCCGCCGAATATGGTTCTAGACGGCCACTGGGTGGATACAGCACATCTTCTCCTTTGAATTGCGCGGGTTCTACCCCTTCGTCCCCATATACAAGCTTTCCTCTTTCTTGAGATTGGCGCGGATCTTTTGTCTCCCATTCGCTGGTGTTTACCCTTGTACCCCCTTCCTTTTTCACAGTGCCGAACCTGCTCCCCCCTCACATGACTTTCATCACTTTAAGTATTCTCCTCGAAATGGGGAAAAACTTTTCAAGGCCGGACATTCTCGAAACTTCTCCCCCTTTTTTTGGTCGAATTGGAAGAAATCGTCGTCGGGAGAATGTTCCCTCCCTAATCCTTCAGTTATGAGGAGCGCCCGAGAACCTATTTTTTTCTTTTTCCCCGAGAAGACATTCCTATTTGTTTCTTCCCCTTCCCCGCCCTTCGCCGGATTTTTCCCGGCGCGCAGAACTGCACTCCTAAGATCCCTCCGGCACTCAAAGATGAATGTTCTTCCCCAGATTTCTTTTTGAATCCCCACTTCCCTGGGAGCAATGTCCTCAATCCCCTTTACTCCACCTTTTGCAGAGTTGAAGCTTCCTTTCTTTGCTACAAGGCCTTTTTTCTTCTCCCTCCGACTTCAGCGTGCCACTCTTCTGAAAGCCTGCCAAATAGAACTTCTATGGGTACTCCGCCCCTGTCCCTCCCGCCCTCCCCTACCGTCCCCTCGTTTGCTCACCAACTTTCCTTAACCCGTTCTTTGGCCCAGCTTTTTCCTCACCCACCCGGGAATCTGTGACATCGGACTCTTTTTTTTCCGTGATTGGAGGCCTTTGTTTTTAGCGAGGGCTGTTTCCTACAGTTTTTCTTCTTCTGCGATGCAAATGGCCCCTATCTCCGCACCCAGCTCACCGGTTTGGATCCTTACGACCTTTTTTCTTCCCCTTCAAGTGGAAGTTCTGGCCCTTCCTGATCTCTTACGGACTCGCTCTCCTCCTTTTAAAAAGAGGCGCACATTTCTGTGGATTAAACGTGAGACCTCTGCTCGTCGACGTCTTGACTCCCCTCTCCCGCGCTCAGAGTTCATCCCCTTCCCCCCCCCCCTACCGCGGCTTCCTTTTTCCCGCACCGACTCATCTTCTTTTTCTGTATATATTTGATTGAGGTTAAAAAAAACGATGATCAAGTTTTTATACTTGCTGACCCCTTCCTTTTTCCTGTTCGTCGGGCTCCTGGCCTATTCGGCCTTGAAACGAACCCCCCCCTGAAATAATGCTACCTCTATTTCCAGGTTGAAATGTGACCTTTCAGGATGAAAGCGGAGGCAGCCGCCCTCGCGAGCTCTTATTGCGCGCGCTCCCCCCCTACTTGATGTCAGGAGATTCTTTCCCCCCAAGAGGAATCTCATTAAGTTCGAGCATTCCGACTTTCGCTAGTGTCGCCGCGAAATGCCCACCTCTCACGGCGTCCCCTGCCCAGCTCCCCCTCAGTGAGCCCAAAGAACTCAGAGGTGCCCCCCCTTGCCCCCTGGTTTTCTTGCTCGCCGGAAATTGTTCCCCCCCCCCTTGAAGCTTCAAAGGCAATGCTCATCCTACCTTTTTCTTTTCCTTTCCCGAAATACGGTCCCCCCTTTCCGAAAAAGTCCCGAAATCCCTTTTTCCTTTCCGTCATGGTCTCACAAAGTTCCCTATATATATGTTCCTAATCATCCGGTGGGGTTTGCGTCTGTATGCTTTTTTTTCCCCCTCGGCGTGTTGGATGCACTCTTCCTTCTCGGATCGGGACGTTCTTCCTTTTCCCCCTGAGGTCGGTACCCTTCAATTCCGCGGTAGGCTCTCATGGAGTGGGAAGATGTAACGCCGTTACAATTTACATTCCCCTTTCCCCTTCCTTTCAGCGCTCGACGTACTTTTGGTCAGCAAGTTCTCGAGGTAGTGGGCCCCTTTTCCAGCGCAGGAGGCCTCCTTCCTCCCTTGTCATGGCGCGGCAGAACATCTCCTCGTCGGAATTGATAGACTCTCGATTCATCGATTTTTCCGCCTTCCCCCCCCTCCTTTGCGCGCTCTTCAAGCTATCTGCGCGAAGTTTCGGACGTTCTTCCCCCACAATCTCTCTTGATAGCGGTAGCATTTTTCTTCCGGAATTTAGTCTAAAGCCGAATCTGTTCGGCGTGCCCTAAACCTACCCCCCCCCCCTTCCATGATAAACTTTCTCATTCGTTTTTTATAGGCCTCCCCTCCTCCCTTAAGTTCCTCCTCTCTGGTCAGGAAATCAGCTTTCAGTTCTTACTCCAATGCGATGAGACTATTGAGCGGACGAGTTTTTCACGACATACTCGCCCCCTCCCCCTCCGTTGCTTCCGTGTAATCCACATCCAATGGGAGCATAGTGTACAAGATTTCCGAGGCCTTTTCCCCTTTTCTCGACCAGAACTTCCCCTCCCTGGTGGCGGTAAAATACGGTTTTACCCCCACCCCCCCCCACCGTGAATTCTCAAAAAGGTCTTTTTTTCTATAGTCCCTTCTTTTCAGATCATCCTCCCAATTGATAGGGATATGCGTAAGGTCCCAGCCCTCGATAATCTTTCCTCACTAGGAGACTGCTTAATATCATCACCTCTTAAAGGATCTTCCCCCCCTTTCTTCCTGTTGTTTTCTTTCTTCCCCCCCCTTAAGGTAAAGTTTTCGATCCTTGATAAGTTCGGTCTTGAATTAGAGTTCCTCGCCCCTCCCCTTACTACCTCTCTTGCTATCCCCTAGTCATGCCTTCCCCTGAGGATTCTATTTGGCCTGCTTCTTCCTTTGCACGGGTCTTTTTTTCTTTCAAATTCTTTCTCCCCCAAAACATGCCGCCCCTTACCAGAGTCTGAACCCACAGTTTTCACTCTTCCCCCCCCCTTTCATGGGCGTGAGTTTTCTCTGTTGAAATGGCCCTTGTTTGGATTTCCTTACGCTGCTGTTCCTCTCATTCATATTTGAGCATGAAGTTTCCCCTCTTTCTTGCAAGTTTGCGCTTCACATAGGCTCAGGCTTTCTCTTCCCCAGCGGTCCCCCTCCCACACCCGTACATAATTTCTTCGTCGGGAAAAAGTTCTGGTGGATTATTTCCTAAGAACTTCCGCTGCTTCCTTTCCAGGAGAACTACGCCTTTTCCCCCCCATTCGACCTTTTTTCGGAGTTGAGCTCGATTCCCTGAAACGTTACCCAGGTAGGACCTCGATGAATTTACCCCTTTCTTTTCCTCCCATGTGATTGTGTCCTTTCTTAACCTGTGTGATATACTCCCCCCTTCCGCCTGAATGGGGAGCCCAACGTATAGCGGCCACTTTGGAAGACAATCTTTTTTTCTTGTCTATTTCAAGGCACGCCTCACAATTCGTGCGATTCACGATATGCCATTTCCTGCTCCCAGGGTGTGTCTCTAACAATATTTTCCCCCGTGCTCATAAACCTTTTCCGACGCAACCGGCATGAAGGATGTCCGGGAATGATTCGAGCTTTCCTCTGCCCCTGGGGAGAGAAGGCCGCCTGAAAGCCCTCCCTCGGTGCTGCCCCCCTTTCTTCCTTTCCGCAATGTTTTTCTTGTTTCGAGATGAATTGCTCCCCCACCTGCCGAACCGCGAGAGATGAAGAAGACCCGCAGGCAGCTTAGTCGAGCTTCTCCCCCCCCGAGAGACGACACGCAGCCCTCTTTAAGTTTTTGCTTTTTTCTGCAGTTTCTCTTCGGGAGAGTAGTGCGCAAGATGAATTCTTGGCCGCCATTTCTTTTCCCAAGGATACCTTTGCCCCGGAGTGAAGTTGTAAGGATCTTTTTTACACCCTTTTTTTCCCGCATGGCTACTCTCTTGCTTGATGTGGAGAGATGAGGGGATGTGTTCTCCTCCTCTGAGGCGGTATTTTATGAAGCAGAACTCCGACGGCAGCTGCCCCCTTTAGTCCTGGAGCGGCGCCACCGGTCCTCCCGGATTTGCGTTGGAAGCAGTGGTGAAGGGGTCCTTGCGCCTGTTGGTACGGTACCCCATCCAGAAACGGTGAGGGATTGACAGCAAGGACTTGTCGGTCCCCTCCCCCAGAGTAAGCGTGCACTTCCTTAGTAATTTCGACCGTCCCCCAAAGGAGCGCTTCTACCAGGTGGTAGTCTCCCCACCCCCCTTTTCTGTCTTTTTTTTTTTTCCAGGAAAAATCTTCACGCCAGAGAAGACTGAGGATCAGCCTTCCGGAGAGTTAATTTCTTCCTCTTCACCCCGGAGATCGACGCCGATTTTCATGGGCTCCTCCTAGAAGCTCAGAGAAGACTGTACTCCTTTAAGAGCCTTCCCTCTGGCACCTCCCCCCGAACTTCTTTCCTTTCCAAACAAACCGCGCTCCTGGCTACGTAGATCTTGCGACATCTTACCTGTCTTTCCTTTTCCTGTAAAGAACCGACTGACTCCTCCTTCCGGTCGGCCGGGTTGAGAGTAATGTGATGGCTGTTATTTCTTCCTACCCAGGGAGCTTCCCGCGAGAGTTCGCGTTGGTGCTTCCCCTTTTTCGGTGAAGAGGTCTTATCGGGTTCGCTCTGCAGTGATATTGGTCTTTTCTTATGGAGAGCCCCTTCCTGGCTTTTCCCTTTCAGGAGCCAGGATTGACGGGAGCACAATCCTCTTAACAGTCCCTCCAGATCAGTTTCTGAGCCCTCCCCAGTTAGGCCGAAGCAGGCCCCTCTTTGATAGGGATTTTTTGATCTAGAGGCCTTTTTTTTTGCTCGCGCTTTTAGGTCGACCCCCCCACGCAGTGCTCAGTGCCCCTCCGTGATGTCTCTAGTTTGACCAAGAAGCCTCTGTCCTTTGCGAGGCGAGGTTTCCCGGCGCCGAATTTTAGCCTTTCTTTTCTTATTCTTACTGCCCCCTCCAGTTTTGCAGCCCCTTTTTTTTTTGACCGAGGCCAGGTTTGTCGCCCGGTTGAAAGAGGCCGGCTGAAAGGGTATCCCTTTTTCCCGATGGTAGCGGGTCTTTCTCTGAAAGCAGAAGCTTTTTCCCCGCGAAATTCCCCCTTTTTTTGTCGGGGATCGACTCGTTCGTGCTTTTCGGAGCCTCGGGATGAAGGGTTTCATCCGAGGTTTCCCATGAATTTCCCAACTCAACCCCATCCTCCCAACAACGTTTCGACGGCTCTCCGGTCACTTCTTGAGCGTCTGGTCGAGAGGGTAGGCCTGACGGTCAATTTTTTGAAGTTGCAGATCACTCTTTCCCCCCCAGCTGGCGACCTCCCGTCCTGCATTTCCCCTTCCTCTTGATTGCTTCGGCCCCCCCTGCGCACTACGACGCAAGATTTTTAGTCGCCCCCCCAGAAAGGCTGGTTTTCAGCCTGGAACCATCTTCTTGATTTTTTTCCTTTATGGCCGAATTGACCCCCCCCACAACATTGGAGAATCCCCACCCTGGCCCCGTTTTTCCAGATGGAATGCTTGGCCTGCCCCTGCAA
>Ga0179593_1402454_pt1 | contig 15496 bp, 14 predicted proteins | sample CZODoug2_1_08_16_FD_185931 | JGI IMG/M metagenome (GOLD analysis project Ga0179593, IMG submission 185931) | Vadose zone soil fungal communities from Angelo Coast Range Reserve, California, USA - CZODoug2_1_08_16fungal (PacBio error correction) | ecosystem: Environmental > Terrestrial > Soil >... | reverse complement strand
TTGTCCTTTTTTCTGATTCCCTACTTGGTTTTGGCCGCTTGAAGGTGAAGGGTCCCGTCTTCAGTGACCAAGTGATGCGCCGTTTTTTTTTCTTCTCCTTTTTCCCTATCGATCCGTTTCCGTTCGGCGAACTATCCTTCTTCTCTTCGAATTCCTTCTTGAGGCCCTAACGGGCCCACTCGTCTTGCTCCGGGTTTGAACCTTTTTTTTTTCCCCCCGTCTTTCGAGGGTCGTCTTCTTTTTTTAGATTGCATACCTGCTTGAAAAGGATCCAATAGTCATAGATTTTTTTTTTTTTGGGGTTTTTTCAATGTGGCGTCTTACCTTGTGTCTTTCTGGAGGAAGTTCTTGCGTTCATCCCCCAGCATGAAGTACTCTTTCTATCTGAACCGTTTTTTTGAAGTTCTCCGTCTTGTTTTCCCCGGCCCCTTCCCACCTTTTCCTTAAGTTTCATCCTTTTTTCAGACAAAGTGGCCACCCCTCGGACTCTTTCATTTTTTACCTTATGCCCCCGACCTACTTCTCCCCGGAATTATCTTCTTTTTATTTCTCAGCTGCACAATCGTGTTGATGAACTGTTTTCCCGGCGTTTCAATTCTCCCCCTAAAAATGACTGCGATAGTGGGGTAGAGTGCTAGCTGTGTTTTTTTCTCTTCCTGATCCCCCTCCCTTTCTCTCTTACAACGTTCCTCCCATTGAAATCTCTCTCTTTCTCCTTTTCCTCAGTTGGTTTTTTTTTTTTTTTTTCCTCGACTCTGTCCTTTTCGGATTTACCTACCGATGCGGGGGGATAAAGGTAACTGCTTCCCTCGAGACAAATCTCAAAAACTTAAGTGAGGCCTCTCGGTTTTTTATATTTTGAAATTTTAAGTCAGTCCTCCCCCGATTTGGGATGCTCCCCCCGATTCTCCGCTATTCCTCAGGAAGGAACCCCGACGTCCTTCGTTATGGGTTTCAGGAAATTCATTTCGTAAACTGTAGTGACCCCCTGGTCCTTTCATTTCCCCCTAAGACCCGCAGGTTTTGCCCATTGGATGTTTTCTAGCTCCAATGGCAGCCCCACCTACCCCTCTTACTAACCATCTTCTATTCATACGTTCTCCAAACCCCCGAAAACCCTTTATGCGTTTTTCAAAGAGAAGGTCGACCCTGAAATGATATTCTATGCTTGCGCATGTTTTTTCCGATGTTGTTGTCTTCTTTCTGCCCCCCCCCTCCCTACGACTGACCCACTTATCTTTTTTTTTTTCCCCTGTCCCGTTCATGTATTCCCCCTAAGTTTTGTTTTTTTTGCATTGTTTTAGGTGTCCCCCCTTCCTAAGTTTGGTCCCTCGTGACAGAGGAAGATAGTAGAAGACTTGGAGGGTTTTGACCTTTCTTTTCGTCTAGTTTCCCTTCTCAGAGTCGAAGTTCCCCCGCTTCACTTCTTAAAATCTCTCAAGGCCGTGAGAAAGCGCTTTTCACCCCTTCACAGCCTCCGTTTTTTTTTTCTTTTTGCGTGCCGGACTTCTTTTGCCCGCCCACCGTCCTGGTGTAGGAAAACACACCCTTACTCACTCCCCCCCAGACTCATACCTAAGTCCCTCTTGCAAACCTCCCTTTTGAGTTGGTCCCCCACTTTTCTTCTTTCCGTAGACGACCCAATCTTTTTTCCCCCTCTTGAGTCCCCCCCTGACTACTATCCCCATTCTTTTTTTTGGTAGTTTTCGTTTCCTTTTTCCTAGGAGAACCTCGTTTTTCTGCCATTGTTAGCGGAGAGGTTGCTTAGTGCAAGGTAGGTTTTTTCCTGAACACTTCCCCGTACTTAGTGTGACAAAATTTAGGTTGATTCTGGGTTCTTCACGGGCTTTGTCAACAATCTTTCCTTTGACACAACTCTTTTTTGCGTTTTCTTCGATCCCTTTCCCCTGACTGTCTTCTTGAACCCCCATCACTTCCGTACACAAGTGCCCCCCCCCTCAATTCCTAGCACTTCGTTTTTCCTTTTCTTTTCACTCCAAAATCGTCTTACGTCCGTTCAGTCGACCCTTTCCCTACCGTTTAATCGACCCCGCCGATTTTTTTGGGGATTTTCCTTTTTGGAGTCGAGGTTGTAAATTTTTTTTTTTTTCCGCAGATTCTTCTGGGCTCTTTCTGGTTTTTCTGTCCCCCCCAAACTTTTTTTTCATCTGCCAAGAAGAGTAGTGAGAGCGGTCCCCCGATAAAGTTGGGTCCTTAGGCTATCTTCCCTCTTTGGGGATGGGATTTTGTTTTTTTTTATCTTTTACATTTTTTGAACTTCCTTCCTTCACTTTTTTCTCCGAACCACATTTCTTTCCGCTTTCAGGTGAGTGATCTTCGGTTGTTTTTGTAGCAGCCTATGCATCCAACGCCTATACCCTTTTTTCGGTCTTCATGTATATCCATCAGTGTTTCCCTTTTCCCCCAAACCTTTCGACCTTAGCCCCGAGAATGCAAATGACTCCATCTTGCAGGACGCTTACCATGCTTTTTTCCCTTGTCAAATCATAGCAATTAACCCTTCCGTTGTCTTTGTATTCCTTTTTTGATTCAGCTTCGCATTCGCTTTTGAGGTCGAAATCTCCTCTATGGTTTTCTACCTTTGCTTACGGGCGGGAGGGTCTGTAGTTGACTGAATACAAGGATCATTTTTTTTTGGAATCTGTGCTTCATTTTTTTGCCCCTCTTTTCCCATCCAGAAAGATTTTCTTTTTCTTTCGCTGCCGTTTTTGGTGTCAACGATCAATCGTTAGGCCTCTGCTAAATAGGTTAGCTAAGAGAAACTGCACCCGGCTTTCTTAGGCCTACCCCCAGCTGCCCCTTTACCCCGATCTATCGTGGAGGACACCCGTTTTATTTTTTGTGAGTTGGATCGCTCTAGTTTCTTTTGAGTTTGCCCCGACAATCGGACCTGTCTCTCCAGTCCCCCGCTAACGTTTTTCGTCCGATTTCCGGATGAGCTTGCTTATACCTTTTTTTTCGGTCATATGATATAAGAGATCAACACCCGTAAACGAGGGAGGCTTTGTTCTCTTTTCTTTCTTCCCTCCCGTTGTCACGGATTAGGATACCCCAGACGAACTTCTTTTCCCTTAAGATGAGATAGACAATTTTTTTTTTTGGAGTATTCTCTTCCGTTCCCTTTTTGATCGTTAGGGCGCTAGAAAGTCTCGATTCTTTCATTCTCAAACCACCCTGATTTTCTGTCGTTCTTAATATACCGTCTTTCCCCCCCCCGGCGCTTCGTCTGTCTTATCTTTTTTGTCCCTTTTTGAAAGGCCATTTTTTAGGAGTTAATATTCAGAATACGATTAGCTAGAGTTGGGATTTTTCGCCAACATTCGCGCTGCAGGGCCCATTCCCTTCTACATTGATTCGTTTCCCGTGCTACTCACTGGCTGCAGGAGTAGAATGTCCCTTTCGATTTTTTCTCTTTTGAGTCGGCGTTTTTGTCTGGATTCCCCTTTGAAGAACCCCCTGTATCTTAGTTTTAAAAGCCCCCACTGTGCCCCTCGTCTCCTTTTTTATGAGCGTAATAGTAGACTCCCAGTTTTGTCTTGCTTTGATCCTTGAGCCCACATTTTGTGAATCCTTGGCCGTTTTTTTTTGGACGATTGTTTTCCCCCTTTTCAGCTTTTTCTTCTGGCAACCGATTAGACCGAGAATGAGCCTTTCTTTTCTTTGCTCGAAGAGGGCCCCTCCTATACTAGGAGATAGGGGGAGCCCGCCCGACCAGTTTACCCCTCTCCTCCCTGCCCGATCCCTGCCCCGCCTGGAAAGACCTTCCCCCTCGTATCTTTCTCCTGCATGCACAATGTTTTCGTCATACATTGTCTGTCCTTAGGGGGCCTTGGTTTCTTTTTGCCTTTCAGGAATTTTTCCTTCTTGAACTCTCTCTTTCTTGCATTTGCCCAGTGCCGGCCTTTCGAAGCTGTTCCGTACCTTTCTCCCCCTTGCAGAACGGATATTCGAGTGTCTGCGCCGCTTCCTGTGTCCCCCCTGCCATCCTTGGGCTTGGTCCTGTGTGACCGTGCTTAGAAGCCCGCTTTTCAGCTCCCGGCGTGATCCCCAAGACCAACTTTTTCACCCCGCCAGTAGGCTGGTTTTTCTCTGCAACTTTGGGCCCTTCGGTTCGTTAGCCCTTTCGTGAGTCACTTTTCTCTGTCGTCCCCTCCTCTGTCTTTACTCTGAAATTTTGCTATGCCCTCCCGAGCGCAGAACAAAGATTTCAATGTCCTCGAGTTTCCTGAGGCCGCTGTTTGACTTTCGATATGTGGCACTTCCGCCTGGATCAGTTTCCTTTTCGGGTTCCCCCTTTTTTTTTTCTTTTGACCTCTGGCTTACTAGAGCTCGTTCACGAAATTTTTCTCAGATTTATTTTCTTCTTTTTTCCTTAATCATCCCTTTTTGTTTTTCTTTAAAGAGTATCCTCTGATGTAGTTGGGTCTTATTTCTCTTCTGCGGTCTAGTTTTTTGCCCCTCAGTACCCGTTTAATCCATAAAACATCGTTGATCCAGGAGAGCCCAGAGCGTGCCCGTTGCCCCCAGCGTTCTATAGTTTTTCCTCCTCCTCGAGCAAAGTTTCCATTTGTTTTCTCGGTTCTCTCCCGGGGGAGGAGTTACTCGCCCTCTCGAAGGACGTCCCTTCTTCTTGTTTACCCTCCCTGAGACCTTCCCCCGTCTTCCTGTCACCAGTTTTTTTCCCCTTCCCCGTTTTACCCCTGGCTGGTTGCAACTTCCTTTTCTCACAGCCGTTAAAAGATGCGTGCTTGCTTCCGCTTCCCCTGAGAACCCAATAAAATTCCTTTTTTTTCTTGCAACTCATTTCTAAGGAGCGAACTTCGCCCATCCCCCCCCTTTACTTTTATTTCGATCCCTTCATGGCCATGGCCTTTACGGTGTGGGTATGAACTTCATTGTCCCGAGAGATTTGCCCCTCACCCTCAGCTGTCCGTCCCCCGGCGAGTAGACAAATTTTCTTCTTAACTCTTTCCGAACTGGTGGAGAGACAGAGTCTCCGTTCCCATTGTCTTCCTTTCGTTGAATTGTCTCTGGATTCACCACTTCCCTACGATTTCGAGTCGAACTTTCCGTAGGTATGATAATAGTTACTTTCTGATCGAAACTATCCCCCATTAAGTATCTTCACTCCGGGTCCTGACCAGCCCCCCCCCCTCTCCTCTTTGTGGTGGCAACAGAGTCCCACTTCACCTCGGACTTTTTGTTGTCGACCCCCGATAGAAGGCCCAGTTGCTTAGATCCCCTTTTCGTCCTCTTTTCCAATTCGCTGAGCGTCCCCCCCTTTCCTTTTATGTCCCATAAGGGCTGCCTGTTAGTCGAGTCTCTTGAAGGACAACCCCCGTTTGAATCCACCATCTTTTTCTCTTAAGTGTCCAAGTCTTTTTTCGCCCGGAGCCGTACGATCCCTACTGCCCAGGGTCAGGGCTTTTTCAGTTCCTTAACTGGACCTTCTTCGTGTTGACCCCTATTTCTGGTCTTTTCGGAAGGGATACCCTCCCCCCCGAACTTTCCCCGATATGCTTTCATGAAATCTCTGCCTCTTGCAGGTCACGAGATTTTCTCGGTCGGTCTTTAACAATTTCCCCCACTTCCCGTCATGCTTTTTTTTTTCTTCCCTCGACTTCTAGGCCGTTTCTTTTTGAGTCATGACCCCCTTTCGGTGCACTATACTCTTTACCGGGTCGCATCTCCTGATTGATTCCCCCCCCACGCGGCATGCGTCCTGTAGAGACCTCCCCTGACTTTTCTCCGTTACCCACAATCTTTTGACGTTTTGTCCCCTCGTCACCACGCCTCCCCGCTGTGGGTGAAGTGTTTATCTCGGAGGATCCCGCGCTTACGCTCTCACTTTCCGAGTTTTCCGGTTTTCAACCGGGAGGTCGGGACTTCAAGCCTTTAGAGTGTTGCCTCCAAATGGCACTCCGTCGCCACCTCCAACCCTCAGACACCTTTTTCCTCCCGTCCCCTTTTCCTTTGCCCTTGGTCAGACAAAAGTTCTTTCTTGCAGTCCCCCCGGTTGAAGGTACCGCCCGCCTTGCCTTGTCAGCGTCGCAAAAGCCCGATTTCTTTTTGGCCGCGTCTTCCCTCCTGTCTCGGTCCCGGTTCTTTGGTCCCCCCAGCTTCCGACGCTTTTTCTTATGGGCTCGTTCCCTTTTTCTTCTAGTTTCCCTTGACGTTTTTGATTTAATTGGTCACCAAGAAAACCGGTCGCTGAGCCCTTGCCTTCTACATTGTTTTTTTTTTGACGCGAGTTCCCCGCAAACTTTCCTGTCATGTACTGTCCGACTTCCTGTCAGCTTCAATCCCCTACACCCGAACGGTCGTCTGGTATGTTTCCCCTCCCCATACGGTGGGGCAGTTCTTTCGGAGATATTGACCCATCTTGTGTCTTCATGAGTCGGTTTTTTTTTTGCCCTGCAAAAGCTTCCAAGAGGATTCACCCCTCCCTAACTTGGAAGGCCGTCTTTCACCGTTCTCCTCAGTGGTACTCTGACCCCTTTTTTTTTCCAGTGCTGAATCCTGACGACTTGGAGGAGAAATTTCAGTGCAAGGGCACTGCCTTAGAGAACCACACCCCTCCTAACCCTGATCCCAGATAACCATTTTTTCGATCGAGGAAGCAGACTAAGACCAGATTCGTGGTCGCTTCTTTTTGGGAAAGTCACTAGTCCCCCTCACCAACGCTCTGCCACCCTTTCTCCCCCTCCGGACCACCGTACAAGAACCACATACGTTAGACTTTTACCTCTGAAAGTGCCTAGCCCGCCCTTTTTTTTTTTTTTTTCCCCCCCAGAGGACTTTCCCTTCCAACTCAGACAGTTTTTCTGCTTCTACTTGCCATCAATGGAAGTAATGGATGTTATTTTCCTAATACCAGGGTTTTCTGTTCCTTTTCCTCCCCCGACCCTTTGTCATTGACGCTGGGTTGACCCTCCGTCACTCAGTTAGAAACGCAACTTTCTTTCATATGGTTTTTTCAATATGAGTCGTTTGATTTTTCCCCATTGCCTGCTCTTACCCGTCACCTTTTCTTTCCACAGGCGAGGGAACGTTTGCCGTAAATACCCATGGACCACTGCGGGAAATCGCCGGGAATGTCTATGCGCCCCTGTCATCGTTTTTTGTCTTTTCGTTTTTTTTCCCTCCCCAAAGTGGATCCCCCCCTTGAGAGAGTTTGCATTCTTCTATTTTGTTATCCTTGACGTTTCCTTGACACTTATTTGCCTTACGTGCAGCCTTGGAACCTACCCCCTCGGCTTTGTGAGTACCTTGCAGCTGGAAGTTGGGCGGTTTGCAAGAGAGTTTTTTGCAAATTTGCGCGCCGGGTATCCCTTCCCCCGTCTAGAGGGTCCGCCGTCTTCGTCCTGAGCTGATTTTCTTACCTGTTTTGGTTGATAGATGGGCCCTTGACCTGTCCCCCAAACTTCGTTCCAGTGAGAATACAGGAAACACACACCCTTTTCCCACGCTATTTTTTTTTTTATTTCGAGGTGAATACGGGGCGTCCCCCCCGTCTTGGTTTTCAAAGCGGCTCCGCTCCTTTGGCCCCTTAGACATTTCGTTTCTCGAGCCCGTATTTTGCGATACGAGTCTTCGTTTGTTTCCCGCCTTCTTTGGGCGATCCGCCTTTTCTCCGTTTGTAACCGAGACCCAGACCCCCTTCCCAAAATCCCGCTGCTTTAGTTATTAGACCACTGAAAGAGGCCGATGATGGTTTGTTTTAAAGCACGCACATCCCGTAGTACAGGCCACCCGTTCCTAGACATCTATCCATAGACATGCCAACTCTTTCGAACCCTGTCACCGTGTTCAATCGACGACAAACTACGGCGATCGTGTTAGATTTTCATACCCCCTTTTCTTCCCTCGTTTCCACTTGATCCCGATAGGATCCCCCCCAAGCCAGTCATTGCCATCAGAGTTCTTGTGAAGAAGCCGCCGTTGGTGTGGGGGGTAGGAGACGATGCCCTCGGCGCTTGGTATCCAGAGGCTTTTTTTTTCTCAATGACCGTCGTCCCCAAGCAGACTCCAAACACCTCGACCATGATTTTTTTTTCGAGTGCCGGTTTAAGTTCTGTAGTGGACAACTTTCCCGCAGTTAGCCCAGATGTGCAAGCTTGGAATCCCAGAGGGGTATTTCCCCCCCTACGTGCCATAGACAGCCGGATGTAGGGGCCGAAGTTTCCACCATTATCCTCTGTTCAAGGGACCACCCCACCTTGCTCAGCAACTGCTTTTCCCCTGTACTCCCACGATTGTTTTTTTTGATGTCTCGGGGTGCGCTCTGCGCACCTTTTTCAGAGCTAACCGGAGCCGTTTTCCTTATTGAGCGCAAAACCCCTTCACGTCAACGTCTAGAGCCACGAGGCCCTGTCGGACGCCACACTTCTCGACTTGCGGCTTGCGTTGTTCCCCCCTCTTAGGAAGCACTAAGCCTTTTCCCTCTGCTGTGTTCTGATGTAAAAGTCGTCTTCAAGTATGGCTCGTGGGAAGAGTGTTGGACCTGTTGGACCTTTTGGTAGTTTCACCCCCTGCCCGGGGGCATTTCTTACAGAAGACGCTTCGCCGAAGACGGCGGTGAGGAGCCCTGATCCCCCCCGGAGGCCCCGGCCGAACCTCTCTTGTGGGACCCATGCGGCACAGCCCGGGCCCTCTTCACCTCCCCTTCCAGTAGGTTCGCTGCCTAATTTGAAATTTACTCACGATTTTTCGGACAAATGGCCTAAGGCAAACAACCCAAGCGCCGATGCCAACCTAGCCTGTTTTTGCAAGTGTATCGGTCTTTTTGAGTCAGAAGACCCCACCCACCTACCTCTTTCTTCTCTCCGTGGAAATGTTTTAAAGTTTGTCTACTGCTAAACAGTTCTGTTTAGTTTTCAGTTTAAATGTTTCCGGCGTCCCTGCCAGCCTTGATGCCTGGGGCTTAGTGGACAAAGGAGTGTTCTGGCACCACCCTCCCGTTTTTTCATCGGCCTCAATAAGGCCCAACTCTCTGAGAGGTTGAGGTCTTTTTTTTTTTTTTGCACGAGCTGCTTTTTAACCCATTCTTTTCCTTTTAAAAATTGAGTCCCAGCGCGGGTTTTATCGTTCAGACCCCCGGGAGGCGGGTTAGCAACCCCAATAGCATCCGTCAACTTCTTTAATCATTAACTCCCCTTGAGAAGTTTTTTTACTGACAGCCCTTCTTTGTATATTTGAGGCAGGGGACGTGAACTTTGGGTCATTTTCTCCGACAGTATGTGGCTGATTGGCGTTTCTGCTCACTCTCGAGAAGTTTTCTGGGAGGATTTCTCGTTAGGTCTTTTTCGAGAACCCAGCCCTTTTTTCTTTGGAGAGGTCTCGTTTGGGGGTATAGCCATCGTGGGCTCTGGATGCTATCTTTCGATTATGTTTTATTTTCCCTAAAGACCCTGTCATGCACTTTTCGGAAGCCAATTTGCGTCGCCCCGCGATCCCTTATTGTGCTGCTTCTGCTCCACCCGCCCTTTCGGGCGGAACCGCCGTAGATCCGCCGTGCGTTTTTTGCATTTCGTAAATCGCCCCCCGCAGCACCCCTGCAAACTAACCCTCTCCCTGAAGAGCGGCTGGTCTGGTTTTTTATTTGGCCATCGACTTTTTTTTTTTTCCTCCATTGGCTGGATTTGCCCTTCCTTAGCTGCTTACAACCGATCCCCGGCCATTCGTCGCGGCGGAGACCTCCCCCAGTGCATAGATTGCCCATTTTGGTTTTTTCTCCTGCTTTTCTTTGCGGGGTTTCTTTTTACGGAATCCAGCAGGGATTTTTGGACTCGAGGTTCACTCACCGCCCCCCAGGGTTTTTTGCCTAAAAGCGTTCGAGCGCTTCTGCCGGTTTTGTGCCCGTTCAGGCGTAGTTTGCGCGCTCCCCGTCCTTGCTCTATGCACCTGGAGTTCGGTCCTTCGGGTTTGTTGGCTTTTTTTTTTGCGGCCATATTTGACTCAGCCCCCCCACGAGAGATTTTTTTGAGTTTTGCCCAAACCCTTTTTCTTTCGGGTTGGCCGTGTGTTTTTTGCTTTATTAGTCGTTTGATGGTGCCACTCGCCCCTGACTCATCCGAACGTTTCCTCCTTAGGACGATAGACCCTTTCCTTTCGTTCCGGCCGCTGGCCCTCCGAGCTCCCCCCCCTTTCCACGGGGCTTCGTGGCTCTTTTTCGTCCCTGCGTTTGGGACACTGGCAGAGAGTCTTTACTCTCCCTGTAATAACTTTTGCCCCTTTTCCCTTTTCAGGAAGATGTACTCTAGAACCGGACTGATCGCCTCCCGGAATTGTGCTTCGATAGAGATCTGGATCACGGATAGACCATTTCGTGCTTCCAACCCCCCGCTGATCCGTTGTAATATCTTTCACCCCGCGTTTGAACTCCCCCTCGATGTCGAGTTCATCTTGCGCTCGAAAGAATAGGCTTGGAAATAGTAGAAGATCCGATCTCTTGAGAGAGAGCCCCCCCCTTCTCTGTCCATGGGACCATGCCTTGACGCCGGGAGGGTGACGGTTTAGGCTCAGTCCTTCTCCGATCTCTTTTGGGCCGTCGACTTTTTTCTTGTGTCCCGTACCTGGCCGTTTACGCCGAGCCTCTCGAACAATGCGTCTTTCTTTTCTAACCTGCAAGTGGACCGCGAGGCGCCCTTAGTAGTCGTCATATATTGAGATTGTTTTGGGCTGTATTGATTTTATTTCGCACCATGCCGTTTTTTGGTATTGGAACGGAGTTAAAACCTTTCTATTGGTTCTTATTGCGTGGTAAACCTTGCTGGCAGATTTTTCCCTGTTTTCTGGGCTTTCCCCTCTGCGAGCCGCCGGATATAATACTGCCCTTCGGCTTAGCTCCTTATAATAGTCGGCCCGTGCAATCTAGCGTCTCCCCTCCCGACTACCACTTTCCAGACCAGGTCTCGTCTAGCACAAGGGTCCTTTTCAATCTGTCAATACCCCCCCCCCTTGTCTACTTTCGGACTTTGGAGTACCTTCTTCATTAATTTTCATTTTGCCCAAGCAGATAGAGGCATTTCCCTGCGGGCATCGTAGATTTCCCCGCCGGGCCCCGACGGTTGTCGACTTTACTTTCACTGATTTGCGAGCTACGAGGCGTTTTTGTCCAGAAATCATGTTGGTTTTTGTTAGAAGGTTGGACCGCGGTACAGATGCAGTGGCTGCTCCCCCTTGTCTGGGGTTCCACCCCCCAACTACCCTTCTCAAAATCCCTTGTATTCTTCTATTTGAAAACCAAACGGTGCCCAGGATTTTCGTTTTCCCCTCCCCGACTCCCCCCGTGGGAGTTACCCTTTCTCTTCGGTCCCCCTTCCTTCGATAGGGATCGCCACGCTCCTTTTCTAGTTGCATTTCTCTCTTGGTTTTGAGAGACAAACCGTTGACCTTGCGACTGTCGGGCACTTGGGGGTGTGGTGAGAGACTCTGCCCTCGTTGGTTCCCGGCTGCGGCTCTTTCCTCGCCTTATCGCGTTCTGGGGAGTTGTTCCCAACACCTTTTTCTTCTTCAAGTCGTCTGAAGGAAGCATTCGTCGCCACTCCCCCACGATCCTTTTCCTATTTTTTCCTTCCATACTCTTTTTTTTTTTGAGAGCGCTTCTATTATTTTTTCTGAGACTGGAATCGCTTTTCTTCAGCGGCATTAGTCCCCCTTGTCCCTCTTTTCCCCCCCCGGAACCGATACCTTTCCTTTCCCCCCTTTTCCTGAGGCCCGCGGCACCTTTGGATAGTAGAGATTTCTGTCTCATTTCAATGTGTTCCGCTTCTTCTCTCCCAGGAGCGGTTTACTCGTTTTTTCCACTCTCTCCTTGGTCCCCCTCCAGTCTGTTAATAACCCTCCTTTGAACGACGGGCCTCCTTGGACCCCACCCTTTGATCTTGCCTTACTTCGTGTTGCCCCCATTCTTTTTTCTCAAGCCGTTTCCTCTGCGGGCGCTTTTTTTCTTCGTTACAACGGCGAACAACCTTACCCCCTTCTTATTGTGTTCCAAACGTCCCTTTTTCCGAGAAATAGAAGGGCACGTCTTCCAGTCCCCCCCCCCTATCACTTGACTTCCAGTCTCTAAGGAGTTACCTTTCCTTGCTAGCCCAGATTCTTGAAAAATCACCCATTCTCCTTCGGTTTCTCTCCACTTGCTCTTTTCAAAATGGAGACCAGATTTCCATGAAGTTGCGATAAGCGGATTCCTTCCAGTTTCATTTTTCTAGTATCCGTCTACTTTTTTTTTGACCGTTTAGACGCCCCCCTGAGCTCTCCCCCGCGAATGATGTTAGACCTTCTCCCCTTTCAAACGATTCCAACTTTCATACTTTATCTGCCCCATTCATTTTTACCCCGAAGCCCTTCTCCCGAACAATGGCCCCCCACGCGTTCCCCCCTCCCATCCCACCGGCCCCAAAATGGGTGGGCACTTTTTTTTGCATTAAGTTCCAAGCGCCCCGTTTTTCCCCGATTGACTTTTGTCTCCCCCCCTCGTTCTGTTTCGCGTCACCTTTTTTTTTATTGGACCTCACTGCGACTGTTTATTCGAGATCTTCAACAAGTTGCGACGGCAACCCTCCCTTTTCCTGTTGTGACCAATTCTCCTCGGCCTTTTTGATTTCGCTCACTACGTTGTGCCCAAATTCCCAAGAGTACATGTCCCTGTAAAGGAACCTTGGATAGAGGTGTGTCGGGTCGTGGTCGCAGAGGAGAAGATTATCTTTTTTCCTGTACAGCATTCCCACCCCAGAGCTTTTTTCATGACCTGATCGGTCCCCCCCTACCGTCACGCGACGATTCTCTTCGGTAGGAGTACAACCGACGAAATGCATTCTTTTCTTGTGTTTCGCGTGAATCTGAGAGGCATTCCGCGCCCTCGATCACATTCACAATCCCCCGATCGACGGGTCCCCTTCGCCCTCAATCTTTCGGTAACCTCGGTCTCTTACCTTTAGAGACCCTCTTGCCTTTTTAAGTTAACCCCCTCTTCAAATCAAGGCGCAACGCCCCCCCTCCCCCTTCGGGGTACCGGGGGGATGCTCGTGTCGTGACCGTCTCCGCGCTGAGTTACCTTTCTTTTCCTCGATGGCGGTCACGGCCCCATGGGCAGAGGCTGAAGGCAGTCCTCGTTTTTTGCCCAAACGAGCCCCGTTCTCCCCACCCCCCAACACTAAGTGACCTTGTTTCTCATACCGTGCCTTTCTCCTCTGGTATTTTAGCCACGTTTCTCCATTCCCCTTCCGACGTTTACCGCCACCTGCTCCTTGCTCGGAGCCGCAGATTTTTTGCGAAGCCTTGAAGCTGTTAGCCCGGTCCCCCCACTTCCCTGCCGGCTTCGTTAAGCATTTCGGGCCGATTGGGTCTTCTAGAGTACCCCACCCGTCACACAGGGCTTGTTCCTTCCAGTGGGCAACCCTGCCCCGAACGGCTGTCGAACCTTCGCATTCTCAACCCCTAGAGACCGGTACGCGTCTCCTCCCCCCCCTCCCCCTTACTTGAGCGCCATACGAGCTGAAGCCATACCCTCCATGAACTTTTCGTAGATTGCCCACTCCCAGTCCCCTACAGCGTTCTACGGCGAGTTCTTTGGTCACTGCCCTAGGTTGCGAGTTCCCCCCCCCTCCCATGAAACTCTGTTAATTGATTTACGGTCGTCGCCCCGTCTGAGGTTCGTGGGCGAAAGTTTGCCCTCGGTGTTGAACGCCCGGCAGTAGATACTCCATTGGCCGCTACCCTGTCAGGGCCTTTCGTGGAGGTCCTCGAAAATACTCTAAAATAGTCCTCCTCTCCCCAACCCTTGATGAGACCTGTCTCTTTTTCCTGAATCGGGAGTTCTGTCTTTTTTTTTGAGGACAGCCTGCTGAAAATACCTCTTACTTTTCTCGTTTCCTCGGAAGCCCGTCCCCTGCCCATCTTCGAACGCCTGATTGCCGGCCCTCCGGCACATAGGCAAATATTTGCGGCAGGACCCCCGAATCTCTTCTGATTTGAACCCCTCCATTGAAGGGCTTTGTCCTCTTTACAGTCCCCAAGTTCGACCCTTCATCTCGAACTCCATTTGTTCATTTCACAGATGGTGACCAAGCCCTTGCTTACCTTGTGAATTTGAATGTCAACCCCCTCGTGACCTATTTGGGGGGGTTGGTGGGGGATTCTTCCCATTTTCCCCGTAGTGTTTTTCGTGACTCCTTGACAACTTCGACCTTCCTTCCTTTCAGGAACGGCCTGCGTTACGGTTAAGACCTTTCACCCCCCATTCAATGTTTTTATCGTTGACGCGGTCGGTTTTTCCCCGACCCGAGGTGGTCTCTGTGTTACGCCCCCTTCCGTTTAAACGTGTCCTCTCTGTTGCCCTGGTTTATCCTTTTGATTTTCTGGGGAAGGGTCCGACCCCCCCTTTCTTATTAAGTTCATTTCGGTCCCCCCGGCCCCAAACTCCTGTCCTGTGGGCCCCTTTTTTCAGATCTCCGCAACTTTTGCCTTTTAACAGAGATTTGAAAACCGTGGGCTCTCCTCCGACTAGTTTGCTAGTCCTCGTCTCCGCCCGTATGGTCCGATCGGCTCGTCTTCCCTTTGATAGATGTTTTTTTTGGCCCCCCCCCTTTCACGTTCCCCCCCCCCGTAGAGTCCCCTTTGTGTCCCCTTTTTCCCCCCAAACGTCAGATGGTCTTGCTTCTCTGAATAAGAGTGAACCCCAGTGACTTTTCCAAGCGCCCAGTCCTGAAGTTTGGAGTCTTACATTCCTTGGATAGAGTTCCGTTATTTGCTCCCTCCGCTTGGGCGTCTCTCTGTGTCGTATTCGTAAGTTTCCGTCTCGTCCCGCGGACCGGACAATGACCCAGCGTTTTTTCTGTCTTTCCCCTCTTCGGATGTTTTGCACGCGTCCTCGGATGTCCTTTAGTTGACATACTTTCTGGCTGTCCTCTTCGCCATTGAGAGAAGATTCTTGCTCTCTGCACTTTTTCTTAGACCTGCTTCGGTCAATCCTTTTTAAATACCTCACGATTGTTCCGGAGGTGTCTGTAGCCTTGAGTAGTTCCTGGATCCCGATATGGTTATAAATCCAACTAAGCTGCCTTTTATTTGACCTTCCTACTATTTTTTGTTGGGGGGGCTGTGATGACATTAGGCTTATCCCAGAGGGTTCTACCGGTCCCCTTTGAAATTGACGAGTGCGCACACTCGACCCCATCTCGCTATAGGTGTTAGTTTCTCGGATTTTCACCGTTCCCTGCCCATCTAACCCCCCAGAGTCACATCTATTGAAGTCAGAGATTAGCCGTGTGAGCCTTCCCCCCCAATTCGATTTTCTTTTTGATAAGTTCCCCCTTCCCATATAGACTTTTCCCGTTTCTTATGACGTTCTTAACGTTCCCGTCAACGAGGGGTCGTTCTTTCTGCTTCTGCGCCCCCCATTCCCTATTGATCCCCTGATTTTTTCCGCTGAGAGCAACCACGAAACGTCTCGACTGACCCCCCCGATCCC
>Ga0179593_1396267_pt1 | contig 15496 bp, 10 predicted proteins | sample CZODoug2_1_08_16_FD_185931 | JGI IMG/M metagenome (GOLD analysis project Ga0179593, IMG submission 185931) | Vadose zone soil fungal communities from Angelo Coast Range Reserve, California, USA - CZODoug2_1_08_16fungal (PacBio error correction) | ecosystem: Environmental > Terrestrial > Soil >... | reverse complement strand
GAGGACTCTTCCGTTTCTCCTAGTCACTCGAAACCCATCCCGTCATATCTTCCCAATTATAATTCTTTAACCTTATCATGATTTACTCCTGGAACCCCGCCCACGAAACAAGCGGACTTATCGGGCCTATCCATTCATTTCAAGTGATGAACCTCGTCCCCCCTCCTTCCTCGGGCCTGGGAGCCTCCACTTTTCCGCACCTCGTTTGGCAGACGGTCCCTTAGCCTTTCCCGACATCAGCTAAAACCTTCCCATATACATTTCCTCGGAAAAAATCCGATACCTTGAGTACAATATGTTATAATCCCATTCGACTACGTACACCTATTTGACTACGGCACCCAGAGTTGGAGGACAAAAAACAATCCAAGAGGGCTGTAGTACTCCCTTGGTCGCTATCCTACCTTCGTTCCTCAGACCCCCCTCCCTCCCTTCTCCTATGTTTCCTCACAGGCTCGCCCCAACTTCTGTGTCACCCGCGTCTCCCAACCCAAGCTACCGCTGCCCAGTCGCCAAACGAGGCCCGATCATCTCTTTTCTGCATCTTTAGAGTGGGGATAACCAACTTATCTCCCTTGGTGCCCCAGATTTTCTCAAGTAATCCGCCGGGAGACAGAAGCGGAACTCTCAGGGGAAGTCCCCCAATTCCCTTCTATCCCGTTTAGAATCCCCCCCTTGTTTCGCCTAACGCAGCCCTTTTCCGACCCAACTGATCTTCCTCCAAGCTGTCTTCCCCTACCACGTTCCTTAAAGGGCGATCCTTTGTTATTCGCAACGTCTCTACCCTCTTATTCTTTGTACTCCCGCCCCCTCAAGCGTGTCACCCCTTCTTGGTCAACAAGTACCCTCAACTTTAGTGACATGCCCACCCTGAAGATGAACCTGATCTTCTATCAACTATCTCTTCTAACCTTCTTCCCCATGGCCGTTGCTTCCTGAACTCTTCCACACCTTAAGGTCGGACAAACGCTCTGCCCCCCTGGTCCTCTTTACATACTGATGCATCAATCCATTGCGCGCCTTGGCATTCCCCCCTCCCCCTTTAAATTCTTTGCGGTAATACGCGCATCGATCTTTCGTAAACTAGTCCAGCTAATCCCTGATGACGTTTTACAATGAGCGCTCTTTCTCTCTCACCAAGTTTTCACCCATTCCTGAGCACGGCCTCGAAGTTCACTTGCATTTAAAAAAACAGGCCGTGTCTCGTCCGACCGGGCTTTGCTAAAAACTTACCCCCCAAGCTTGCCTCTGTGGTGTATCATTTTCTCCAGAGCAAATAGTCTCTCGTCAACCTGCTCCCTAGCATCATTTTCCCCTTCATTGATGGTAGATCTTTTACCACCTTTATAGCGTACGGTCTCTTAGTCAGCCCTTATTCTGTACTCCACACTCGGACCTTTTTGTTACACCATTGTACCTCTAGCCCCCCTTGTCAAGCGCAAATGTCCTCCCCCTGGGTTCTCACCCCTTCCGTTCCTTGGTTTCTCACCACCTTACTCGTTTACATAAGCAGTAAGTCCAAGTTTCTTTTCCTAGACTCCATGCCTGATTACGCCCCGTTCAAAAGTTTTGGACCTCCATTCTCCATGCACTCAAACGCATTAATCTTCGGTCTTCTATGGTGGTTTCTTTCTTTTCCCCAAGCCCCGCAGCAAGTGTTGGTTTCCGCCGGGCTTTACGTATGCGCCCCCCAGTAGTTCCTCCCTTGACATTAAATCCACGGTTTTTCTTTCAGTGACGTTCCCTTGAATCTGGTACACGTCACGTCTTCCCCCCTCTTTTTTTCAGGTTGCTTTTAACCTTCCCTATTAAACGCTAAAGCGAACCCCCCCTGAGTTTATCCTTCATTATGAATGCCCGTTCTGTGGTTTCTCCAACCCCAACATTCCCCTCCTTTTTAGTGACCATCGTTGTTGTTCTACGGTCTGTAGTTCAACTCTCCTTATCCCATCTCGTACCACGGCTATTACCCCCTGCCTGACGTGGACCAAACAAGCGAGTTACCGATCTTTGACTCATTCATCATATAATCTCTACCATCATTCGTTCGTTTTTCTGCGTCCTTCTCAAATCCCAAGTACCTCTCGTGACAGTTACACACCATTGTACTTCGGCACATCTTTTTGTGCGTCAAAACCCCTTTGGTTCTTACCACTCCTTTACTAAAACCTCCAGATTGGCTTGGCGATGGTAGTGGGCTCGTTTTCCCCCACGAGCCCCGGATGCGTCTAACGAAGCCTTGGGGCTATGTTTCTTAAAAGTTACACCTAAACGTTCCCCTCCGGTACAGACCAGAACCCCCCAAACTTCCCTACACCACCCCGGGAAATATACACTGGGGCCTCTGCCCGAGCGCATATAATTCCTTTGGATGTCGCACCCATTAACTTGACCGATGAAACTCCCTTTCTTCTCCACCTTCTGAAAGCGGCGATACTGCTCAATATTTTCACAATTTCCTTCTTCCTCGTTTTATGTATCCTACTCGCAGGATTTCTCGTGGCCAGGAATCTTGTCGGAGGTTTCTTTAATGCTTATCTCTTTTCGCACTCTGTTTTCTTGGATTTGACAAGCCTTCCTTCTGCCCTCTTCACAGTAGCGGTTCTTTTTTTTCTCTTACCTCCCAGTGTTTTTGGTGACGACTCCCCGCAACATCAGATTTTCTGTACACTTGTCATTGCCGGGTGGATGGTTTTCTGGTTGCTCACCGGGTTCCTTATCCTTGTCTACCCCTCCGTTACATCCTGCGCCTCACCCACCGCTTTTCTCTTTTCGTGTGTTATGTTTTTTTATGTTTTATCTGTGTTAGCTCTTGTGTCAGGGAGCCGGTACTTTTCTAGGTTTATCAGTGCTTCCATCCCCCCTGACTTATTCACTCCGGTTCTGTCAACACCCCAGCCCCCCATATGCCCCCCCTATCCGCTTCCTCCCTAATAACTCCTGTGGTGCCCCTGTCTTGGTTCCCACCGAACCGCGTTAGAGATCATCCCCAGTCTGAAGACATGTCTTTTCCTCCCATATTTCTTGCTTGGCTCCCCCGGTGGAAAATCCTATTATACCAAGCTCAGCTCCTTTCTGGTACGAAGCTTCCAATATCCTCTGAGTAAGATCTCACCCTATAGGCCGACATTTTGCTTTCCCAGCACCCTTTAGATGGGAGGAATGAACTGGTCACCCCGCTCCGACGGTGCGCTTAGACGTTGAGCATATAACATATAATTTCAACGCACCGCTGGCACCAAGCCACCTCCCCCCCCCTGCCGCTCGACCTTTATGATCAGGAAACCTGAGAAATGGGGTATTTCTTTCCTTCCTAAGATCGCCATCCTCAACTCCTACCCGTCTGTGAGCCCTCTAATTCATCGGCACATGGATCTCCTCAAGCGTATCCCACCCCAGCCTCACGAGAATCCGCCCCCCACCCCCTCACCATTGCCACGCCCGACTCCTCCTCCCGTCCTTCCCCCCCCTTTCTCCCTCCACTGCCGTACTCCCACTGATTCTCTCCATGTGATCTTCGAGTTCCCTGGTTTGGCGAGCCGCTATCCTTCACCCCCTAAGAAAACTTCCGACGGAGCGTCCTGCCCAACCGTTAACCCCCTCCCGCTTTTAAGTTTATGGCCAGTGCCTGACCACCCTTTTATCCGCTACAGTTTGTTTCCTTCTTTCCGCTTCTTACCCCCCCCCTCTTCTTCTATTCGCCACTACCTCCTCCCTTTTAAGAATTGCTCCGTTAACTCTCTGAAGCTTGACGGTTCTGACAGTAAGGCCTTTTTTTTCTACGGTCTTTGCGACCCCGATAGATTTCGGTCAATTACGTTTTAGCCGGTTCTGCAGGGATTTTTGAACCACCTACCGTGTATTTTCCATTCTTTCCCAATGTTCCAATTCGCTAGGTGGCGTTATCGGAGTTCTCCCCGAACGTTGAGGATGCTCGACCCTCGCCACGTCGAACTCTTCCTTTTCCTTATATTATAGCGGAAGCTGGAATCGTCAGGATGAATCTCTAGATTCCCGTCATTTGCTCTTCTGCGGTTTTAAACCCCTCCGGCCACAGAACTTATTTCACACTTCCACCTGATTCCTTGATTCTCATTGATTGATCGTACCTCTTTGTGCCCCCCAACCCTTTCTATGATGCACTCCTGCATCTTCACTCATCGATTCGCCGAAACCAAAGCCCTTTGCGTTTTTGGCAGTCATGGTCCTGCGGCCGTGAAAATCCCCATTCTCGCCCGCTATCAGGGACGATCTTGGAGAGATACCTGGTGGCCTTTCCCTCTGTGATGCTCCATACCTTCCTTTGTTGCTATTAGATCCTCCAGCCCTCTTTGCTCTTCCCGCGCGGCGGGGTCAATAACCCTCTCGAGTGGTAATTCGATCGCCTTTTCCCCTCCCTTGAGGACACACCTGTTGAGCCAAGTGATCTTAGCTGGTTTTTTTTTCCCAGGCGATTACATTGTCATCTTCTACTTCTTTCGAATCAAACCCCCCAATCAAGCCCGCCGATTGACTTCCTTCCTGATCTTTCTACTTTCACTTCACGCTACGGCCTCAAGGAATATCCCCCAAAAAACCCATCCTACGCACCAGCCTCGCGGTCCGGAGTCTTTGACTCGCTGATCTTATGGCCTTCCTTTGGGTTCCAGAGTGCAAATTCGCTGTGGGAGTAGCTCCTCCCCCCCATTAAATGTCCAGTCACACCCATTTTAGCGCCCTTCTACCCCGATCCGGTTCCTACTCCTCGTTAGCGCGATTCGTGTTCGAACGTAGTTCGCCTCGGTTAAACCGTCGCCCATAAACGACGGCCATGGGCTAGTGTAGTTTGCAGCAAGCATCTAACGTGCGCGAGTTCTTTCTTCTCAGTGTCCCGCCTACCCGATGCGCTATTCATCCGGCTCGAGAGGGTCCGAAAGCCCCCGCCCACCCCCCAATCGCTTATACATATGTGTGATCCCCCCTCCATTACCCCGATCCTTTTTATCGGTTAGGTTACCCTCAACGTCCATAACTATTGGCTATTACCCTTCGATTGGATACGTCTTAAATGAGGCGTCTGTCGTCATCCCCCGCTTCCTTCCTTTCCTCCAGAGAGCAGCGAAGTTCCCTACCCCTCGCTGCGTCATTCGTCGCTCGTTATCCCCCATCCGAACCACTTGAATTCAATTAGATACCTGTCCTGATTTCTGACCCCCAACCACGAGGCCCCCCCCAAGGCTCAAGAACTCTGGTTCAGTGCTACGTCATGCGTCCCCCTCGTGCTGGTTCTGGCTTTTCGTTTCCCCTGCCAGCCCGCTCGCACTTCGGGGCGACTGCAAAAGTCCTCCTCATGAGCCGCCTCAGTCAACTCTATCTCCGGCACCCCCAGCCCCTACCTGACCCATATGGCTACCCCCCACCTCACTTCTATACCGGCACAAACCGGCCAAACCCATATCGAAATTTTCTTGGTTTGTTTCTATGGCCTATTTTTGCTTGTGAACCTTTAAATTTGACGCCCGAGCTCCATCCAGCCTAAACTGCACTTTCCCTTTTGGCCTACCCCTTAGAAGCAACGTGTGACCTCCACCGCTTACGCCTTTTTGCATTCTTATTCCTGGCGAAGTACTTGTCATGTCAGTCCTCGTCGACCATTTCCGGACCTCATAGCCTTAGATCAGGCCTCCTCTCACTCAAGTACGGTCTTGTCCTTTATTCGAAGACTAAATGTCTGAGCCAACGCCCGCTTTTCGCCCACGTCACCCCGTAAGAGATGTCACCTTCCTTTCACTACATTCCACGTTGTCCCCTTTCCCCCCTGTCCAGGCTCCTTTTCCACGCCCTTCGCCCCCAGTTTACTTTGATCCGCGTAGGAACGAACCAGGATGCCCCCCTATTTCACGCCTTTTGTATTGGTCCTTTCCTAAATAGAGGACCTTCCCATTTATCCCGATTCCTACAAGCTTCGAACCGTCCCCATGGGAGCCCTGCTGTCCCTCATCCCAATGCTAGTCTTATTCAAGTGTCAGTCATTCTCCTGCGTTGAATCTTACCCCACCGGGTAGATGCCCTTTTCCCTCCAATACGTTCGAGAACGTATCTATGAACCCCCGTCACATTACCCTGTTTCTTCTTTGAACACTGGCGCGGACTCAGATCTTTCTCACAAGTTAAAAATTACGCCCTCGCGATGTTCTCAGTCTTCCCAAAATACTCCGGAGATATAAGGGCTTGGACTAAAACGCCCAAACCATCCCACCTGCTGATTCCTCCTTTCTCCTCCCCCCTGCCGGAACGTGTAAGGTACTACCTAAACCTCCCATGATCATTGCGGTTCAGAAGAGGCTTGCATCGCGTTCCTTACATTCTTTGAGGACCGTTTCCTACACACAACCGTCAAAGTGCACACAATTGTCCTTAACGACTCCGTTCCCAATTTAACACACCCGCTCTACCCACTTTCCTCCCATTTTCCAACTGTAAGATTGATCTTCCCTTCCAACTGGAAACAATTCATGCTCCCCCACGTAATAACAAGTATTTCGTGTAATAGCCGTAAAGAAAAACAGATACCTCTATCAACCGTCTCTCCTGTAGTCCCCCCGCTTAAAGTCGTAGTTACTTTGGTCGTTCAAGGGTAAAATCCAGCTCCCTCCACTTTTGTCTCCGTTTTTTGAGATGGCCAGGGCGCCCTCATATATACCACAGGCCGCTCTTCACCTCCATTCGTGGGTCCACGTTGCTATCCATGTGCGAAGTTCGTAACATCCGGCTCTCAATTTTCTCGGTCTTGCGAAATCCCTGAAGCTAGGGAAATCAAACCCTAAACCCAGTTTTCTCCAGGTTCCGATCTATCCAGACAGGTGATTCTTGTCCCTAGTGGGCTATACTCCCCTTTGCTACCCCCCCGTCCCATCGACTGCCATCCTGCAACTCTCGATTGATCCAGGTCTGTACCGCCAGTAACCCTAGACAACAAAGTTGAAAGGACCCTTCCTGAGGTCCCCCCCCTGTTCCTCAATGTATTATTCTGAATCAGTTTGATGCTTTCCCCTCCTTGTGGCCCTGGCTTTCCTCTGCCAATCGTATTTCCTTCTCTCAAGAGATCGTGTAATACCTGATCATTACCTGACCATTACGGTCTTTTTGTGTACGCCGGTCTTCGAAAGTGGTAAAAGCGTACCCAATTGCTTTTCTTGTATTTGGTTGCGTGGTCCGATAGTGGTTTCTCTCCGATGGTTCTTAGCCTTGAGTCTATTACTTTCCTTCTGTGATCACAAGCTCGGTTAACCTCTCCCCCAATAAACCGGGCATCCCCCCCGCACCTTTACCAACTCAGCTAAAATCGAACGGATTGTCCCCCTCCCACAAACTTGTGCCCCCCTTTTCGCACCGGAGAAACATGGCTAAGATTGGCATCTAAAGTGTACTTCAAAGTCCTCTGGTTCGGGCTGGGGTTCCTTTCGTTTATTCTTCACCCACAATTTTTTGATCGCCCTAGGAACGTCTTTCTCCGCGAGGGGTCTGAATATGCCGGTTCCCTCCCTCTTCCGTTTGTTGCCTTGATTTCATTTCCTTCCGCTCGACGACACGCGTCATGGAGCCCGCGTCCCCGTTTTTTGTTACTAACGAAAAACTTTCATTCCTGTGTAACTTATTTCTTGCACTGGGCATCGCCTCGCTGTTCCTTCAGGAGGTTTCCTTGCTCTCTCTTTGGTGTGCTCTTCTTCTCTCAAAATTCCCCCCCTATTTTCCGGCGGGTTATGAGCCTTTGTTCTGTGGGTTTTCTGGTAACCTGGCAAATCATATCTCCAGTTACCCCTATCCGACGGCTCGGTTTCGAAATCGGTATTTCTTTCTTTACACACAAAACGCACCGAGATACTTCGACTCAAGTTCTCTTTCCCCCGTCTCTTTCCTCCAAGACCCGGGAGTGGTGACACAGTTGTACGATGTCCCTTCCTCAAATGAACGCTGAAGTCCCCATTCTTCATCCCTTTGGCTCTTCTTCCCTTGCGCGTTGAAAGGCGCCCCAACGACCGGGAACCTCACGATCTCGCCGGGACCTTCCCCCCTGCGTTGGCGATTCTCAAGCTCGTCTTACGCTCTTTTTTACGGGGTAAGACGGGCCGCCGCTCTAGAAAGATCGATTCATTGCGGGCCTTATGCTTGTTGTCGATTCTTTTTGCCTCCAACCGCCCCGATATGGGCCTCGTCCAATTTCACAATTGGCATAATCCGTTATGCTCACTCTGAGCAAACTTCTCTCCATTACGCTTTCGCCTTTTCCCTTCCCCCCTGAGGTTTTGTACCGACAAAGTTTGAAGCTCCGATCTCTTCTCCTCGTTGCCCACCGTTATATCAATACGATATTGGCCGTACTCCAATCCGTGATAATCAGTGGGGTCCATTTGTTGTGCGCTCGACTATGTCTGCTCGAACAAGCCACTCTTCCTTACGAATCTGTGACCCCTTTGACACAGGCCTCACCGCCGATTAAGGCGAATGGCTTCCTCCCCCGTTCTTACCTCGTTTCGATTGCGGAAGTGGTCGGTTTGCCGGCCACGCCCCGTTCCCGCTTACGTACCTCAGAATCTGTTCCGAAGCTGCTCACATGCCTTAATCATTTTAGGTCATCTCTAGACCTGTGGTGTTTTTAGTGCCTCCTCGACCTCGCGACAAATTAGGAGGAATCCAATTTTCAAACCCTTGTTGTTTATCCGCCAATAATTTTCTAGAATCATAGACCGTGCCTTTCGACCTCTCAATTATATAGGGTTGTCCTCGGCGTCGACTTTGAAGCAGGCTCAAGGCTGTAGAGACTTAATACCCCGTCCCTCTTTTTTACTTTTAGTGAGCCGCTGTCTTCGTTTCCAAGCTTCTGCATTTCTACTTTCCATCTCTTTGGCTCCCTGTCTCAGTTCCTTCTAAAACGGTTGTCTACCAACCCTTTTCCTCCTTCCTCATCAACTGATGACTTTCCGTTTCATGTTTTAGATATATTTATATCCGGCCTTTCTTACATGCATTACCCCCTTGTTCTCTATTCTTCCACTCCCCGAACCACCGATATTTATTGGTTCGAGATCAAACGAGCACGTTGCGCCGGGATTGTGCTTGATCCTGGTTCTACCTGCTGGACGCTTCACTAGCTTTGACCCAGGTCCCCACTCTCGGATTCCCCGCAACTGTTTTATGACATTGATCCTCCACTAGCGTTTTCCTACTTTTTTGCAATTTTATACCTTTGACGCGGGGAAGTACAAACGCATCTTTCCTTATGTTGACTCCGTCCCCCACCCTTGAGTCCAAGTTCAGTGTAGTCTTCTCGACAGTGACTTTTCTGGGCTTTCGTAGAACGGGCTTTCCCTCTCCCCCCCTACAGTGCTGGCATAAACAGTCCCATGACCGAATCCCATTGCGGCGGAGCCTAGATCTATGTTCGTGCCAAGATTGTCAATGCAAACCGCTTCGAGTTTGGCATATCGCCGCCTTATTGCCCACTCTCTTTTCCGTTGGAGTAGGCAGCAGATTTAGGTTCGGCCGGGAACCGCCTACCTTTTGCTCCCCTTGGTTCTTTCGATCGATTTTCGTTCCAGGAAGCTAGTCACTCATCAGGACAGACGCCCTCTGATGACAGTACCTTTTAGTCACGGTTTTCCGCTTTGCGTTACAAGACAAATGTAGTGCCGATGCACCTTATCCCAACTCATGTTCTCGCAGCCTTTCTCGTTGTCCTCCTCTTCCATCACCATACTTCCCTTACCTCCGTTGGTGGTCAGTCTCCGCGGGTCCGTTCAGTGGATGCCCTCCTCTTGTCCTACGCAAAATGCCACCAGCATTTCAGGCGCTGCGTCAATCGTATGTCCACATTGAGTCCCCCAGTTTTCTTTTCTCGGCGTCCTTTCATTCCTTCTTTAACCTTCCCAACTTGGGATGTTTCCGATTGGCTCCTTTTCCTTCCTCTTCCTTCTCTTTTCTCTCTATTATAAGTGTTGTTGTAGTCTGAGACTTTTTACGAATCTTCCCAGCCGTATCCAATCGTCCCGCACCGGCCGATTCTCCATTCCTTTTCAAACGTGCGATGACTAACCGAAACTCCCAATTCGCTGTCAAGACCTCACCTTGCGGAAGGTCCACCATCGTCTTTGGACTCCTCCAGTAGAAAACATTTCCTCCCTGCCTCGGAGGCACCCGCCCCTGAGACCCCCTCGCTCCTAAGTTTCCCAACCGAGCGGCTTCATATGGAATATCATAGAATTTATCTTTTGCCGTGATTAAACAGAGCCTCCTTACCCCCCTCATCTCGAACGATGTGGCTTCTTCCATTATCCGGTCTATGGGTAACCTGGTGGCCCCACATCTTGACGCTCGATATCTTCCCCCAGAGCTTCGCCCCCCCTTGCACTTTAGGTGTTGCCAAAAACGCCAAGAAAGCGTTCGCCCTCCCTCTCTCACGACACTCGGACCGCGAGCCTCTACTCTCTCGCGCTTAATATCTAGTACCGAGACTTTGGGACCCGAAAGATCGTAAAAGCCCGCCTAGCCCATTTTCCTCCCCTCCGGTCTTTCCCCTTTCTTTATGTTGTCGAAGATCAATGTCGGAGCCCACCAGAAAGCATTTCGACCCGAACACCTCTCTACTTTCCCCCCTACCAGCTGAAGCCCACGTCTGACAGGGCCTCAGAATTCGCGGCATTCCAGTTTTCCTTCCTTTTTGCCGTACCGTAACTGAGCCCCTTCTTTCCCCCAGAGTCTAATATCCTGCTTAATTATGTTGAATCAGTGCCCACTGACCAAGCCTGATCTTTTCCCCGTACTCTGGTCTTCCTTCCAAGCTTACTCCCGAACATCTGTCCCCCCCCGGCCCCTGAATCATGAACTGAATCACAAATTATTCGCTTCCCCCCCCCTGCGTGGGTCGGTCCCTCCCTTAGGTCTGATCAGTTTTTCCCAGGACCCATAAACTTGGCGTTGAGGTTCGTCCCTGCAACCCGATGGTTCCTACCCTGGTTCAAGCGTATTTGAAACCGAACCAGTCAAATCTTCTGCGGTGGTTCCTTCTTTTGTCGGGCTGTAATCTTTTTTGCACAAATGTCCCCTTATAGCGACACCTTGTTCTGAACGTTCTATCCTCCTTTTAACCCGTTCTCCGGATTTCCGCGGTTTCTTCTACGCTAAACACTTCCCAAAAAAGTTTCTTTGGCGGAGGTCCCGTCCAGGTAAAAGTGCGACGTTTCCCCGCGCACTCCGTCCCTTCGCATCATTTCAACTTTTCTATTGCGAAGTCCTGTCTAATGCAATCCGCGTCCTGCGTGATACGTCTTCGGCTACTTCCCTGTTCAAAACTGATAATGTCCTATCGACCTTGCTTCGTTAACGTATAGCACACTTAACGTGATAAATTCCGTTCACACATTTTTTGCTGTCATCTTTTTTCCCCCCAAATTGTTGACACCTCTTCTTCTATCCTATTGGTATTTGGTCCTCTTCCTCTCCTCCTTGCACCACGACTCATCTCCTCCACCGATTTTGTTCTTCTAACTCCCCCCCCATGCCTTATAAGCATAACAGTCCGGGATTCTAGTCGTTCAACTTCCGTAACTTCCGCCACCGGTCTGATTGTTTTCCCTCGCTGTTTTTGCTATCGCTTGCCCCCACCGTCTGCTCCTCCCTTCACATTTAGTAGACTTTCCCTGCCCCTTATCGCTTTTATCCGTATCCCTTTCTCCTAAATTCAACTGCCATCGTAACCTTCTTTTTTTTTGCGGCTTATTCGTAAAACAGGGAAGCAGCCCGTCGACATCTGACCTTAACCCCCCAATTATTCTCCTTCTCATCCCACCTTCCCCACTATTCAGACCCTTGGTTACATCTCCCCTTTTCCTCTGTCACCTTGTTTTTTGCGTCTTATACTGTTGAGCGAATCGATTCCCATCTCAATTCCTCGTTTTTTTTTCATAGACTTACCGACTGTATATAACAATTTTTTGTGGAAGCCCTTCTATGATAGTTTTTCTTTCCCTGTTTAATCCGGCCCAATCGAGAATATTGGAATCCATTTTCGTCGATTATTCTCATCTCTTGGCACGCCCTTGCCAAGCCCTAATCCCTATTGTGAAGATCATTTCTTTCCATTTTCCCATTCCTTTGCGCGCTGCCCCACGTTCTTTCTTGTGGTCCCCATCCGGTTTCACGGGTACGAGCATTGATATTTTCTTTTCTGTATCGGGCGTGGTTTGTTTGTTCGAGTCTACCGGAGTTGGGCTTGTGTCGGGGACGTTGTTACTGATTCTCCCTCCAACTTTCCCCCCATTATACCCCTCAAAGATCCCCCCTTTTCTAACCTCGACGAAACACAATAAACTTTCGGAGCATACAAACTCCGGTCAACAAAACGTTGACTTGTGAGGATCAGATCTCCCCATAGAGCATGCGCCCACATCTCCTCAATGATGAAACATTTGCTCCAAACTTATCCCTGCAGAGGCGACACTTCAATGCAGTGCAACTACGTGACGGCAACATTCCCCTATATGATTTGCCTCTTCCACCAACGACGGGGATTTTCGTGGGTCCAGGTGTTGACACGTCCGTGTAGCCCCGGTTCCCCATTTAACATTAGTAATTTCTTTCTTTCTTTTTTTCCCTCCCCTACTTTTTGGTTTTTTGTGGAGAAGAGATGAATCCGTATCTTTCTGACCCTTCCCACGGTCTCCCCTTGAGCGCGCCCTCCCACGAGTCGTTTTTCGATCCTACCTTAAACGAAATTCTCTCGCGACTTGTGTCTTGTCATTACAATTAGTTGCTCTTTGTTTGCCATCGCCTCTGCGGTTTCTCCGGTTTTCCTCCCCCTTCTTTTTTTTTCCGTTTTTCTTGTTCTCGGACAATCCTCGATTTAATCTTGCCTCACAATCCCCTTGTGTATATTTTTTCGGGTGTTCTCCGCTGTATTGTTTTTTCGGGTATTTTTTGTAACGGGATGAAAGACAGTGGTGTACAGCCTATGATCAGTTCCCCCAGCCCGACGGCATCTTGAGCAAAAATGTAGCTCGTTTGCAACCCCAATCCGTCCCGTTGACACATCGCCCCGTCCCGTCCTATTCTTCTTTCCATCGTTAGAATCAGACCCTGCTGATTCTTTTCTACCACAAGAAGATTCGCTCACTTGGACTGTCTCCTTTAACCTCTTTATCTCTTTTCTCCCCCCCAATTCTTCTCTGGCTTGCGCAAAGGGGACACGATTCTCTCAAGAGCCTATTCCTAAGATGATTGGCCCTCATGTTAATCCCCCCCCCGTACTTTGGCCATCCTTTCGTCTATCCGTCCCCTGTGTATACCAGCAGGTTTTTCACTGCATCCTTTTACCTTCGCTCCCTCTGAGTTGCTCGGAATGTCCGTCTATTCGCGTTGAGTCACAACCTAACCCCTTCTGTGGAACGCACCTATTTTTTCCTTACCCACGCCGCACACGTAAGTTTCTGTTCTGTATTACCCCATGGCAGCAACCTGTGGGTTATCCACCTCTTTTCCTCTTCCCTACGGCCTCCCACCCCCTTCTTTTTCCCGTTTGTCCCTCCCTTGACGCACGAGCCGGTTACCCCCTGATCCCTTTTACCCATCTAGTTTACGGAACCCTTATTCCATCTTCCCCCTTATCAAATTTTCTTCTTCCCTCATTATCTCTTCAAGGTTCTATATCAAGTGGTCCATGTTTTTGGGCGAGACGATCCCATCCCCACCCGGCGTAATTATACCCCCTCCCCTCTTCGGTCTGAATTTGAAGCCTTCCTTTCAGCCACATCACCATGCGCACTCCCTCCCCAGATCCTCACCTTTGGCTTCTGATTTTCATACTTGTCCCAAATCGGTGTAGGAGGATCACGTTTCTGGTTAAATTTCCGGCCTCGCTCTGACCAAATCAAGTATTGCCTTCCCTTCCCTACTTCTCATCCCCTGGTCTTTCCTTTTTCCTCTTCCCTTCTGCGGCCCGTGAACGGTTGAGTTGTTTGACTTGGCTTTTACTGTACTCCTCGCGTGGCCCGGTGCGCCTCTATCTCCGACATCTTCCCCTCAATTTTTTTACACTTGTTTTTTTTTACCCGCCTCTACCTCCACCCGGCAGTACTCTTATCAGGTCCCATTCTCTGACAGTTTCTTAGCCCCCGCAAAAGCTTCATGATCCCTTTTCTGAGCCTTCCCTTTTCTGATCTCCCTCCCCCCTGTCCGCCATTGTCCAGTTCTGCATAGACGATCCTCCGCCCCCCCGTCGACTTTGTTGGGTAGTCAGCATGAATGTCTTCTTTTCCTTTTATATGCATATTCTTGTGCACTCTCACAGCTGGCCTCGATGCGGTCTTTCACCTTAAAACTTTTTTGTTCCACCTTTTCCCCCTGCTCTCATTCTTACTTCACCTCCTTCCCCTGCTTTCCGCTTGTAGGTTAGTCCGCTCTCTGCTTCAGTTCTCGATATCGACTTTTCGCTCCCTGCCCCCCCGCCAAATTTGTTGAGTTGATGCTTCCCCCTTTTCCATCATACCTAGATCCTAGTCGCCCACGATCCTCTTGTGTTCTTTTTTGTCCTCTGTTCTGTCTTCTGCAGGTGAAAAGACTCTCTTCTCCTCCTTTTGCCTCTTTCCAGAACAAAAGTATTCGGAGTTCGTCTTGTGGTGCTTTCTCTGTTGGCGATCCTCCCCCGTTTATAGATTTTTCTTTTCTCGTCGTTGACGGGGCGTTCGTACCCCCCCCCTCCCTCCTAGGTCCCGTTGCAGAATTGCTCCTCGCCCAATCAGTAGTGAAAAATCCTGCCTTCCCCTGGATTATGTTTGAAATTCCTTTTTGTTTCGTGTGCCCGAAAAGTGGTCTGCGTTCCCTCCCCTACCCCTCTATTGCCTTCTGACCCCAATTTCAAAGTACCAAGTATGCTTGAAATGGCGTTAAATGACCGGGCTTCTTCTCGCCCTGATGATAACCTCCCTGCAACCCCTCTACGGGTCAATCGCCAATTAGACAGCCCCCTTCCCGAACAACACAGGTCAGCTTTGCGTTCGGCGCCCCGACGTCCTTCGGCTCGTGTGGAGCCACAGATCTTCTCTCAAATCATTTGGCGATATATGTTGAAGTTAGCTCGAGCGTAAGAATTATTTCCTGCCCCCCCTTCCTTGACCAGAGCGCCGCCGATAGATGCATAGCCAGCCCCCCTCCGCTGATAATTTTTTCCGAAATAGTATTCCTTCTTCCTTAACCTTTCCTGACGAAACCAAGTTATCTCTCCCTTGTTTTTTCTTTCGCCCTTTCATGTGCTCCCTCATTGCTCCTTGTGCCTGACTCCGTCTGTATTCCCCCGTTCTGACGCTGGGCCGCCCCCCCTTCAGCCCGCTAGTCGCTCCCCCTAATGCTCTCTCACATCAACCGAGTTGTCTTTTTTTTTTGTCCAAACATCAACGAATAATCCCCCCCTTCTTCTAACCCCAGCTGTTTTATATGGAAACGTTACTTCTCACGCTCTCCGAACGTT
>Ga0179593_1702926_pt1 | contig 15498 bp, 23 predicted proteins | sample CZODoug2_1_08_16_FD_185931 | JGI IMG/M metagenome (GOLD analysis project Ga0179593, IMG submission 185931) | Vadose zone soil fungal communities from Angelo Coast Range Reserve, California, USA - CZODoug2_1_08_16fungal (PacBio error correction) | ecosystem: Environmental > Terrestrial > Soil >... | reverse complement strand
TGACTTTCCCCCCCTTCAGACAGTTGCGGTCTGAAAAAGACGCGGTCCCTTCCGTCCCTGCGTCAACGACTGCTCCGGCAATGCTTCTGCGCGGACTTTCAAGAACACTTAACTTTGCCTTTCCTTGTTTACATGGAGAGTAGTGAGTTTCCTCACCAGTTTTTCCCCCTTTAGGAACCCCCCCTGAATTGCTCTTCCCTTCATTTTTTTTTTCCCCATCATTTTTGCGTCTCCCTCCCCCTGTTAAGAACCTTATTCGCTCCTGTAGCGACAGTTATCCTGACCAAGTACACCGACCCTCCACCCACGTACAAAGGAAAGGGGCGTCCTTTTTACCGGTTCCTAAAAGAAGTCGAGTACTTGACGCTGTTAAACTTTTCAGCCCCGCCCAAGCGCGCGCGTTGGACGACAGCACTGCAGCGCCCACTCCTTGGCAGCAAAGTTATTGATCAAACCATTCCCCGGTCTCCTACAAGCAACCTGTCATATAATACTATACCTCCCTCCGACCTCCTTTATCTCTCACCACGTCTAGAACCCGACCTGGAAAGTTTTCGTCGCAGGTGATCTACTGCGTTCTTTCGGCCCTCCTTCCCACAATCGTTCCTTTCTCTATATACATGACTTGTTCGACTCCCGTTCGCGAGGACGTTCCATTTATTCCTCATTACTGAAATCGACCCCCCCCTGCCTCCCCACACCGAAGCCTCTTGAAGGGGTGCGATTCTTCCTGCGGAGTCGCGTCCCGCGGGCGAACCTTCCGCAGCCCTCTCGCGGGACACGTTAGTTTTAGTGAGAGACCGCCATTAATTCTCTCTTTGATCCATGACTTTCCCCTCCTGAATGTTCACCCCTGGTCCCCTGCGTAGATGACGGCTGAATTCTTAATGGTTGACATAAGAAGGAGCAACTGTTGGAATCACTCACCCCCCTGACGTCTAAAGCGCAGTTGTAACTGGTCTTGACTCTTTGCTCTTTTCATTGCCCCAGCCCCTTTGGATTCAACCCTCCCTTTGGACTCCTCGTCGAGAGCATTGCACCCGGCGGATTGATACTTTTACTCATCGATTGGTGTTCGGAACCTGACAAACCGCTCGTTGATGTCCCCCCGCTCCCCTCCGTGGACTTCCCCTCGCCAGGGTCATCATAGCCCAATCCACCCTTCGCTATGGTTGACCCAAGAGATGACTAGCCCCTTGCTGGCGTTTGGCCATTCTAAGAGAAAACTTCGAGGACCGGGCTCGTTGGGTCATGCATCACTTTTTCTCCTGGAAGGCACTTTTCCCCACTATTTTCCCCCCCCTGATGCTCGCTGCAACTTTATTAACACTGGTGATCATCAGTGTTTATCGATATTTTCGTCACTGAGAGTCTCCTATTTCTTTAGCGGTCTTTTATCACTGAAACAAATACCCCCTTTTAATGACTCAACAGTAGCCCTAACTTTTTGCGACATTAGGATGAATGGTGGATTGATTTTTCCCCTTCCCCCTCTGAGAAGTTCAGCGTTTCGGCCTCCTATTTTATTTGAAAGCCTCACATCCCTCACCCCCCCCTTTTAGTTCCGACAACTTCTCGTTGGGTTGGAGCTATCCCGAAAGAGATGCCCCCCCATTTTTCTCCTGCCGCAGAATTCAACGTCATTATACTTCTGCTCTCCCCTCCCCCCCCCTAAGAGATCCTTTACGGATTTGCTTCTAGCACCCATCGACCCGTGTGCCAGCGTGATCGTGCCGGCCTGCCAAGGCGACAATGACTTATGTCCCCCATTTTTCCGTGTAAAGCAGAAGACCGTTTTTGCCGTGGTTCGTCTGGGATCACACCTCAGTCCTCCGAACTTGTTTTTTCTCAGATCCCCTTGTGTCACTAGTTAATCTCCCCCCCCACACCTAAAAGGAACGCAGTACATCTCTTGAACTATTATTTGTCCTGGAAAGAACCCTACCGCGCACCCTTCCCCGCCCCCCTTTTCCAAAACTTCCTGGCTTGAGTACCTGAAGAGCTCAATTGTTGCTGAAACTGTCCGGTCCTGGCACCGTAAACCCTTGGTGTAGTGGGGTGGGTAACTCCTTTCTTTATTGGGCAGGCTTTGCTCAATTTTTCCTTCCGGCTGTCCGAGTCTTCGCCAACCAATGCTTTCGGTATATAATGCTTTTACGATCGCAGGGATCCTGTTACCCTTGGCCTCACCCACTCTCCAGGCACTTCCCTCTTTTTCACCCTATACTATACGCGAATGAGACCACTCTGCGGTTCGGCAGGTTGAAACTGGCGCGCCCCTAGCGAGTGCCTCTTTCTCTCACTGGATAACGCCAGGATTCTAACGCTGGCCCATTCCCACGGCCAAAGCTATGACCTCCACCCCCTTTTTTTCTTGTCCCCGTTTACCAGAGTTGCGTGCCCCGATGCCGCGACTATGACGCCTTTTTACCCTCTTGTAAAGGTGACCCCAATATTCCCAGCGCTACACTTTTTTTTTGGTTCAGAAAGAAGGCATCTTTTAGTTCCCCTGTCGTCACAAGGTGGCGTCCGCTGTCTCGCCCCCCCCCCCCCCCACCGGAACTTACTCCCTTGGCGTGTCGCTCCCCCCAGAGGATTATGTAACGTCCTGATAAAGTGATCTCAGTGTCGATTATTCGCCCTTCAAACCTGAGACCCCCCGTAGCAGCGCCCAGCCGGCCCTTTCAACACGACGAGCTTCTCGTTCTTATTGTTGAGAAGACGCGCGTTCAGTTGGTGCCCAATAATCCGATGCTAAAAGACCCCCAGAGTTTTCTTTTCGTTAGCGAAAGAAGAACTCTTCATACGCCCCCCCCTCCTATTTTAACGCCCCTTTAAGAATCACGAACGACCCCTCTTACGAAGTGCCGCGACCGTATATGTTAACCCTCAATAATGATCCCTCATTGAGACTTCCCACTATGCTTCCCTTTTCCGTCCATTTTTACACCCCCTTGGTTCCGCGGGACTGCCCGGACCCCATCCAGCTGTGACGCAGCAACCGTTCCCCAGCTCCCCTTTACTCTTTATGCAAACCTCCATTGCCTCTCCCCTAACGAAAAAATAGAAATTCCCCTTTTTTTTGCCGATGCGTTAACAGGATCCCATCCACAATGGCTTTCACTGAATTGTCTGTTGTCACATGAACGCCATATAAAGTTCCCTGCGCCATCCCCCACACCGAACGACAGTTAATCTCTTCATTCCCATCGCCCCCCTCTGTTGCCCACTTGTTGTGTCCCTCTTCCCGATTAAGCTCTCCCCCTATATTCAGTGTTTTTAAGCGCCTCCCGAGACCCGCATAGCTGTCTCCCCCTTCCATAAGCTTCCCCTCTACCTTCTCATCTCCTGTTGTTGTGTCTTTAGATCTTTTGAGAGAGGAGCGCGTCACTCCCCCCTTCTGCCTTCGGCGCGTTTATTCACTCCCCGCTCAACCGCTTCGTTCTTTAAGTACTCGCCTCTCCCCCCCAAGGGTTCACCAACATTGCTATTGGCCGGAGGATACGGTACTTTTTTTTTGATGGTGCGCCTCTTGAAGATTGACTTTGAGTTTCAACCTCCAAATGTCCAGTTCTTAAAACCTTTTCCCCTTATATGAAACTCCTGTGAATGTCTCTTGGCTATTGCTCTGGGGTACCTCCTCGGAAATGCGTTTTGTCAATTCAATTACCTTCTGTTCCCTTCAGGAATGTTCCCTCCCTGTCATGCACGAGGGCCACTTTTGGAGAAATTACCTTTCCTGATGACGCTACCCATGCCCTCTGGACTGCATTTTCTCCGTGTTTCTTTTTTCTTTCCCCCTTGGTAAAATTCACGTACCTCGGGTTTGGGGATTAATTCGACACAGTTGATTGTCTTTTTGATCGTCCTGGTCTATCTCCTATTTCTGCTGACCCCGACCCTGATGCTGGTTCTTCCCAGCGTATTGCTGGTCCAGTAAATCGTGTTTCCCCCCCCCATTCCGGTCAGAGAAGACAGTGTCCCTTGGCCACATGGTTGCCTTCTTTTTGCCTCTCATCTAGTTTTTTTAACCTCCCATGGGAGGGACCGTCCCTGATTTCACGGGTCTGCGAGTGTGATAATTTATTCTCCTTTTACACCAAATAATTGGGTCGCGCTCCCGTCATCCACGTGATGATCTGAAGGTTTTGAGTAGTAAAGTCCTTCTCGTATTGCCCCCTTCCATTTTTAAAAAGGGCCGACCGTATTTTTTTTTTTTTCCCATTATTCGTAAACACCGCCTGACACGATCTGGATTGTTTTAATTGTACGAACTTCTTCCTTCCTTCGTCTTTAGTAAGGAAGTCTCTCCCTCGTCTGTGCCCCCCCCCAACTTCATGTCAAATTCCTGGCTACTGTTGCGTTGTCCCAATCAAGTAGATTAAGTGGGGACTGATGTTTCCTTTACATGAGTGTGCGGATATATGTTTTCCCTCCGTAACTCTGCATTTACGTTGTTCTTGGTGCACCTAGGGACTAGCAACCTACGCACGGCCTTTCTCTGTAGAACCGTTGATCATGGTTCAGCCTGGATCCTTCTCAGTTTTTGAGGCCCTCTGTCGACTTATCCTTCTACTTTAAGCATTATTAGAAGTCATTAAAGCATATGTCTTTTCCGACAATTCCACAGCTGAGAACGTTTCTCTTCCCAACCTTGGCCCCATCCCGGAGGACTCCCACCACCCCCTACTACATTGTTGTATGCATTCCTCCCCTTGCGACAGTTTTCCGCCCCCCCCCCCACGTCGAGCCAATACTTCATTCTCCGTCCGCTTTGCTGGGTTTCTTTCTGTTCCTGCGTTGTACTACGGGTAGGGTGGGGGGGTTTTTGTCTTTTTTCCTTTTGAGGTGCAGACTCTCCCCCGTGGCTTTTGTCCTTGTGAAGGTCCTTTTTTGGTAGAGCAGAGGGACACGACTCGGCGGCCGTGAGAACCCCCCCCCATCCCCCCTTTCTTTTACTTAGTTATCCCTCTGAGCTCGCCAGAAACGGGGCGTAGGTTTCCCTTTCCTCCCAAGACGGTAATAGAGGTCGCCCAATGCCGCATTGGGCCGCGGTTTCCCCATTGGCCCTCCCTTTGCCTACCAATCCGAGCCGTATCCTCGATTTCCCTGGGATCAGCCACTGACGGGTGACCCGCCCTTCCCGCGCTTCTTTTTGAAAATTTTCAAAGCAACTGAGTGTATCTCCCCTCCCCCCCCGAGCGCTCGTTTCTTCCCTCGATCTTTCCGTTTCATTCCCTTCCTCCAACATGTCAAGAGGCCGTTCCCGTTTTGCCCCGTTGCCAGCGGCGAACCTAGTATCAGTCCAGATTTTTCCCCACCCTGCTCGAATAGCATTGTTGGAATGTCTCGATTCGGAAGACAGATATGTTCTCACCTACTTTATTTTCTCCCCCCCCGACTCATTTAAATATCTTTGTTTCTGTCCCAATTCATCTGATGAGGCCAGGCGACCGCCCCGAAGTTTACAACTTTCTCCGCTGAGACTCAGGTCCCAAGTTTCCTCGAAATTTCTCTGCCCTCTTAACCGTCCCTTCCTACCTTTTCTTCGCTGTGTTCAAGTAGACGTCTCCCTATGCATCCCCTTCGTTTTTCACCCCCCCTATACGCTCAGCTTTTGCTCTAGATCAAGGGAACGTCCCTTTTTCCCTTGATGAGCTTTCCAGGCCATCAGTTCCGATCTTTTGGCCCCAAACGTGTTCGAGACACGCCCACCCTCCTTGAAGTTTGCTGAATAGACACCTCCCCCGCAGTTTTCCGGGGCACGTTCTAATCTTCTTTTAGTCGTTCGTTTCCCTCTTTTTGGGATGGAAAAGCGTTATCGCTATTCTCCCCCACCTTTCGTATTCATGTTTATCTACACAGCGCTCGGCTCGACCAACTTCCATTAAGCCATCGCCTCCTTGTTCTTTCTTTTCGCCACCCTTCGTGTTGTGATCATGTCCATAGGAAGTTAATTTCGTTCCGATCTGTCCCTGACCTGCCTTGTCCTCTAGGTGTATGCTTTCCTTATCCGCGGCAATTTCTATTTTACCTCTTTCCGGACATTCGCCTAAAGAGTAGCATCACCTTTTCGTCCAGGCTTCGATGGGTTTAGGGCGATGGTTGCAGTAATGGCGTACTGCATTTTTTGACCCGGTGCATCAGGACCTAACCCCGTCTCATTAAAACTCCTTGGTTTTGTGCCCTCAGCATTAGATTCCACCGCGCCACTCCTGAGCTCCCTTTTAATACCTGGTGCGCGATTCATACCGTTAGAGTTATCGGTTTGGCGGCTTTCGCTTTGTAGGCGATCAGGCTTGTTCGTGAGCTCCTCTTTCGAAATGTTTTGGTACACCCTGTTTACCCACTTATTTTCCCCTGCGTAGTGCATTTTTCCTCTTAAGGAAGGAGCCACTAACGGGCTCCCACGGTAGCCATAGTTTGGTCATTTTTCGTTTTTGAGTGTACTCCAATTGCTCTCATTCCTGCTAGATGAGTACGCTTGCAGCTTCCCTCAAACGGGACTCCCTGCACACGCTGGACGCAAGCCGATTTTGCATGGTGTCAGCGCCTCGTATCCTCTGTCCCGTAAAAGGGTAGTCCATTTTCCTTCCCCCCATCAGCATCTCCACCCACAAAAAAATTTTTTGATTAAATTCTTGTTTCCGCGACCTCCTTTCATCCGTGCTTTCTTTTCCTTTTCTCCTTCCCCCTTTTCCATACCTGCTGAAGAACCTGGATCCTCTATTTCCCCTCCTCCTTGTCAGCCCTGCCCCTGAAACGCCCGCTGCAGACAGTGGACCGGTTCAAAGACTCCTTTACAGTACCCCGAACTGACGAAGCGGCCTGCGATGCGGCCGCGGACCTTCATACCTTTATCGACTAATTTTTCTTGTTTGAAAGGACGGCACGTCCACCCAGTTGACCCCCCCTGTTCCCAGAAGACCACACCCCCCCCCCCCCATCAGAGGCGTTTCCTTTTACCCTTCCCGTTCCCCCATAATCGTCTCTGACTTTCGCATGCAGTCGTCTTCTGCGTCTACCATCATCCTTCCCCCATTGCTGGATGATAATGTGGAAACTTCCCCCTCCCCCGACCGGCTCGGGCACTTGTATGTCCTTACACAGTAGTCTAGGGAAGTAACTGCCCCTTGATACTCTCTTTTCCGTCTAGTCTAAGAGAATGAGAGACGCTGACCAAACTTGCGCAATTCCAGAGCGAAGACTCCTTGGCGGTGAGCACCCAGACACTCGCCAACAACCTTATGCCAATCAAGCATATCTCTCTCCGCCAAAGGAAGTACGACGCACAGGCCAGTCTGGCTGTCTCGTTATCGTCGTCGTCCTTTCCTGGCACCTCAAAAAGCAGTCTCTACCTATTTAAATTGCCGCGGTCTTACGTCTGCTCTGGCTTTTCCCCAATTCGCCATTACGCCACCCTTCCTTCCAACCCCCCCCGGTCAGGACGAAGATTTCCTACCTCTTTATCGTCCGCGTTTCAGCTTTGTCTTCAAGGAAGGCGTCGTCGCATGTTGCGAACTCGTCTTTATTTGCGATCATGCTTGGTCGGTTACCTTCGTATCTCTCCCCCCGCCAAGGTTTGAATTAGAATCATGATCCCCCACTCCTATCGGCAACAGCCCGGCCGGTCACATTGGACCTTGCCGTGCTGCTTTGTCGCCTCCCCTCCTCGCTTTTCATTCCTACCCCACCACCAAGGAAGAGAACCCGGAGATTTTCGCCCCCCTCTTTTTAGTGCCGTTTCGTATTTATCCCCCCCCAATGTATTGGCCTCTAACTACTCTAATAGCTATGAGCCTGGCCCCCCTAACTCTGATCTCTCTTAAGAATGATTTTCTTACCCGCTTTTTTCCCCCCTCAATACCCCGATTCCCATGTCCGCGGCCCAGTGAAGGGCCTTTCGCCAGGTCGTCCGTTAGCGTATTATAGTCCACCAGCTCTACTACGACCCTTTCCGGGAGAAGTGCCAACCCTCCCTCCTGAACACTTAGAAGAACCAGGTGCTGCGTGGCGGGATGGCGCCGCGGGTTGACGCAAAGGACCCTACCGAAGCCTTTTCAAAATCAGTGTCGTATTGAAACCTTTTCCGGGTCCGGTCAGTCTGCTTGGAAAATACAATCTCATATTTTCTTCAATTTGCGTCCGTTTCCTCCCTTTTATTCTTTCTTATCTCGGCTTTGTGTATAAAGATTTTCACTTTTCCACCTGTACTGGCCCCCTCCAAGTCTCCATAAACTTGTTTCCTGGCGGAATGAATGTGGGAATATTAGGTACGATCCTCTTGGTGACCCCACCAAGGGAGCTATAAGTCGGCCTCCATTAAGGTCCCTGTTTGCAGATCAGCGAAGCATGTTCACATTTCCAAGCGATCTACAGCTTCCTCCAACTTGCGCGCGTTCGTGCTTTCTCCTTACGCGTAGAATTCTTGACAACCCTTTTCATCATCGCGTCTCTTTTTTTTTGCAAACTTTATCCTCTTCCTTTTATCCCTTCCCCCCTTATTCGGTACGGGACTGGATGAGTTCCCCTCACCTCGCCTATTCTGGCCATGTCTCGCCTTTGGGCCGGCGGCATTGAATTGACATCTAGTTGTCTGCCACCGAGCCCCCCCCCTTAGGTCTCAGCTAGCCAAACGCTATTTTTCTTTTGTTCTTCCCTTCGGCCCTCTTGTCCTCGCTTTCTACCATACCGCCCAAGCCCCGCACGTTCCCACTCTTGTGAATGCTCCTTAACCCAAGTCTTGTATCCCCTTGCCCCAGCCTGCATTTCCCTTCCTCGGTCTCCTCCTTCTGCATGGTCGGAAAAATGAGACGCCAAAAGACAACCCCCCCCTAGTCTCTTTCGTCTACAGCTGATGGGACGTTTAGATTTCCGGCGCGCTGACCAGTTCTAACTTATTAGAAAGACCGATGTTATTTCTCTTTCACTTTCTTCATCTACGCCTAAGTAGACCTTTTTTCACCCACCCCACTCTCCTCCATGCACATTGGCGACGATCACGCACACCGGTTCGACAGAACCCCCGTCTGCACAATCCTCTTCTGGTAGGTGTCTTCCAACTTTTTCCCGCACTCCCCCCAGGTAGGACGAGGGCACAATGATGACTCTCCCAATTTCCTTTCTCTTTTCCGCGGCAGCACCCGAACCGCTCCGTTATTTTACCCCTCCTGCTCTAGGCAGTTGTTCCCTCCCTCGTTTTCTTTTCCCTTCCCCCGAGCCGGTCTTTGATTAATAAGCGAAAACTCCCTGTTTTCCCCCGGACCCAGTCGCTCGATGTTGCGTTGGTTACGCAGTTTTTCTCCCATCACCCTGGTTTGGTCCCCTTAGCTCCCCTATTGAGCGCTCGAGCCCTCTCCCCCCCCCTCGATCTAGCAACCTTGGATGAGCCCCCACCTCCCGTCTTTTCCTTCTTTGCTAATCCTAGGATCAACAGCGAAGTAGTTTCGCCTTTTCCACTGTCCTCACGTCTAACTGTCATATGGGCTCCTCCCGCCCTTTTTGGCCCAGACGTAGACTTCCTCGGGGGATCTATTTGAGAACACCTTAGGCTTTCTCCATGCCAAGCTAAAGAAACCTACTCTTCCTTGTCGTTTCCCGGCAGAAGCCCCTCCCTCCCCTACGCAGACAATCACTGACAAGATTTCTCTCAAGCCTGCCTCCTAAGACTTGGAGACGGAAATTGACCCCCCTCCAACACCGCACTCGCTCATCCCAAGCTAGGCGTTCATCTGTCCATGCGAAAGTTTCCCGTGGCCTCTTTTCAGCCTGATTTAAAAGTGTACTTACCTCATCATTCCAAAGGCATGTAATGTCATTTGTTGACCTCCCATTTTTACCTATACCCCTCCCCCTTCTGATTTAAGAATGAGGCAGTAGTTTCATTACCCTCCCCATTTCGTTGTTCCCAGTTACTGTCCTTTGGTGGTTGCAAAGAAGAAATTTCCACGTTCATCGCCTCCCCACAAACTTCCCTGACTTTTCCCCTTCTTTTCTCCTTTTATTTTGGGGAGATTCTTTTCTTTTCTTTCTCTACGACCCGATTGAGCTCCAATTTTTTACGAGAAGTAGCATCCCGCATCAGGCCCCTGCTGAATTCTCCAGTTTCCTCGCTTTTCTCTTACACGCCCGTTCGCTACTAGGTTTGAGAGCGGATAAATCCCTTCCTCTTTCATGCGCCGAAGACCGTATTCGGTTGATAGCATTGTGGCGCTTCGGCGCTTTACCGGGCTAGGCGTACTTCTCCCGACCCTCTCTCTCCCCTGACTACAAACAAATTCCACTAAAAGAGCATCTTTTCATGTTCTTCGAACGTCGGCCGGTTGTGGTCTGCGCGCCTGGCCCTTTTTGAGTTTCCCCTCCCCCTGCGTACTGAAACGTAAAATGTTCGTTTTCTTCCAACTCTTTCCTCCCGGCGATTGAATTCGATTTTCTATTGAGGATTACCTTCGATTATCAACACCAGTCTTCCCCTTGCTGATGGGTACATTGTACATCCCCTTCCTTCCGCGGCCACGGGTTCGACAACTGTTTTCTGATGAGTGGAATCGCCAGTGTTCTTGTAGCGTTTTTCTTTGCCCCCCTTTCCCACTGTCGAAGAGATCCGGCTGAGAACCCTCCTTGTTTTTTCTCAGGATGTGCGCTTAGCCTCGTCTTCTTCTTCCTGCACCGTTCTCGTATCAGGCTGATTGATGGTATCTCACCCTATTTCTTTTCACACTCCCGTATTAAGTAGGACGCATAGTGCGTTGGAAGGGCCGTCCTCGCTGCTACTGTAGCATTCTCTCCCTTTGTCTTTCTAAGCCGATCCCTAAAAGGAGATGAGCGTGTTTTCTCCGTCGGAGATATGAAAAATCCGCTTGGCGACGCCGATCCAAAAGGTTGTCTCTTACCCGTTCTTTTCCTTCCCTCTCTTTAAAAAGGTACATGTCCGCGGGCCACCCCTCCCTTCTTTCCCCTCAACCTTCCTGCTTCCGGCCAAGCATTTCCGTCAGATGGACTGTTTATTATCAACTGTCGTGACCCGCTTTCCTTTCTTCCCGGCATATACCCCCCTTCCAACGTTCCGAAAAATAGGCAAGCCTCCTTTTTGGTCGTGTCAAATTAACTTTAATGCATGCGTTGACATGTATTCGTCCTTTTTTTTGATCGTTATTAGGGTGACTTCTCTTCTGTATTGCTCCGCAATTTGGGCATCCGTGGACCAAAACCATAAAAGAACGGCGCTTCTGGAAGAACTTTCGCACGTGCGATCTACCGCCCATCTTCTGTTCTTGAGTTTGATTGAGGCCCATTTTTTCTATCATGCTATTCTTACAGACGTATTTATAAACATTTCTGAAACGAATCGGGATCTTGGACGCCGGCGCCCAGGTTATACCTTTCTCTGAATTCCGCCCCCCCTTTCCCTTCCCGGCTTTCCATCCAACCCCCCTTCCTCCCCCGTGCATTTTTTCGGTTTTGGTTGAACGCCCCGGCGTTCCTTCAACCCTCAGATTTCTTTATTTCCCACATTTTCTTTTTAGTCTACGGGAAGGATTAGGAGTAGAACCCCCCAATCCCTCGCCCCACCTTTCTTTCTTTTTGTCCTTTTGTGAATGTGGAGTTTGAGGGAATCTTGGCCTCCTAACCAAGAACAATCCCCTTTCTTTTTTTATCACCCCTTTGCCCCTATCTTCGCAAGTGAGTTCGAAAATGTTCCCTGCCCCTCCTTTCATCGATTCGATTCAATGATCCCTTCAGGAGGAGAACAGCCCGCCCGAGATGTGCTCAGTCCTCCAACACGTATTCAATCCAAGGTCGTTCTCTCCAAGACTATTTCATTTTTTTCTCAAGTCGGTCTAGATGAATAGAAAAGTGGCAAAGCATCGGGCCTAAGCCCCACTCCAACTGACTGTCAGTTTCTTCATATGAGAGATTGAATGCAGGAGTAGCTTATCCTTTTTCCCACCATGACCTTTCTTTCCCCGGCCCCCCTAGCTTTGCTTTCCTTCGACGATTCCTTCCTCGGCCCCCCCCCTGTACTCAGCCACTAGCAAGTTAGAGACTTTGTACTCGCTGACTTTACGCCCAGTGCCTATCCCCCTTCTGATAGTTACCTTCCCCTCCATTCCGAATCTGAGACCATATCGCTCCGAACTTCTCTTCTTTCCTTTTCACATGTAGACCACCTTTTCGTAATGTTTACTCTCCCTTTTACATCCTTCGACAGTTTTATTTGCAATTCGGGGTCAAGCTTTCTCCCCAACGCTCCTTTTACCCTCCCCCAGCCACGCCCTGAGCTTCCTTTCTTCCCTTGTTGCTTCCATGGCACCTCTCCTGTCCCTCTTTTCCAACCCATCTCCCTACTGCGTTGCTATAGACGACATGTCACGTCATCGTCCCAATGCCGCGATTTGTCCTCAGGCGCACGTTTTTTGCTTACCCCCCCTAGGTTTTACTCACTCCCCCACTTGGAAGAACGGTCTCGCGGGCCATCTCTTTCTACTCTTTGATTTCCATCTTCTGAAAATCGGTGGTTGTTGTGATAAACCTGCCCATTCATCCTGTCCTAGTCGCGACCCCCCCCCCTCGCTTCTGTACTTTATTTGTTGTCCATGACCTGTAGGATAACAAGGGACCCTTCTCAATCGTACTTTGCATCCTTTGATTTCGCCTTTCCGGCGTTTTTTTGAATCATGATCGGAAGCTCTTCTCTGCTCTATTTTTCGATATCCCCTTAAGAATTGTAATCGTCATTGGTTCTGCCTATTCCGCTCGCCCATTCGCTACCCCCATGAACCCCTCAACGCGTCTCTCCCCCCTCCCCAACCCCCTTCGTCTTGTTGCCTTGGTTGAGGAAGATGGTTTTAAGTATGGAATGCCACGCGCTGGAACCCTCCCGAACCCGGCCCCTGAGGGTCAAACCCAACTTTTTTTTCCCCCACTAACCCCGCGTTCGCCCCACTCTTGCACCGGCCCATCAGACCGCATCACAGCGTCCCGCCAGCATGAATGGTTTTTTGTCTTCCGTGTTGAGTATATCTTGTTCCTTTCATGCCGGTTGGTCGGCCCGTTTTTGCTTTTTTTACTCTTGCGGTTGCCTGGAGGTGGGGGCGCCGTCTTGCGACAGTTTGTAACTTGCCAAGCAGTATTCGTTTTCCCCCCCTCCTACAGCCGGTTCTCCGCGATGGTATCTCTTTCTTTTAAGGCCGGAATCCCCCTTTTAGCTCCACATGTCTCAGAGACTGTCATTTTAGTACATAGGCGATACCCGCATGCGCTTTCCGCATTCTCCCCTCTTTCACTGCCACCGCGGGCTTCCCGCCATAGATGATGTCTCCCCTTCTTTTCCCCTCTCTTCTGATGATTCTTTTGCCGACCTGGTAGGAACAATCTCCGTTGCACATCTTGCCCAAACCAACCTTTTTTCGTTTCAAAGTTCTTTTTTTTTTGTCCCGCGACGCATGACTGCCGCTTTATCTTGACGGTGCCTTACATTTTCTTTTCACGGCAGAGGTGACCCTCCCATTGTCTGCATCCCGTCTCCCTTTCCCTCTCCTTTGTTTTTGATAGAATTGCCCATGACGTTTCTGCTCCGGGTACTTCGCCCCTCCGGCCTTTTTGACCGGACTTCAAGGCAACCTTCTTCACCTTCGCACTTTCTCTTCGCCCCTGACACAGAAACTTTTTTTCTACGTAAGACCTGTCTTCTTTCTTTCCCCTCCCCTATGGCCTAGGACAAACACATCTGTCGATCCCGCCCTTTCTTTCCCTCGCCCCATCATCCTTCCCCTTTCCAGCGGTATTTTCTTATTTTGAGATTCCCCCTCCCCCCCACTTTCAAAATGCTTTCTCCAGCTCTGTCCTTGACCTCCATTTACACAGAGCGATGTCGAACTTGCTCCTTCCATCCTGCAGAAACTGCTAGTTTACTCCAACTCACTAGTTCTCCGGTCGCCCGTATTCCCGTGGCTCTCCTTTTTCCTCCCTTTTCAACCAACGGAAAAGGACTAGAGAACTCCCACACTAGGACGGCCCCGCACCCCCTGATTTTGCCCCCCCAGGCCATTTCGACCTTGCATGATATCGCGGTAACCCAGGAATTACCCTCCTCCCCTTTCCAGATTGGTAGTTGGTGTCTCACTGAGGAAGGAGTTCTCTTTCGGGGCAGCGCACCCATGCCTTTTCCGTTTCGCCCTATTTTTGGATTTCATTGGTCTCAGGTTCTCGGTCCCTTCTTCGCCACACTGCCCCCATTTCGGTTCACCCCCCCATTAAGAAACGATGCGGAAGACATTGTCTGGAAGCGTTGCCGCTTGGTCCTCCGGCTGTCCTCAGGGGCTTGATATGTGACTCTCGACCCCTTTATAGACAGTCCCGGGCAGATCTACTCGCCCACTGACCTTCTTATATTGTCGATTGATCAAACGGCTTCGCCCCTCGCCCCTGCGGCACCCTTCTTGCTGCCTTCGCCTGGCGCCTCTTTGTTTCATCGTACCCCCCCCCATTGTCAATGTTGTACCCAAGGAGGCGCCTTAAAGAGATACTGGCTTTTCGATTTCCCACCCCCCTCCTGGAGCGCCCCCCCGAAGGGCCTTCATAGCCGCTCTTTCTTTTCACGAGCTCTTTATTCTCTTCCGTCATGCTTTCTTTTCTTGGAAGCTGGGCGTTGCCAAGAACAGTTCTCCTTCTTCTTTGTTCCATCCCCCAGTGCAGGCTTCCTTTCCGTCTTCGCCCACGACCCCCCCTCTCCGTCATTGTGGACAAGAGTGAGGAAGCTCGGTTTTCGCTTTCGTCATCTCAGCGACACTTTCGAAGTTTTCTCGTGTGATCCCGCAGATCGTCAGTTGCTTCTCCCTTTGACGAATTGCCAAACATTCTTTTCTCCGATTTATAGTAAATTCGGTTGGTAGTCTAGCTCCCCTTGAAGTCCTTCCCTTGACATTTCGACTGTCCTTTCTTTTAGTAAAGCTTCTTTTTCGAGCCCCATCCCTGAACACCTCCATGATATTAAGTCCACGCTCCAAATTTTTCCTGGGCTACTTTGGGCTTTAGACTGATACCTTGCAGGTCGCCCCCTTTTCCCCGGCAAGACGCTTTCGGAAGACACCGACTTCCTTGGGACCGAAACATTAAGAGGATCTAACCCTCACCGTCCAGACCCCCTCCGCTCGTTGGCTGTGTGATCCCGGGCTGTATGCTTTTTTTTTCCTCCTTTTTAAGACCGTGCATATTTTCGGCTGTCCCCCTCCCTACGATGATATTGCCTCCGGCTTTGGTTCTTATCACCATAGAAGGGATGTTACCCCGTGCGGCCGCTTCTAAGTGCGACCGCCTTTCCGTCGTGATTCTTTCCCCATTCGAAACAGCTCCCCTTTTCCCTTTCGAGTTTTAGCCTTCTTTTTCACAGACTGAAAGTGTGACTTTCCTTTTTGCCTCCCCCCCTCCAGCCCCGCCCGTTCTCCCTTCCTTTTTTCATGTGTCCGCCCTTTCCTTCCCTAACGTTCCACAGGCGTC
>Ga0179593_1607742_pt1 | contig 15498 bp, 16 predicted proteins | sample CZODoug2_1_08_16_FD_185931 | JGI IMG/M metagenome (GOLD analysis project Ga0179593, IMG submission 185931) | Vadose zone soil fungal communities from Angelo Coast Range Reserve, California, USA - CZODoug2_1_08_16fungal (PacBio error correction) | ecosystem: Environmental > Terrestrial > Soil >... | reverse complement strand
TGGATGGGATCCGCTTTTGCGGTGGACTTATTTTCATCTCGGCGTTTGTTTTCCTTCTTGCCTTTTCGTCAGTACTCCCCCCCTTTCAGAACGTCCTGTCGCTGCTTCTCAGATTGCATTTTTGCCGGTAATGAAGAAGTAGAAGTCGACGCAAATATTGTCTCTCCGACACTTCCGCCACGGCTTTTTTGCAGCCACTGTTTTGAGATCCCCCCCTCTCTCTTATCACAACGCCCGCATGCCGACGTACGAGAAATCTTGGAGCCAGACCCCTCGTCCTTGAATTGTCGTCCCGAGAGAGCGGCACCCTTCTGAGATCTTTTTAGATTTGTCTCCAGTCTGGTGAACAGGTGACACCGCGCAGACCGCCGACGACACGCGCGAGCATGTTTCTCCCTAGTCATTCATCGCGGATTTGTCAGGGTGTATTGCGGAAAATCCCACCCCCAAGTCCCCGTGGCAAAGGTTTAGGAATGCTGATTATCTCCCCCCGATATCCCGACTTCGCATCCCTTGACGAGTCCCCTCTGCTCCGAAGACTGTGCAGCGGGAATCCCTAGGCCCTTGCGCAGTGCCCCTCCCTTCACTCGGCTATCTTTGCAAAGTCCTGACAGATCCGTAGCCATGTTGAAGCAGGTGCAAACCGAAACAGCGATTGGGTTCCTCGATGATTTGTTTCACAATGCGATTTATCAGTCGTTTTGTCTTCACGCCCGCCAAGCGATCTCAACGGGGTTATGACTCATCGCTAAACCTGGACAGCCCCATCTTTTTTTCAGGAGTTTTCCCTATCGAATTGCGTCTCGCATCATAGTCGCCGAGCTAGCGCCTCAAGCATTATTCTTTTTTCAAGCGTGTCATTTTAAGAATCCCGGCGATTAAGGACACATCACGTCTTGCGGATCGCTGGAGACCTTCGATCCTGCTCCATGTGTCCTCCTTCCTTCTTTTTTTCGTATTATGATTTGGTTTCTCTCTATATTGAACTACTCCACCACGGGATGTCAGATGAAAATTACGGCAACCGTAGAACGGCAGGTTAAGAATGCCGCGTCCTTCCCCCCCTTTCCTAAGTATCCCTTCTTTTAGGTTTTGACGATCTCCCCTCTGGTAGGAGTTCAGAAACGTGAGTATTCTCGATTCCAAAACATCCAGCCGTTCCTCTGAGCACATAGGCATTCCTGAGCCTCCCCCGTGGGATCCTTATTTTAGTTGCCGGGACCATCGTGGTGTCGTAGTATGACATTTGAAGGTCAATCGTTTTCAGTCTCTTCTTGACTTTACTCGGCATTCCGGTTCTGCGCTGTTCGCCGCCGCCATCAATTAGGGATTTGCGCTTGATCTTGGGAACCCCCAGACATATCATTCCCAGTGTGACCTTCCACTTTGCATTTCTGGCGCCTTTGAGAGCCTGAACATCTCGAGAGTGACCAGAAACTCGCGATGCCATAATGCGATCCCCCCCCGATCCTCCCCTACCGGATTTTTTCTAGCTTTCATTTTTTCACTGAAATTTCCTACGACTGAAGGCTGTTCGACGGTCACCGGACCCCTCCGCTCATTTTTTTTCTAATTCCTTTTCTGTCGTTACGCGATACAACACATAGGAAAGCCTTGGCAGAATACGATATCCCCTGCGTTTTCTTTGGAATCGGCGTTGTCGAAGGTTTTCTCGTGGGCACGTCGAGGTGACCCATAGGACCTACCCTTAAGCTTCTACCCTCCTTCCTTTTCCCTTTCCACTGACTTTTCGTTCCCTCTTTTGCTCTCTTCTTTCCCCTATCTGCCGCGCCCTTTCTCATTCCTCTCCCCCATCCTTCACCCTTTCCTCTTGTCTCCTATTGCCCTTTTTTCACTTTTTCCCTCCCTTTGTGCTCCCTAACCACTGACTTTCCCCGATCCCCAACCTCAATTACTCACCCTACCTTCCATACCTCCATCTTCGTCTCCCCTCCATTTCGGTGAGGATTCGCTTCACCAAGTCCTGATCTGGTTGATCTCCCCCGAGAAGAGTGCCGGATCGGAGGGGCGCCCCTGGCTAGTCTCTTCCTTTCCCCCCCTCCCACCACAATTTGTGATGCAAGACGCTTCTACGGTTTCGCTCTTCATGCTCTGAGCTTTTGGAGAAAGAGCGACACACTCGCCCCGTCTCGTCAAGCACCTGCGTTGAGGATTCTCCTTGCCTCCCCTTCTAGTTCCCTCTCTCCCGGCAACGGAAAATGGTCTCTAATAATTTTTTCCTTGAGTTTTCCCCTTCCTTGGGTGCTGTCCTTACGGCGGCAGCACAAGGATCTCCTTCGTCATCGGTGCGTCCTACTCCGGCGAGCGTCTTGATGCCTCTCTTTGCAAGTTCCCGTTAGATTTTCGCGCGACGCGTTGCCATGCGAGTTCCCCGGTTGTTCGCTGCCCAGTTCCAGCTTCTTCATTTCTGGTGCCTACCCTTTTCCTGAAACCCTGTCGGCGGATACGCCTACGGCGACATTAACGCTTGATCAGGCGATACCTTTGAGAGCGTGAAGGGGCGGGACTTCCTTAATTATTCTTTCCCCCTTTTGAGGTTTGCTCTGTTCTAGATTTGCGTTAACTGATCCTTTCCTTCTTATTTAGCGAGCTTTTCGGAAACATTCAGTACCCCCGTTCCAATAGGACGACCTATTTCGCACGGGCGCCCGCGGCGAGACGTCACTTCACTTGGGATTTCCATTGACCTCCTGCTGATATTGAGAGTTAGCCCCTACCGATCTCTTTATGCTTCGTCCTCTTTCCTCCCTTACAGTCCCTAATCACGCACTGGTAATCGTATTGCGGGCTTCCTACACCTCTTTCTTTTTTTTGCGCAGCAGTCATCATGCCGATTAGGCGTCCGCCCGTCTTTTTTTTTCTAAAAGGATTACTTTCATGCATTTTATTTGAGGTGACCTGTTTCTCCCCTCATGACCTGCACGCAGTCGAACTGATAGCAACTGCCTGACAGGCCGATTAGTGTCCTCATTGGAAGGAGTCTCGCGTGTCTGCCCTACTTTACATAATTTTTAGAGGAGGATTCGAATCCTTCCTTCCCGGGGTGTTTGGCCACCTCCCCATATTCTTTCTTTTCCTTTCATCCTCCTTTGTTCTTGAGTCTCGTGTTTTTTCTGAAGATTTCGGCTACCTGCAAGCCTTTTTCCAGTAATCCTTTTCCCCTGAGCCTCTGCGCTTCGCCAGCCTCAGGAATTGAGATTCCTCGCGTGCAGGCACGCGTCAACCTGTCGGTAACCCATTTAATTCCCTCCCCTTTGCATTCATCTTATGCGGTCCTTCCTTTATTGGATTCTGACGCTTCGCGCCTCTCCCCGAGGTGGAGTAGATCTTGCGCGATGATTCTGAAGTTACGCGTGCATCTTCGAGTCTCCCCCCCCCCTCAGTCACTCCCCTTTTCCGGGGTGGCCTGCACAATTCCTTCCTTCCAATGCCGACAAATCCCCTATTGATGATCGCGCGCGGCACCGGCGGCCATATGTTTCTTTGCGGAGTCGAACCGGAGTTTCTGAGCCTCCCAGCCTTTTTGGCTATAGATCCACACTGATATGATCCTTTCGGCCCTCGAGACCGCCGCGGAAGACATCCGTGCAGCTCGCATATGCCGAGACTTCCCCACACCTGCACGTCTCTATGTATCCTGAGAACTCCCCCTTGGTCCTGCCGTCGTCGCTGCGGCCATCGTTCCCTCCCTCTGCCTCAAATTTCCGTAATTAACTACTGACCGCTCTTCCGCACCAAACCGTTTCTCGCAGGACGAGTTCGCGATCGCCGACGCTTTCCCCCCTCTCAGGCAAGCTCAGGAGAAAACCTTCTGCCGATCTTGCTAATGAGTTTTTAAAATATGGCCACCCGGGTGCATTGTCAGATTCGTGGTCAGGCGGCAGTCCCTTTGCGCGCCGCTCCTGCCCTATTTTCCTTCTTCCTCACGGCTCGAGCCCCCAGTGTTTCTAAAATCCATGTCCCTTGTCACGACCTAAAGTATAAATGACGCGCGAAGTTCTTCAAAGACGGCGCGGTCTGCCTCCAACCCCCCTTTTTTCCTGGAGCGGGCACTGGTCGAGCCTCTTTTTGACCTGGGAACTTCTCTTTAAAGTATTGCTTCGTAATGGCCCAGGTCGACGGAGTCAGAGCGCACCGCAAGGGAAGCAGTTAACTGGCTGGCAGAAGATCAGATTCGCCGCCCCGCCATGGCGATCAACAGCAAGTTTGATACTTTCTTTTGAGGACTTTTCAAAGCGCGGCAGCGATCAGAACCAGCCCGGGGCGGCGCTCGCCTGGCCTCCCGGGGAGCACCCCCCACCCCCCCCCCCCCCCCCCCCCCCAAAACAACCCAAAACGTGCAGTTCCCCGACCCCCCAAAAAACCAACACCAACAACCACAAAAACCCCCCCCCACCCCCCCAAAACAACCCACCCCCCCCCCCTCACCAAAAAACTCCCACAACCCCAAAAAAACCCAAAACAAACCCCCACCCCCCCCCCACCAACACAACCAATCGCGTTCATTATGGCCTTCCATTCGCCACTAGCTTCGCGGGCGCGATGTAATTACCTTTCGACTCCCTTTAGATCGTACCCCCCCTCGTTCTGATGCAGTCATCGACAGGGATGTCAATATCGCTATCCTCCCATAGGACGCTCCGACCCCCCCCCCCCTCAAAAGGTGCGCACCTTTTCCAGGCGGAGATTTTTATCTGCTCTCAAGCTTTCACAATCCGTGAATTGATTGCTTTTCGCGAACGGCGCATTCGGGTCCTCCTTCCCTCTGTTGTTGTGTCTGCCTTGGCCTTTTACAGTCAAGACTACGTTCCAACCAACGAGTTCGCGACGATCTACGAGCCCCGATTCCCCCTTCGTCGTTACTTTCCCTTCTCTCAAAACCCCCGGATCTGGATGGGGTGGAAGTTTTCAGAAGAGAGCGCGGCACTTCCTGCAGCTCGAGTTTCCGAGACACCAAATCCCCGATCACTTAACCCCGACCTGTGCAGTTTTCTTGACCATTCGTTTCTACGCTTTTCATGTGCAGAGTCTCATCAGTGGTGCACCACCTCGTCGGAAGATCCCTGAGGATGCCTCATCACTTAATGCGTTCTCCAGTTCTTTCTCTTTTTTATGGGTAGCGATCAAGTAGTGTCTTCCTCCTTCTTTTCCTGTGGCTGTTTTCTCTTCCCCCCCGATCCCACAACGCTTCCATGCGAGGCTGACGATAGAGGTGCGCTCTGCTCGGAGTATCGATTCTTTACTCATTCGATCTCCTCCGGAGTCTTCCTCCTCACGGACGGCGATGACTTGTCATTCTTTACTGGACTTTCGATCGTCGCTGAACGGAAGCGCGGGGACCTCACAACGGCAAAGATCTTTTCCTTGGTTGCATCCAGTGACTTCCTAATCGCCTGTTTCGAGGCTTTTGACATGCCGACGATCTTGTCGCTCCGCTGTTGCGCCAATCGAAGGCTCCTAACCGCTATCCTTTTCGGGTCGGGCCTTTCAATTCCCCCCTCTTACCCCTGGTTCTTTGGCTTTTTTCAAGGATTGGCTTCATTCGTGGTTTCCGGCATAAACGTCAATTGACCTTACGCATTGCACGGTGAATCAGCGCTGGGGTGAGGTCCTTCCTTTACGAATTGCCCCCCCTCCTGAGGAACCTTTTGACGTTCTCTCTCGGAGTCCCTGGTTTAAGGCGGTTCCAGCGCAGGTGCTTTAAGAAGGAAGATGCTCTCCCGCCCTTTTTTTTTTCATCTCTTTCTACACCCCAGTGAGGTTTCCTTTCATAGTGGCGCCTCTATTGCGGGAGTGATCCGGCTGGAGCGACGAGACATTTGGCGAGGCGAGCGACTGGCTCCATTCTTCAATTTGCTGGCTGCCGCTTTCTCCCTAGTGTCCCCTTGCGAGGCTTCCATCCAGGCAGGCGGGACGAGATGCTTGAAATGAGGGCGCCAATGGCTGCGACCAGGATTTGCTTCGGCGACCGGCCTTGACGCCTCATTGCAGTTTTTTCCCCCATCCGAGTTTTCCCTAAACCTTCGTTTTTTTACCCTCCATAATCTAACCTCGACGATTTCGCGGCTTTCAGGACCTGTAGTGCCCTGTCGCGTTGATCCAGAGCCCTTCCCTTTCTGAGCTCACCCTCTTAAAAGAACCGGTTCTCCTTTCTTTCTCCTTCCCTTTAAGCTGGTATAAGAAGACGGATGGCGCTTTGCAGCGTTGGCGGCGCCTTCGTTTCTAGATATGGCCCTTTCCAACAGGGCTTGACACACCTCTCAAGTTTTCCTCAAATATCTCCTCTCCTTTTGTTGTTTTCTACGATGTCGTGGGGTGCATTAATGGTTGATCAGGAAATTGAACTTTTCCTTTCGTCCACCACCCCTCTCACTTTCGGTGCGTTATCTTCCCTGTCCGGCGTAATTCCTTTCGCACCGTTTTTTCGGTAGGTTGCAGAGGTTCGCCGATGCTCGGCGAAATGAGCTCGCTGTCTCCTCTTTCCCCCCCTTCTTCGACCGTGGAGAGGGGTGTTCTATTTCATTTTTCAGTTTTTTTTATTTTTTTTTTTCTGTTGGCTTTGATCCTTCCGTTGAGTCCGGTCGGGACCTTTAGACGATCTTCCTAATTTTGCGCGCTTCTTTGAAGGGAATGCGAAGTAGAATTCGAAGACACGACCAATATGCGGCCGCAAATTTTCCTCGCTTGTCGCGCCGGCCCTGCCGTGACCTCTTTTTCTCTCGCAAAGGTCTAGGGACGCTGACCCCCCTTCAATAGCAGGCGAGCTTTTCGAAGACACTTTTCTTTCCGCCCCCCTGCTAGGCGCGATTTTAACTTCCGGCTCTTTTCTTAATTTCTGAACCTCCGCCGACCCAACGGTCAGATACCGCGTCGCGACGGGTTTCTTCAGCCGACGCGTTTCAGGACTCCCCTCTTTTTTTTTGGCAATTTACACCCTTCCCCTTTCAATTTTAGTGCCCCAAGTTTCCACTAAGCCCCCGACAAAGATAGACCGACTCTGCCTTGACGATGCACGCCTGTAGCCTCCGTGCAGCCCAACCTCGAGTTCGCGTGCGCGTTCTGTCACCCCCTACCTTTCTACTGCATTCGCTTTTTCCTATTATCTGTCTGCTGAGCAGGTTGCCAATTCTCTCCCGCGATTGCAGAAGGTCTTGAGGCCTTTCATGCTACGATCTTGCCTTGTTGATTTCGGGTTTCTCAACGGGGGTTCCCTATAGTAGATAACGGACCCGTTCCTTCCCTCCCTTTTTTCTTACGCACGCCGATCGTACTCTTCCTTCTTCGGAGACGACCCCCCTGATCGCAGGTCGCCTTGAGTTGTGGAGGACGTGCGTACGTCATGGAATGATCTCCCCGATGCATGCCCCTTTTGCCTGGTTCACCCCCCAATCGATAAGATATCCAGAATCAGCACATCCTGATGCGGATCTGTTCATTTGAGTTCTTCCCCTTTTCATAATATTTTTCTTTTCTTGACAACATGATCCCGATGCACATTACGGACAATTTGAAACGGCAGGCTTTTTTCGAAATGCCGGAACGCTTCTGTCCCTCGACTTTTTTTCATGCTCATTTTAATTTGACCTAGAGTCTTGAGATTCAGGAACGCGTAGCTAGCGTAGTCTCAACACCACCCTCCATTCTCTCTTCGTTTGGAGCCTCTTTTGCATGACACCCTTTCCTTACGGCCGCCGGGTCGAGCAGCGTCGTCAATCCTTTTTTTCTTAAATGTCAGCCCCTTTTCGCCTACATCACTCTTCCAGCTCTTCCTCTTCTGAAAAAGGGAATGACGACCGTTCGTACTCAAGAAAGCACTGTCGATCCTCTCCCCGACTCCTTGAGCGTCGACTTCACAAAATTGCTTCTCCTGTGATGTTTTGCGGATTGGGAGTACGAGCAATTCACGGCATAGCAGAGAGCTTGAAACAGAACTCTTTTGATTTTTTCGATACGACGATTGATGTTTCCCTTTCTGACTCTTTTTTTTTCCTTACCTCTCTCCCGAGGACGGCGGCAGTTCGACGGTAACGCCAAATCCTCGCGCGCTCCCTCTTCGTCGAAGGCGAATTAGGCTTTTTTTCCGCGCCCCTCCACTCCAGTGGGTCCGAATCTAAGTGCCGCCATGCGGATTCCTGCATGGCGGCCAGTTTGTTGGTTTTTTGCGAAGGCTGGACTCTCTTTGTACGATTCCGTTCGGAAAGTATAACCTGGCCAGGCCGGCATTGGAGAATTCTCCTTTAGAACCAGGGCAGGTGAACTTTCGATGCCCTGATCTCTCCAGTAGTCCCATGGCCCGCGCCCTTTCCAACAAGTTCTCCGACGGCCTGAAGAACGGGAGCCGTGCATTGACCTTGAGCTTGTGTTAGACCCTCCCCTACCGATGTCCATGCCTTTCCACGCACCTGCTTGCTGAGCCAGGCCCCCACGGTCTTGCTTCTCCGATACATCGTTTTACAACGATTCGACAGAGGAAAATTCAACATTGGTGTGCGGCATATTTCCGGCATGACTCAATTTTCCGGTAGGAGTTTTCTACAGTGTTTCCCTCGCTGCTTGTCTTCCCAGGTCATTTCATTTTAGAGCGGAAGAGGTCGAGACGGTTGGCAGCGCTTATTTTTGGCAACTTTTTTCTTTCTCAATTCAAGCCCCTCCTCCCGCATCACTTCTTCAAATCTTGATCATTCTATACGAGAGCTTGCAGGTGGCGAGCTAAGGAATAGGCCGTATATGCCCGGATCACACTTCAGATTTTCCAATATCCTCAGCGATATAGTGTGCCGCCCTCTCCGATAGTAGCCGAGGCTGAAACACGCGCAGGACTTTCTCCCCTATTCTTTTCTCAGACGGCTGCAAGAGGTATCCCCTTTTCCATTGGGGATTCCCTTTACCCTCCCTGCCGTCATAGTCGTCCGGCAATAAGTTTACTTACGCGGAGACACTTTCTGTCCTCGCAAGGCGCATCCCTGAGCATCGCCCCCTAGCTTCTTCCTTTGATTTCTTTTTTCGCGCTCTCATCCGCCATCAGGCAGCGCGAACTCTCGCGGAGCCGCCATAGGCCTCAGCGTTCATGGCCTGCGGGGTTCGATCGCGGCTGAACGCCTTCTTCGGCGGATACCATTTCATAGTTTTCAGCGACAGAGTTCGTATGGACGACGAAGGCGAACAGCTCCCCATTTTTGCCCAGACTTGGCCGACTCCCCCCCCCCCCTTCTCTTTCCTCCTTGGTGTTTTTCTATTTCCTTTTTTTCCGTTAGAGTCCTTTTGAATCGCCTCCTTCGTTAGTCCTGAAAAAGATGTAGCGCGCCTACCAATGAGGAAATGTCTCTTCTTGCGTAAGGCCTTGCGCTCTTGGGCGTGCGGCCGACCGTCGGTAACCGTATCCCAATCTACTTGAGTTCCTCTCGAATATGGTGAGGCGAAGCTCTCCCTCGAACAGATGTTTTAGTCGATAGAAGTTCCGATGGCGAAGTATTATTACTTCCTTTTATGAGCACTCAAGTCAATCCCTTTATAAGCTTTCTCTTTGATGAAAATGTTTTTCCTTGTTCATCTCGGACCCCATATGCATTGCAGGGGAAACCTTCCTTTCTCTAGTTGGCTTTCCATGATCCCCCTTTAGTGTTTTTTTTTCTTTTCTTTTTTTTTTGTTTTTTTTTTCTTTTTTTTTTTTTTTTTTCCTCTAAGAGCGCCAGCGGACTGCTATAGAGGGCTGTTCACTGATATGATGACGTTTCGCATTCTCCCGGCACGTCTCTCCCCCTTATGTCGATCCTCCTTCCTTGTCCTTCTTTGACTCCTTTCGTAAGTTAGGCTTCGGAGGCGATTCAGTCCCGCTGGTGCCACAGGCTCCTCCTGTCCCTTTTTATTCACCTCCCCTCCCCCCTACCCTGAACGTTCCTCTCCCCCCCCACTTCATGGCCGACTCGATCGCGACTCCGCCGGCGTGCTCCCGATCTCCCCCTGCTCTCCCTTCCATTCAACCGTCTGCCCCTGGCCCCGAGGTTCTCCCTTTAGTGCCCTTTAACTGACGCACCCAGAGGTGCTGGTCCGCCTTGCGCCGGTCTCCGCGGCAGCCAGGCGCGGGCATCATAGATAATTTTTTCCTCGAACGGCTCGAGTTGTGTTGTTGAATTTTCTTTGCTCCCTCCGGCTCCGATAAATGACCGAGCTCGCGCCGTTCTTACAACCGATCTGCCGGATTTTTCTTGCACTCAAACCCCTGGTTCGCGATACGTAGCTAGCCGCATCTGGTTCTATTGCGAGTTCTTTTTTCCTTTTGATACTTCTTTTCCTGGCCCCTGTCGACGCGACGATCCGTCATCCGCAGGCCGAGTTTCCGGACCGGCTGGCCGCCGACTCGCATTTCTCTTGGCAGCCATGGCCTTACCAAGCCGTGGTCTTCCTTTCGGCCCTTTTTCCCCGATCTCTCGGAATCCTTCCAAAGACATTGTCCCTTCTAAGTTTCAGTAGGAAAGGCGCCGTTTTTTTCCCTTTCCCCCCCCCAGGCCTCCCTTCTTGGTCGCTGTCCTCCATCACTTAGCTGGAATCGGAACCCCCCTAGTAGGGATCTTTTATACGGCCTCTGGGCCACTCAATTCCGTGCATGGCTCGGGCCCGCCTCCGACCCCTCAATCTCGACCGGCCAGTTTTCCCTTTGTCACCAAGGGGGACCGTTTCTCGTCTTCCTTCCCAGAGCCTAATTGTGGCGAGAGCCAGGAGCCTCCCTTGTCAGACGACCTCGGCTTGCCGATTGATGCGTCTTCCTCTCGCGCTTGCCGGCCTTTGCCACCACGGTCTCTCCTCTCCTTCCCGCCGGTCATTCCCACCGTGATCAATTAGGAATACCTCAATGCTGGCTACAACGGCGCGTGGGAGCAGGTCCTTTGTGGGAAGCCGAGCTACTTCCCTTTCCGACGCCCCCTTAGCCCATCTGATCCTTCACAGACCTTCGACTCTTGAAGGACTTTTACGGAATCTCCCCTTCGACCCTTTCCTCTCCTGTAAGTGATCCCTTAACGTGGCCCTAAACCTCTTCTCTAGCATTTTTCACCCCTCAATCCTTTCCTCTGTTCTCTTCTTGATTCACATTTTTTCGAGGATCGAGTCCACTTCGTTAAGAGATCGCAAGACGGCGGGCTTTCCATCGACGATCTCATGATGCCGACAGAAAACCCTCTTTCCTGGGGGTCACCTCTTTTTTTTCGAGAATCTCCCGACTTTCTCCGCGCGTCAATCCGATTAACAGAAGGAGTCTTAACGGCGTAACAGTGCTTTAGATTACGGCAATAACCCTCCTATCGTCTTCCTCTCTTGTTTTGGGAATCCAAGAAAGAGTCTTCTTTTTCATCGTCCCTCTGTTTCCCTCCAAAATTGTGACTCGGTGATAGTAGCAGTTATATGCAGATTGTTTCCGAGAAGTCTGGACTCTCCTTTTCTTTTCTTTCCCGCCAGCGAGGTTATCATGCCCTTCTTTTCTGGGAACCTCCTTCTTTCCCAGCCCGTTTCTCTTTTTCGTGGGCTTGGTCCGGAACAGAACGCAATGTCCGCCTGACCGGTTCTTGAAACGACGGTTAGTGCGGTGGGCCCATGCCCGACCCCCAACAAGCGCCCCCCTCTGACTTTTGCACATCTAGCTGTCCCGGTCTTCGTGGTCAGGCGGAGCGGGGAGCAGATGTTAACGAGCTTACTCGATCTCTACTCCGTCTGCTATTTACAGTCCCCTTCTCTTGTTTTTTTGCTCAACCTCCCGTTTCCGAGAAGGAGGCATTGGGTGGTGATCCGGCTGTTCCGAGCCTTTGGGCGAGGAGTCGATCTCCTCCTTTTCTTCGGAGTTTCCCCCGAGCCTAGTCCGGCACGTTTTCGCCAACTTGAGGGATTATTATAATTCGCATTCCCGCTCACGAGGTTCAGTCCTATTTGGGCGGATCTCCCCCAGGTTTTTTTCTCTTTCAGGAGAACTCTTCTCCTGACGAGATGAAATGCTACCGAAAACAGACTTTAGAAAATCCACACTACTCTTTCCTTTTTCCCTTTAGGGACTGCGCGATCCCCCGGCGCGTTCCCCCTTCCTTCTCCCGCTTCTCTCATGCAAACCTTTACAGAGAAAAGAAGGGGGGTCGACCCCCTAATCCGCCGGGACATTCCGCTTAGCATTTTTTTCCCCGACGGATTGCCTCCCGCTCTTTTTTTTTTTTTTCTAAGAGCTTCCCTTTAAACACCTGTTACAAAAGACTACCCTCGTCGACATATATATCTTTTTCTCCGTTGTTGTGTTGAGATTCTTGATGTCGTGCGCGGTTCATTCAGTTGCCTCTCCCTGCTTTCCCCCTACCCCTCTCAAGCGTCAGCCGTCGGGAGTAGACGCTCCTTGATAGAAGGGTTTCCAGCGATTTCTGTGAGGTTAAACCCACCCCTCTTTTTTTGATCAGTTTGCTCGGTTTTCTATTCCCCTTCTCTAGCGTTTTCCTCTGGTCCCTGGCCAGACAGCGAAAGCTCGGAGGTGAAGATGATGTTTTTTCTGTTGCGGTCTTGAGATCCGTTCTTTTCTGAAGACTTTTTTAGTACACCCTCCTTCTCTCGACCGTTCCTTCTGGTATAGCCGCATTGGAGACAGCATTTCGCAGAGCGCCGCGTGATTTTCTCTTCCTTAGTCCCCTCCAATGGTTGCCCACTTCTTCTCTGCTAGGCTCCCGTGACCCTTGTCGCCGCTCTCGATCGCCCTCAAAGGCGCGCGGAGACAGCACATCACCACTCCCGCAATGCGTGTCTCTCTCTTGATGCCGACCCGAACCTATCCCATCCTTGCGCTTCCTTTAGAGGCCCCTATTTCGATAGTCTTCCATTACGGAAGGCGTGACCATTCCTCTTGACGTTGACATAGATCTCTTCTCTCTTTTCTCCAGCAGTTCCCCTTGATCCTTCCCTCCGCGGCTTTATTGGGCATGTCGGGAAATCCGCCTCAACACAGCCTCCCAAGTCCCTTCGTTCTTCATTGCGTTCTTTCCCCCCTAAGACTCCCTCCTCCTTCTCCATTCCTTCCCGCGAGATCCCTTTCCGGGATCACCTTTGTGCCGTGCGCGCGAGGGACGCAAATGATCGAGGTATCTTGTTCGATTATTTTAAAAGCTTTGAATCGGCGACGATCCCATTCTTCCTCCTTTATCGACTTCCCTTCCTATTGTTTTTCGTTGCTTTTCCTGCAAAAATGCGATCTCTTGCAGTGGGTGGATTCCGGCTTTCGCACTGACTCCTATCCCCTGTTGATGCCGTTAGTACCCTCTCTTCTGTGAAGCGTTTCCCCCCAGAAGATTCCTCCCCTGGATAGCATCATCGGCTCCGAGCTAGCGCGCCACTCTAGCAGATCGCATTGTAATCTTGCCATTTTGTCTTCTATCCTCCAGTTTTGCCCCTTCACCTGAAACTTCTCCGCCTACCCGTCGGGGTTCCCATCCAAAAATAGGCTGCGGATTTTTCAGTTCCTTTTTTCTCCTGTTCTTCGAGATTTTTTACAATGTGACGATTCCCTCCTTCCCCCCCGTTATTCCCTTCTCGGCCGGATTACGCGCGAAGGTTCCGTGATCGAATGATCGGGATCGACATTGGTGACGAGACTCGGTCGGCAGCTTCCCCCCACGGGCCTCTGTCGGCTTTACCAATTTCTCTGCGCGTTCCCCCCCATTGAGATGAAGCCGTTGTTGGTCCCCTCGTCCTTCGAGCAGCGTACCGTGGTTTTCGTTTTTCTTTACTGACCATGTTCTTTTCCTTTCCTCTCCGCCGCATCAACTCGTCCCGGCCAACGGTCCCCCCATCCCCTTCTTCTCCTTTTCACTTCCTTTCTTTTTATGCTTTCTTCTTACATCCTTAGAATCTCGGCGAGGCGGCCCCCCTGGAATTTCTCTCGACGCAATCCTTTTTGTAGGATTTATTTTCCCTCTCACACCTTTCCCCTTCGTCCACTCCTGAAACCGCCTTGTGCAGAGGTCGAGATAATGGTAGGCGGAGTACTCTCCGAACGCATAGCTTGACCTCCCCTCGGTCCTTCTGACGTCTTCCCCCGATAGCTCCTTTGATTCGTAGGAAGTCTTTTGACCTTCCGAGTACTGCGCCTGTTTTTTTAAAGGTAAGGCCAAGCGAGAGCTTCCCTTTCCCCGCTTTAGAAGGCGCATTACAAGTGCACTTTTTCTCCTTTCCCTACCCTTTTTCCCCCCATCGACTCCAGCCGTCGGTTTCCGTTTCCCTTGCCAGGCCGCGCGGGGTCGGCCGGCAGACGTCGATCTAGGAGTACAGGGCAGAGGTGAAATCGGATGCGTGATGCTGACTCGACCGTCTTATTCGGGTTCCTCTCCTTTACATTGGCTTTTAGATTAACCTGCCCCTCTCGGCTTTTCTCCTTCCCCCCCCGCGGCCGCCGGAGCGCGACACACAACTTTTTGGAGGCAAAGCCTCCCCCCCCCCCCCCCCTTCATTATTTTGAACGGCTTGTAGCCTCTTTGTCGTGTCCCCTTTTGCAAGCCACACGCTCCATTGGTAACCGAACCTGCTGGGTGTTTTCTAGGTCCCCCCTCCCTTGGGCTCGAGCTTCATATCTTATCCTTTCTAGCTTTCCTCCTGTGCTGCCCCCCGAAAAAGAGGCAGGCGCAGATTCACCTCGGGTTGCGGCAATTTTACCTGCCCTTCACTTGCATTCGGTTCCTGACCGTTTTTTCTTTTTGCCCGTTTCTCCTCGGTCCTGTGCCTTTCTTCCAGCGTTCCCGTCTGCTAAAAAAGGTTGGCGGCGAAGCCTTTTGGCTTCCGGATTCACGCCGTCAAATGCGCCCTTGTTGCACGGATAGAAGAAGAAGCCGTTTAAGGCGACCGGACCCCACTGCTTTTTCGCACGCCGAGAGTGCCTTTCTTTTTGGAAGGCGCTCTGCCCGATTGCCCCTTGACGCGCGCTGTCCTGCGACGGATGGGACGAGCGATCTCTTTTTTTTTTCTTTTCCCGCTCTAAGCGTTCAGGTTCCCCCCCCCCTTGCGCCCCCCGAACCCTTATCCTCCCCCCGACGATTCCGGAAAGGATGCTCCGGTGACGCACAGAGGAGAGCCCCTATCAAGGGGTGTCTTTACAAGACCCTGCCCTTCCCCCCTCCCTTCGAGTCCTTCCCTACTACCGCTTATTCCTTGCTTCGTCGCTGGCTATAGCCTTACGAAGAATCCCTCCTGGCATCGCCTCGTCCCTTTTTTTTCTCACCTCGGTGCGTTGACTCCCCTCTAGGCACCCCCCCTGCCGCGACACGATCGGAGAAAGACATAGGAGATGCGTGGCAGAGTCATGACCTTGGTGTTTGGGGTTGAACGACTGTTTCTTGCTCCCTCACAGGCTCCTAGTTGCTTCCTTCTCCCCCCCTTCTAGAGTTTTCTGAGACGCCCCGCTCCACCTCCCAGATTGCGGGCCACAGGAATTATGTCCCCGAAACTCTTCGGCGTACAACGCAAACA
>Ga0179593_1518527_pt1 | contig 15500 bp, 12 predicted proteins | sample CZODoug2_1_08_16_FD_185931 | JGI IMG/M metagenome (GOLD analysis project Ga0179593, IMG submission 185931) | Vadose zone soil fungal communities from Angelo Coast Range Reserve, California, USA - CZODoug2_1_08_16fungal (PacBio error correction) | ecosystem: Environmental > Terrestrial > Soil >... | reverse complement strand
TCAAGATCTTTTCCGTAGGCGGTCGAGAGTACCAGTCGCCAGCCTTCCTTATGGCAGTAATTAAAGTCACACGGTCCTGGCGTTTGAGCTTTTGGTTAACTTGCATGTAGAACAGCCTTTTGCGTGAAGGGCATGTAATCCACTCCTTCGCCGACCGCGTTTTTCCACTCCCCCCAAAGAATAGAACAAAAAAACCAAGTCATTCCCTCCCCTCCTTCTTCAAGGCTTGAAGAGTCTAAACCCCGACGCCCTATGCCATGAGAGTCGTCGTTTTTCTACATCGCGTCTGTCCCCCCTCTCCCTCCGTTCCACGGCAGTTTTAACTTTGTTGGTACATCGACACTAGTACCATCGTTCTCCTCTTCTCCCGAGCCATTCAAGTCGGTTCCCTTAATGGTCCGCCCCCCCCCCCAAATGGTCTCCCACCTCAATAGACCCATACCTTGTAACCTCTCTCACTCCTTCAATCTACGTTTCCTTGCAATTGTGAACAAAGCTTCTCCCATCCTGCCGGGTGAGGTTGAGCCCTGCCTTCCTCTCTTTCTCCAGGAACGCCCAAGTTAGCTGACCGTTTTTTTGGATGACGAGACCAGCGCTTGCCGGCGGATCTCCGAGAATTAAAACGCCTCAAAGAGACACTCCGCCGGATCCTCATGGCTATCTTTTAGTTCTTTGGGAGGCTGCATTTTTAAATGTATGGAACCATATTTGAAAGGTTCAGCATTTGAGCTTTCCAATATTGATGTCCTCTGCATCTATTTTCGACATTAGATTTTTTCTAAACCATGGTCAGGAAAGTGAATGCTGTGCCGTCCTCGCTTTGGACCTTTTCGTATTAGGGACCTAAGGAGTATTTCCGTACGGGATGAGCCTTGTATTTCACCGGTGAAACGTCTTACCATTTAAAGTATTATTCCGCTTAAACAATCCCGCAAGTGGCGAACGTTCGCGCAAGGTTGTGCTTGCGTCGCAAGGAGATTCTTCCCCTGACGGAGTTTTAAGTCGGAAAACTCTCGACTCCCTCTGCACTCCTCATTCGAATTTCATGTCCGAGCATGACTGATCGAGGGTGTGGCAAGGTAAAATCAGTTTGACACCCTTATACAACATCAGCCCAGGAAACATGTCAGATACTAGGCGCATGTACATTTTCATGATAAAATAACAGACAGGTACGTCCTTCGCAGATCTTTCTATTTTTTGCCCCCCGCGACCCGCTGGCGGTTGCATCCTTCCCCCCCCTCCTTTTTCCCTTACGCAAGCTGTTCGAAGATTAGGAAGATGCTGTACTCGGTCCTCCGAGTGATTTTCCTGCTCCCGAATCACGCGGAAGCCCCCGTTGTATGACCTGTGAACTTTTTTTGGTTTGTGTGCGGCCAGTGCAGGGTTCGGCAAACGACGCGAGTTATGCTCGTCCTTCCGGTCTCAGCCTCGAGCTCGTGTCTGGCGGGTTTTTTCGTCCCCGACAGCATAGCCACGACAGAGTTGAACTTTCGGTCGCGTCAATCTTTTTTTTGAGATGAGCTAATCGGGTCGGTGATCGTGTATGTGGTGGTTACGCGGTAGGCGCTATTTAGTTGAGTAGAAACGCGTTTTCCCCCTTTAGGCTTTTCGACCCCCCCTGACATCTTCGGCTCACCTGACCGCTTTACTTGAAAGAATGGTAAGAGCGTCGCATCCGCCCATATGGAGCGATGAGGTATGCATTTCACGAGCGGAGCCCCCGTCCCCGAGTGACTCTCAATCTGCCCCCAAACAAGAAAGCCTGGGGCCCCCCCAATGACCCCTAAAATGGTAATACTATCTCCCTACGTTTTTTTGTTGAGAGCTGATTACATTGACACATGTTTATTGGGTTTTGCCCAGGAGTTTATCTTTTCTCTGCACATGTCAGCCGTTCCCGGAGACTGCCGGGGTCACTCTCCTTTCCTCGTGTCACTACTATCGATGGCTCCGATATCCCCCATTTCTGCAAGAGTCTTTGCTATTACTAAGTTGGTTCTCCACTCCGGGTACAAAAGTAGAGAAGAGACCCCTCATAACCCCGCTCCAAGGCTTCCCCCAAACACCCTTAAGTTATTACCCGTCTGACGATTCGATGGCCGCGTTTCTGTAAATACCGTGGGGGTCGCTTTTGTCTCAGCCGCCTTATTCCTTGCGAGGCTTGTTTTCTTTTTTGCTCAGGTAGGACGGTTTATCCCCTTTCCGCCTTAGTGATCGACGCATCCCCACCCATTCCGTTCAGTGCCTACCCTTCCTTCAGCTTCTTAGTCGCTCCGACCCCATCACTCAGAGGAACTGGAAGATTCTCCTACATCCGAAAGAAGGTGTTATTCATTGGTTTATTGACCCGATTCTTTCACTCTCCCCTTCCTCCTCTATTACATGTCTCCCTCCTCTCCATCCTCCCCACTCCATCCCCATACCCTTTTCCCCCCCCCCCACCTTTCTCCTCCTTCCTGCTCCTCATCCCCTCTCTCCTTCTTCTCCTCTTCTCCCCTCTTTCCCTTACCCCCCCACCCTCCCCCTTCTCCCTCTTCTCTTCCTCCCTTTCCCCTCGCCCTTCTCCCCCCCCTACCCTTTCGCCTCCCCTTTCTACTCGCTATCTATCACCTCGACTTTCTATCTCTTATCCTTTTACTTCCTCCCTTTTACTACCTCTCCCCAACCCAGTCGTTGTTTTGAACCCAGAACACTGCCATCCCTCCTTCGAGGAGATCGAAGGTGACTTTCTTAGTCTTTTGCCCAGGGACATTGCGCCCTTACATTTCCTAAAGTTCCTATTTCTGTATATTTTTTAAAAGATGCCATTTGCCCATTTTTTCTTTTCAACTGTATATTTCATACCTAAGAAAATTCTGTTTCAGAGTTTAAATTTAAAAGATGCGTGTCCCTATGAAATTTCCCTTTCTCTCAGCTGCGACAGAACCTGCAAACAGGAAGCGCCGAAAAACGTTTTTTTGCTCCAAATTTCGTCCATTGTTTAATAAATATATGTTAATGGATTAGAAGTTCCGGTGATTTGCAAGGTACGACTCTGGAGATGATGATCCACGATTTCAGGTCAAAACTTCCCGCGGTTTTTCCCCCTTCCACTATACGCGGCAATGGTCTATTCCCTAACCATTGCTCTTTGTTATGCTCGTGTCCCACGAACGAGTGGGAGCCCATCAAAGGGTTTGCAAAACATCCATTCGCCACTTCTCTCCGGTGCCTCCCCCGTTCCTTCAAGGAAGAGCCTCGTTAGGCGGAAGGCTCTTGAGAAAGGTTGGTGGACCCCATTTCAGTCAGACGATGGTTTCAAGCGTTCTTCGGGACCCCCCCAACGCCGCGAAACTTTTGGCTCATTCACAGGATGGATCTTCTTTAGCGCCCATTTCACGTCGGGCGTCTACACCTCCTGGCAGATGATACAATGGACCCAAGTGCGTTTCCGGCGTTGAGTGCACCTGATGCCTATTCTTGAGTGGGACTTGATTGCAGTTTTATGCCCAGGGTTGTCCATGAATTGTCTTTGTGCCGTGGAAGGCCGGTTGAGTCCAGATTGTAAGTTAATCGCGTTTCCCCCGTACCATTTACACGACCGAGTGACTTCGAGCCTCCAGAGAACTGTACTCCGTTACTGGGATAGGGTGTGGTCGACTTCTCCCCGGTTGCACTTAGTACGACGGTTCGATTTTTGGTTGTTCGCCGCCCCGGGTCCTGCACGGTTCTGGACGTCCTGGCCATTCCAACGGCGTGTACAGTCGTACAATCCCAAACATTGCCCCCCCCCCGACCAGGCCCTAATTTGGTCTTTCAGGACGGAGAATTACATATCTCGGACTGCGGACCTCTCCCTTCCTTACGTGATGAGTCCTGTCCGACTATACTTTTCAGAATAATATTGGTGTTGGTAGAAGAGTCGTCGGACCCTGTTCCACTATCGTCGGACGTTCGCGTCCTTCCCGATTGTGCCGTAAACCTGCCATCCTTCCCAAGTTAGGTCTTCCGCTGTCCATGTGAGGATGTGAGGACACCCGTTTTCTGTTCCTTGGCTGGACTTGCCCCGACGCGGACAGACCGTTTTTAACTGACCACCACGAATCGAACCCCCTTTCGCTACATCCCGTCAACGGCGTGGCGTTTCAGGAGGTAGTCCAACTCCTCATATCCTGATTCTCTTTACGCGCTGTCGACCGGCGTGTACTTCGAAGTCCTCCTTTGTCGTTCAAAGGCGGTTGAATAAACCTAGACCTCTGACCCACTCGTTTCCCTCTTGCGCACAAGTCCAGGTGCCCTTCACTGCCCCTGGTCTGCAATTTGTCCCGCATCTCCTTCCCTTCTCCGATCACCTCGTCCCCTCACCTAGTCACTTTCCCCAGTTTGCGATGGGCCATTATTTCTTTCTTGCAACACGCCGGACCAATCAGCCGTGGTGTGCTTCCTGCTTCAGACTTCGTTAGAGGACCGCCAAAATTTCGCTTGTGTTTGCCCGTTATCCAGCGTGATTTCTAGTCCTGTTCCCCCCCCACGGTAGTTAAGGAGAATTCCCCTCGAATCGTCCGATTGCTTTTCCTTGCCAGATGATAGTGCATCACTGGGCCTCATCGTGAATGTTACAATTTGAGGGCTTCAAAGTGCTTTTTCGCCCCCGTTTGATGAATAGCAGGCTTTTCCTGTCGCGGTCGAACCCCAGGTAGGCCATTTAGATACGGAGTCTTGGAAGTTTTCTCCCTTCTTTTTTGGCCATTACATCATTTGGACTCTTCCTTTTTCTTGCAATAAGTGTAATCGCGGGAGGGATTTCTTTTCTCTGAAAGATCTCACCAATACCCCCATTTTATTTACCCTACACCAAATGGAAACCATCACAGTTGATATTTCTCCCCTCCCCGTGTTTCAAGGTGGCTCGATCCGCCTTTAGCGCCGGGCAGACGGGAAAATTAATATCTGTTTCCCGTAACTCCCCCTCATTATCGGGTATATGGCACAGCCGAGGAAAAGCGCTGTTCGGCCCAAGGTAAATGACCCCTTTTGAAAACCTACAAATAGTCACTTTTTTTCGTAGTCCAACAACCGCGCATGTCCTACTTTTCATTCTACGTCCCCACATAAGGTAATCATCCCTCGATTTCGCGAAGCTATGCTTTTTTCTTCCCTCGTCGCTTTCTGAAGCCATTACTCCGAAACTTTAGTTCCCCCCCCTTCCTTCGAGATGGAGATGGTCCTTTCCCCTGAGTGAGGGTTCCCCAAGAAGAGGACCTAAGGTATTCCCCCTTTCAACGGCAGGTGGTGATGCTTTCAGGCCAACTGCACGTCGGCGTCTCGTTCCCCGGTGCAACACGTGGCACTCTGCTTACGGGTGCACGCTTTCCTAGGATTTTTTTCTCAATCGATGCACAGATTGCCCCAGACGCTGCAAGTTAGTATCGACTCTCCTAGGGTCGTCAAGTCGGATTTCCCCCGGTCGAGTGGTGGGAGACGAGTTTGATATAGGCGTCGTGCCGGTTGACCCCCTGAGAGGACTGAGGAGGAAACCCCACATTTTTTACCCGGAGTTCCGAGGGCCGAATTCGCCTATTTAGGTGAGCCTGGCTTTGCGCAGAGTTCGGTCACTTCCCGCACGTTGCGACACAGACGCCCCAATCTGCCCTACGCGGGCCCTTCGCGACAGAACATTGCCAAAGTAATCTATATCTTTCATCTCAAGTTTTTGTTTAGTTCTTCCCTTCCCATGTAAGTCATGCCCAGGCTGGAATGCAGAATGGAACCTGATCCTTGGAATGTCGGGTTCTCCGTAAGATTTATCACGCAGGCGAACAATGACCCAAAACGGTTCCTGATACTTGAGATTCTCTCGCTTACAACATTTCAGTCTGGATTGTAGTACTGAGAAGCCCCTATGGTAGTTTGCCTTTTCCATGCCCCTAGTACCGCTTAGCGGCCGAACTACATTTGCCTCCTCTCCAGTATACAACACCTTAAGTAGTCCTTTCGACCCCCTGATGATCGCGATACTTCCACCACGCGCCCGAGTCTGGGTCAATTTCTGGTGGGGTTTATTGCTGTAGACGACCCACCTAAGCAGACACTAGTCTATAGTTAGTGTCTCCCCTGGATTCACCGGAGACGCCCTCTCTCAGTTGGCCCTCGTTTCGCCGAGTCCCCGGGAGTCCAGTGAATACCTTAGATTAAGATTCTTTGTTCGCTTCCACCAGGAGGCGGTCGTCATCTTAATTCTCGCTATCGTGGTCTGTAACTTTGGAGGATGACGACTAATCCCCTCCGCGCTCACGTGCCACCAAACCCCCCCCCACCTGACACTACTCACCTCGGAAATCAGATTTTCCGGTCTTGTTAGTCTTCTCCTGTAAAAAAGATACCTGCTCGTCCTTACATGTCATTTCTTAAAGTTTGATATAGGGTTGGTTCCCATCCTTCCCCCAGTGAATTTAAGCCCCTCGCTGTTCCTCTTAGAGGCTTCAATTAGAAGTCACTTCCTTTTCCTAGGGGACTTTTAACATTCCTTCTTAAAGTTGCAGCCCTTCTCCTTCGCCTCCACGCTCCGCCCCCCCCCCCCCCCCCCCTACTTTCGCGCGCGCCACGCGCCTTGGGACGCGGTAACGAATACGGGACCCTTTGACTAACTTCCCTTTTATGAAATTCTAAGGATCGCACTCCCCATGTTCATCCGATTTTTTCAAACAGACATGCCTCCGGTCCAATATCTCCGGACTGCCCCCCTCCCCCCCGTCTTTCCTATCGCACCTTTTAGTACTTGGGTTAGAACTAGACCATTGCGAGAGCTTCTCTTCCTTTTTTTTAGACCCCTCTTTTATCCAAAGGGTTAACCTAAGCAATAATTTTGAGGGTTATCAATCCTTCAGCTTCCCAAAGGAAAGAATGCGGGTCGATTCTGCGTTCTTGCGACGTTTGAACAGGATTCGCCAGGCCGGATCAAGCTTTTCTATCAGGTCATACAAGAAGACGACCCTTTTGGTCCTTCACCATGTCTTCTCATTTTCCCGGGGACAAAACGTTGCGGGATTTGATCATTCAGAATAGAATTGAACAAGATGACCCCTTCACCTGGAATTGATAGTTGCGGGCTGAGTGCATCTTTTTGTGATGGGCCATTCGTATGGTGTAGGCATCACCCCGGGGGAACCCACTCCACAACCCCATTAATGCCGGAAAATATTGATTATCCGGTCCCCTCAGGCGTTTTTATATTTCGGTACGCGTCGTCCCCCCCCAGAAAAGAAACGACCCTTCTCGGGTTTGATTTCGAGGTACTTTTTCCCCCGTCGAAAGCGACGCTCATTTGTGGCTACCTCCTGTAAGAAGGCTTCCAGGATCGTGCGAAGGAGGTTAGATTTGGGGGTGGCGTTGTGACCTCACCGGATGGGAGGGAAAGTACATTCAAGACAAACACGTTTTAAACTCAAACTTGACCTTCCCCCCCACCAAGATCCTCATCCAAAGGCATCCCCCCAGTTTCCCATAATTTGAGGAAGGGCTTTCTGCATTACAGATCAAGCTTGCCCTCGGCCTCGCAATTCCGACGGTATCGGGCCTGTCCGACTACCATCTATATATTCCCCTTCCCCTTTGGTTGTGCGATATCCTTTTTGACCGTTCGTCCGTCTGAATGTCGATGTCCGCATATGCCGCTTGATGAAGACTTTCATGTGACAAGGACTTTCCAAAACAGGAAATTTTCTGTTGTAGAGTGGTGAGAATGTAGTTCCCCAAGTTTGCCCAGCTGTCCGGTCCTTTTTTTTATTGAACCGACGTTGAAAAGACCGGCGGCCTTGACACCCACTTACTCTCACAATTCAATTTAAATATAGTGGAACACCACCGTTCCACAGGAGGTCGCAAGACCCCGTTCACTTTCGCGTAGATTTTATCAAATCGCCTGAGCAAGTCCTGCGTTCGTTACCCTGTGTCGTTGACGACACGAGTCACTCTCCCTCGTTTCTCAGCCCGCCGGAAAGTCCTTGCCTTCATTGAATCCATGGCCCCCTTTCTACCAGCAATTCGACTTCCCCTTCCTCCCTTATTAAACCACTCGGCCCTCCTTTCCATTTCATTGTCAATTTTTATTTCCTTTCAAGACGGATAACCTTCGTTTGAGGTCGTCCCCCCTTGCCTCTTCCATGACTTCGATTCACTGCCGCCAACCGTTCGTGTCGTTTGGGATGACCTCGCTCCAGCGCTTTTTTTTTTTTGTCGTCTCTCGGCGACTTTCCAACCTTTTCCAAACCCCTGATCCTTCCTTCCCATAGCCGTCCTTCTCTTCTGGAGAGGGATGATAGGGCCTCTGTTCCTACGTAGAAGTAGTGGACTCATCTTAGGTTGGCGCCCATGATTCCATGCCACTAGGTTCAGGTTTACCCCCCATCCCTCCGCTCCTGCCGCACTTTTCGTGAAAAATTTCATCCAGAGGGGAGATAGTCTTCTGATTTGGATGCCTTCATTGCCGCTGGAGTACTTTGGACATGTTTCCGTTTCCTAAGGTTCGCCTTGGTGTGCTGTTAGCGCCTGGCTCTTCTAGTTCCCCCCCCGTCGATCCCCCCCAAGTAATTATAACGTACAATGGCCCTTCCCCACTTGCGCAGGCGTTTTCAGGTTGTTTCCCTTACAGAGTGCTCCGCTCTTCCTCGTCTTGAGGGACCCATCTTCTTTAATGAGCAATATACCCCTTCTTCAACGAATTATCTCGTTCCTTCTTTATCGAGCGTCCACCGCTTTTTTGTCACAGTGTACCCCCCTTACCTGTTTTTTGAAAAAAAACTCCCAATAGGAAATCAGGCACCTTCGTTATCACTTTCAACGAGCACCTTTTCTGACCGTCCCAGCCCCTGTCTCAGATTCAACGCAGCGTGATCGCATTTGTTATTTTTTTTGAAACACTCTGAGAGTTAGTATTTTCTGCTGCATCCAGAAGAAACTTTAGTAATAAACCCCCCCCTCTCAGGAAGAGCCTGATTTGGCCTCGAGAGCCTCCCAATTGAGTGAGTTGGTAGCTGATCCCAGAAGACTAGCCTTATCCCATGTCTTTAACTTCTGGGGTTCATCCCCGAATACTTTTTCAACAGACAGCGCGATTTTTGCTCCTGTATGCCTTTTCCCGCCAGAACTGTGCGGCTGAAAAGGTTCCCTTTAGAAAGCATCAGCCCCCAACTACATATTGAACCGGCCGAGGAAATAGAGAGGTGACTCATTCTCTAATCGTGTTGATTTTTCTCCTTTTAATTTTTTTTTTCCTTGAGAGGAGGCCTATATTATGTGGTGTTAGAGGTGCCACAGACGGGCTTGCTTTCCTTTCCACCCCACTGGACAATGCTTTCTCAAAGGGCTCCTGGGACTCTACTTTCGGAGAGGTCTCTTCCGGTTCTCCTTTCCCTTTTTCCAGCAGATGAGAGTGCGGCCCCTTCGCTTTCCTTTCGAGGCGCAGCTGGACTGTTCCTTCCCTCCCCCCCAACAAGATAGTCAGTTTCCCCCAATCTAGAAAAGTGGCCCATACCATATACCTTTTTTCACCTGGTTTTGTTTTTAGCGATTTATCTTTCCCCATTTCTCGGACCATGGGCCAGGCGGTGGTTGGATGGCTATGAAATAGGACTTTGCCGTAAGACTTTTATCTTTCTCTGGTTTCATCCCCCTTATTAGAGAAGGTCCTATCACCCCCACGCCTTTCTTCTAAGCTATCTAACATTTCCTTTTAAAGGTAGTAGGTTTCTGCTCCTAGAGATGTTTCAGTTGTATAAAAGGACTTATAGCCCGTACCCCAGAGTGCCCACTCGTTAACAACTCCATGGCTCCTCCCCCCCCACCCAAATATCCCTGAACCCGATCCTCTATTCTAAAAATGATTTCTGGGACTCTATGAATGCCACAATATTAGGGTGGTTTTTTATCTCTTAGAGCACCTTCCTCGTTCCCCCATAGCTATAGTGAGGCACGAGGACGTTTTAGCGCCATCTTAGCCTTTTGAAGAGACCACTCTCATTAAGACCTCCCCCCCCCACACCAACTGTTACAGCACCCCTGATTCAGATTCCGACTTTATATTTCCTTCAGACCCCCACCCTCTGAAGGTCCCTTCGAGTCCCTCTTTTCTTCCCTCCCCCTCACCGCAGTTTATTTACCTTTTGCCCTGCGGATTCGGCGACCTTCCTCAAGCGTTCTTCGTCTCTGTTCAACCACAAGACCTCCCCAACTCTCCCCCGCGGATTCCTTTTTGTGAAGTCTTGTTAGTCCGGCATGAAACTGTCCCCCCCTCCGATAGGTTCTTATCGAAATGTTGCCCAAGTTCCATTCTTCCTCTTTTTTTTCACCGACTATTACCTTTAAGCACCGAGTTCCTATTCTACTGAGTGCCCATTACCTTTGCTTCCTTTTACTATTCCATCCCTTAACTTTCCTTTCCCCTCTATTGAATAGTCCCCCCTAATGCTTTCCCCAGGCAGGAAGCCCTTACACTACGCTTGAATTCCTCCCAATTTTGTTCTTACCCCTTAATATTGTAAAGAAATTTTTTTTTTCAATGTCTTCTTTTAACTTGAGATTCCGGAGGTTTACCCCCTCAAGGAGCGCTCTTCGTACAAGATGCAGCCCTGTAACCCGTTTTTCCGTCAGACCCTCAACGCGCCTCTACTTTAATGTGGATCCCCCCGCGCGAGATGTTTCCCTATTTCATATGGTTAGAAAGACACCTTGCTTTTTTTAATTCCTCAAAAGGGAGACTTCCCCCTTTCTTCCCCCCCACTTCCTTCGCCCCTCCGGGCCTTCATCCGTCACTTTTCCAGGACCTACGGCGGAAGGATCTTGCTAACGGTTTGTGGAAACCCGGCTCCTCCTAGATACCCCTTGCCCGGCTCCGGATCCTCCCACCTCCCGAGAAATCCTTATTCCCTTTTAGTAAGAGGACTGTTTTTTTTTTCGCACATCCCCAGTTATTTTTTTCTCCCCCTGCGTTGTTTTTCCCGACCCTCCTTACCCAAGATGACCCCTTCATTTCGTTTCTTGATAGGTGCGGTGATTAGTCTTGGGCAAGATTCCCTTTATTTATTTGTCCCTTTCCTCCCCCTTACTTTCCCCGGACCTATTTTTTCGCCCCTTTCGTCCTTCGACGCTGTAATCGTGTACGTGTTATTAACCCACCCACTTTTGAACCCGACGCAGAGTCTTTGCCTTTTTTTTCACCCGCCCGTTTACCTCTGGAAGAGAGAATGTAGATGTTCTGGTTTTTCGAAGAATGTTCACCTTTGAACTTCCTTCTCTTATGACGACTTGGTTTCATCTTATTTTTCCCGTCCTAGGTTTCTCCCCTTTTTCTGAAAGGGACCATTCCCGGGCGTGTCCCCAAGTAGTACAAGATAAACCCCCCTTTACTCTGCCCTTTTGACATTTTATCCAGGATTCCTTTCCCTTTTCCTATACTCAGCAGGCTTGCCTCGCACATCCCCCTCCGTCTATAGTGGAATGTAACCATATATAATTTTTCCTCCTTTTCCCCCTCCTGTTTTTTTTAATCTTTAGTCTAGTCTGACCCGCAGTTTTCCTCCTCTTTAAGCCGTAAGCCGACTCTCTGTCCTTTGCCCACCCCTCCCTTTTTCCACAAAATTTTCAGGTAGGACTGGGCCCTTTTTGCTGATTGTTCCATGTCCCCTTTCATCTTTTTTCTGCTTAATGGACTCCCCCTTTCAATCAGTTCGACCTCCAGATTAAAACGACCCCCAACCCCCAACCAATACGGACAAGTAGTAATACATTCTCGGAAACCCGCTCCACATTCGTTTTCTCCCCGCCTCCCCCTACCTCCAGCGAGACGTTTACGCCCCCTCTCTTCGTCGTAGGCCTAATAGTCTTTAAATGTTTCTTTCTGGGTTTTGTGACGAACCTCGATCACCGTGACACTACTTTCTCGCCTTTCTCCAGTTTTTCATTCACCTTGTCCAGGTGAAATTAATTTTCGGCCCCCCCCTTTTTTTCTCCTTACTACCTTGCCCAATCCCCCCCCCACCTTTCCCTCACGAGCGCAACCTCGTGTTCCCCCCTCACTAAATTCACTTCCTATATTGAAATATTATTTTTTGACACCCCGACTTCCCCCCACTCAGAAGATGGTTTCTTTCCCCTTCCCCACGTATATTCTCAACTTCGTTCAGCAATTCCCCCGAAAACTAGAAGGAGTTGGCTCCCTTCCGTCACAGCGGATTTTTCTTCTCGTTTCTTTTTCCTTTATACCCTTAGCCTTCCGCCTTTTTTTCTCCAACGCTCCATCAGAGCCTTGGCCTCTGCTTAGACCCTTAGTCCCCCTTTTTTCCTAGTGATGATTTAGATTCACAACCCCCTTTTTTCCAGGTTCTCCAAGATCCCTAGTTCCCACCTGCCTTGCACCTTTTGTCGGGTCTGCAAGTTCCTCCCCCCCTTCCCCCTTAGGTTTGATTGGAAGTGGAGGTTTTAGTGGCCGTCATCTGGAACTCCTTTGTTTTTCTTCGGTCTTTCCATTCCTTTCCCCTTCGCCCCGGAGGGGAGTAGCACTCCCGTTTGAAAGTAGCCCCTCAATCTTTTTTTATTACCTTTTGCTTAACCCAATGTCCCGCCCTTCTCTACGCGGTGGATCGAGCCTCTGCCCTTAGAAGAGAAGCGTCTTGAATTTGACCATTTTTTCCCTCGCGGTTTGGTTAAAGTATACTCTGCACCCCTCCTCCTCCCGCATTTAATGCAGAGAGGTCCCATTATTGTTTGACAGGTAAACCCCTGCCTTCTTTTTTTCACCCCCCTATACAGAATGATTCTTTTACCCATTTTAGTATCCAACCTCCTTATGTCCTGATTTCCTTTCTCCCTTTTTCCCCCCCCCCTTCCACAAGACGGAAGCCATATTCTTTCCAGAGACCCCTTTTGTGAGTATTGACTTTCTTTTGTCCTTATGCTGAAGATTTCTTTAATCCCGCCACTCCAATTAGAATTAAAATCTTGATCCCTTTGAAGATGAGTGACTCTCTGGTCCTCGCTCTTGGTGTACTTCCCTCCCAACGAATCCTCTTCCTTTATCCCTCGTTTTTCAACTTGCCCTTTTTTTTTGTTTCCCCTTCCTCTCGGTATCCCAATACTTCTAGGGCTCCTCCTACCCTTAACGTAGGAAACCTTAACTCGATCTCTGGGTTGAATTCGGCATAGTGTTCTTCCTCCCCCCCTCCTTCTCCAACACAAAGAAAGATTGCAGACGAGCGGTCTTCCTTTTTTCGATCGAGAGTTACAGTTAGAGGAGAGGCCTTTTTGGTTCTCTTTCAGCGTAGTTGGCTATTTTCTGTCTATGACCGCTGGGTGACCTCGACTAGTCCTGTGCTCTCCAACAAATTTTTTCTAGGCTCACCGACGACTGCTTTCCCTTCGCAATGGTAGATAGCTTCAATAGGTGGGCCTTCCCCTTGAACGCTCTATAGTTTTCCTTTCCCTGATCGACCGTCCACTGCATCTCTGGACTTTCTTCTAAAGCGATTTGAAAATCCGCGAACATGTTCCAGTAATACTTTTACTCCTCCTAAGTTGTTGTTTAGAGTCTCTTCTGCACCATTGCTGGTCCCCCCCGGCGGCTAGTCTCTGCATACATTCCTCCCCTTCCTTTTCCTTCATCTCTTTGGATGTCCCCGCCCCCCTCGGTCCCAAAACGTTCCTGATCCACTCCCTTAGAGGAGCAGTCTGACTTCCACCCCCTGAGTTTGCAGCGTTGTATTTTTGAGCCTCGATTCTTTGTCAGTGTTCTTTATTGCCTCGCCCTTTCACTGGGCGATACTTTCTTCCTGCCCTCCCCTGTTTTACCCAAAAACCGTCGCATTTCAAATTGCCCCCCCGACCTCGACTCAACACTCTTTCCTTTTTCTACCTTTTTTTCACTCTTCTTTTTTTTTATATCTGGCTGTCGAACCACCCTCTCCGCCCGCCTTCCGAGAGATAGTGCGGGTTCCTGACTTTTAGCCTCCTTTCCTCCCTTCGTTTCGAGTACCGTACTTTTTATCCCCCCCACCGTTTGCCCTTCTTCCACCACCAATGATTAAGATTCTTCGGGTCCTCTCCCTTCACTAAGGAGTACAGAGCCGGTTCCTTTCCTTCGACCGCAGTATTTCTGCCCCCTTTCGGCTATTTGCTCCCGCCTCCACTTCCCCTTCCTTTTTCTTTTTTCTTTTCCCCAACCAGACCCATAACCCTTCCCCCCTTTCTGTCCCTCAGAGGCGAAAGTCATTAGTATCTCTTCAACCGTGGTGGTACTTTAGTTATTCTCCCTCTTCCCATAATCCTTCCTTTTTCCCCCGTCCTTCCCCCCTTTTTCCCACCTACCCTTCCCCCCCCTCCCGTCGTGAATACATTAGAATTCGAAATTAGTTGATATTATACGTTCACCGCTTGACTTTTCCATGTCGACCCCATTCTGCTCTCTCCCCTTCTCTCTCTTTCCAAAAATTAATCCGTCCATCTCCAACGTTGGCTAGGTTCGCCCTTCCGAATTTCAAATGGCCCCTAACGTTATACTCCTCCTGAAGCTCCCCCCCTGTCTTTCCTGAGGTAAAGTTCCTAAATTTTCACCCCTCCTGCCCGAGGAAGGTCCCTTTCGCCCTTTTCCTCCCCTACCTTTCCTCTCTTCCCTTTTCCCCTCTGCGTTCCTACGTGTAAGCCTAAAAGGGCGTCCCCCCGAAAGATGAGGTCACAATTATCTTCTTGGACTACCAAATCCGGCTTTCCCCAGGAAGAGCATGCGGCCGTTCGGCCTGTGACAGGTCTTGCCTTTTCCCGTTTTTTGGAAACCGTCTCCTCCCGATCCTACTCGTGGATCTCCTTCCATACCGCCCGAGCACCACTTTTTGGTTTACTTATAACCTAAAAGGGTTGTTTTTTTTGTGATACATGCCGTCCTTGGCTTCCAACATAACCCCCCCTTCTTCTTTATTTCAGCCAAGAATGCCCCCCTCATTCCAAAGAGTAAGTGCCCTGCTAGTTGATGCCCCGATTTCTGTCTTCTACTTAGGTTTCTTTCTCTTTCTTGATGGGGGAATTCAATGACATTCGGCAGTGATGCGCAAGTGGCGCACTTTTTACTATTCTTGTACTTTAGGCTTCCACCCCGCCACAGTTCCACTGCGACGTCTGGGTGTTTTGGTGTTGTTGTTTTTTTTTGGTTGGTGTTTGGGGTGTTTTTTTTTTTTTTTTTTTTTTGTGTTTGGACCTCACACACCCCGCCGATGCTACAGCTAACGCTTGGCCTTGGAGTTTTTCCCCTCTTTCCCCTCCCCTTTTCCCTCCTTCTAGGTATTTTCTCTTTGAGTTTTTTTTTTTGTAGTACGCGGTTCTTTAGAACGGGCTTTTTCTTTCAAGCCAGGCCTTACCCCTTCACCTTCCCGTCCCTCCACGATACTCCCCCCTGACCCGGCACTTTTTGAGAAGGACGCCCAGCGTACAGTATCCGCGGCTACTGCGGACCTGCATCTCTTGATTCGTTTCCACCC
>Ga0179593_1387674_pt1 | contig 15500 bp, 14 predicted proteins | sample CZODoug2_1_08_16_FD_185931 | JGI IMG/M metagenome (GOLD analysis project Ga0179593, IMG submission 185931) | Vadose zone soil fungal communities from Angelo Coast Range Reserve, California, USA - CZODoug2_1_08_16fungal (PacBio error correction) | ecosystem: Environmental > Terrestrial > Soil >... | reverse complement strand
CCTCTTCTTTCGCTCTTTTCATTGGCGCCAGCAGGTCGGTACTGCGAAGCGCCCGTTTGTTGTTTTCCCCCTTCCTTTGCCCGACTTTTCCCCCACACCTGCTGGTTCCGAAGTACAGCCTATACCTGTTCCGTTCTGCGTGTCCAACACCATGGCCGGCGTTCTCTGTTTGTCCCTTTATGTACAGGCCCTTTGCCCACGGAAGACGGGCAAGAACTAGTCCTTATTCCGTTTTCGTGGCCCAATTTTTCCTCCGTTTGCTCGCCCCTTCTCTTGGGATAGCACGCGGGTCCTTGCCACCATGGCACCGCTGGTCTTGTTGCCTACCGCCGGTTTAGGATGCTTCTCGCTCCCTCTGCCGAAAAACATCGTCTTCTCGCTGCCTCCCCCTACGTGAGAGAGAGGGACGTTTCAGCGCGGCCGGGTTTGGCCAGAGAAACGTGGGTAGGACATGGCAAGGAAGGCAACGACGGAGACTGCTGACCTTTCCAAGCTTTGACGTTCCAATGACTTCAAAATGGCCTTCTAAAGAGCGGACGCACAAAAATCCTCGGGGAACGGCTAAGAGAGAAACACCGAGAGATCTGTGGCGGTTGCTGCTTGCCAGACCCCCCTGCGGCGTCAAGTTTGATTTCCTTCTTGGTCAGAGGATGGACCAAGACTCTTTGCTGACTGTGACTTCAGGCCTGTGTCCTTCGTTGTTCCGTCTTTTTTTCTTTCTGGCTTTGTTCCTTACCGTGGTTCGGGCTGCCTAGCGAATTGAGGAGTCGCTAATCCTCTACTGGCGTTTATCTTGCGCTTTGGTCTCCGATTCCCGTTTCCTCGGCCACTGACTGTGTGAGCTCACCCTCAATTGTGTTTAAAAAGATTCCATAGTCCAGCAGACTGGGCGTGCCGCGGTGTTTTTGGTGGAGGGAGAGGAGTTTTTCGTAGCTTCAAAGTTGCCTCCCTTGACTGTGCTCCCGGCGTTGGGTACTGTTCGGCATCCAACCTTTTCTAGTCTTCTCAGAAACAAATACGCTGATGTAATTTTGGTGAGATCAGACTAAGAAAGTCAAGTCATGCTCGCCTTTTCAATTATGGACTGAAGAGGGGCCGATGTTTTGCATCATTTCCTCTGTTTAAGGGTTAGACCCCGGGGAGGGTTTTGTGGGTTTTTATCCCGGGCAACCCCCTTCCTGAGCAGTCCTGATGCTCGGGGGAACTCCCGTTGGACGGACAAGAAGTTACGGCGGAGAGACCCCGGCGATTCAATGCGCACTTTTCCCCCCAGGAAGGACCCTGCCCAGTAGCCCCCCCCTCGAGGACGGGCTGGTCCCCTTTCGTCGATGCCCACTACCATGTCCGTTTCCAGCTTCTTCCTTTCAGCCAACCCCCCCTATCACCAAAGTTTTTTTCCAGGCACGATTCCTTCCCCTCCCCCTTCTTTTGCTGTGAGACCTTTCAGTTCTATTGCTCCCCCAGTCTCAACCTGCCCCTGAGGCGTCGCCGAACCCGACGGCGACCCTGCACTTCAAAATTACTTTTCAACGGCCGGTTCTTTCGTCGTTTCATTCAGGTCCGACAGGCCTCATAACGACGTTATTGCATCGGGTTTTACCTTTCTCTTACGGATGGCTCAGACACACAGGCAAAAACATTCCTTTCTTCTTGCTTTTCTTTCTGAAGAACAGAGGGACAGTGGAAAGGTGAGCCGTCCTCTTGAATCCGCCCACCCCTTCTTCTTCCCGCCTACTTCCCTCCTCTCTTTCCCAGCCTCCATCCTACAACCCAATCAGCTTCCATCTTTCTTTCCCTCCTGAATCACAACCTCCTCCTCCCTCCTCTCCTTTTTCCCTCCCCTCTCATCATTCCCTCCCTGCCCTTACTTCTCCCTGGCACACAAGTTCTCTATTCTTTACTCTACCCTCCTTACTGCACATCCCATCTCTTCCCTTCTACCTTCCGCTTTTTCCTTGTACCAATACTCCTTAATAGCCTCAGGTTATCCTTCCATTACCCTTTTGATCTTTTCTCTCCACCACCCTACTACTCTTTCTCCTTCTTCTCTTCCCCCTCCCCCTCTCACTTCATCTTTTCGCTTGTCTTCCCCCTCCTCGGTCAGTCCACTCGGCTCTCCTCTTCAAAGTCCCCCCCCTCCACATACACCTAGATCTCCTTTGTCTCTTTTCCTCTGCCCCCCCCTCTGTTCCTTTCTCCTTTTTCCCCTCCCTTTCTTCCGTTTCCCACACTCATCCCCCGCTCCCCAACTCCTCCTCTAGCCCGTCTTCCACTCCCTAGTCCCTTCTCTCCGCCTTCACCCCCGTTCCTTCGCTCCGTCTCTCCCTCTCCCCTCCATCCCTCGCCCCACTCCCCCCCATCTGCTCGGGGTTACCCTCGCGCCATTCTCCCATACCTATACGCCCACTTAAACCTCGTCCTCCCCCTTTGCCTTAGTTCCTTGGCTCTCCCCCCTCAATCCCGGCGTCCCTCCCATCCCGCTCTTTCCCTGCCGCTCCTGTAATACTTATCCACTCCTTTGTCCTCCTTATTCCCTTTCTGCTCCTTCTACCCCCCCCCCCCTCCCCCTTTTCATCCTCCACCCCTTTCCCTTCCCGCCATTCCCGCAGCAGGCTGCCATGTCTCCTCCTTCTGCCTCTTCTCACCCGTATCTGCCTCCTGCCTCCGCGCATTATTTCACCTCCCCATCCTTCTCGCCTCTTCTTTTCCTCCCTCTATTCTCCGTCCTCTTCCCCTCCTCCACCCTTCTCTCTCCTCCACCTCCCCTCCCTCCTCTACCCTCGGGTTGTCGTAAAAACTAATAGACCCTAGTCTTCCCCCCTGATACCATTACCTTGATATTCTTGATCGTAAACCAACAGGTCATCCCCTCTCTTTGTACTTCCCTTCGGGCGAACTCCGTCCGGTGTCGGTGGAGGAAGGCTTCGACCCCCCCGTTCACTGCTGGCAGCGTCACCAGGCAAGAGGAACGTGGAGGTCGCGCCGCCTTTTTCGCTCTACATGCCTGACCTTGGAAACAAACTGACGCACTTCGCTGCCCTCCGTCCAAGACTCACGTACTTTTTGGCCCTCCTTTCCTCGTGGCAACCCCCGGCGGGAATATGCCGGCCGTCTTATTCTTCCCCGGCCGGCTCGCCTCTGTCTCCAGAAGAGGACAGCAACTTGAAGAGTCATCGGCCTCCTTTATACAGCGTTTCGTTCTGTTTTTAGGACGGCTTTCTCGCGTGTAAGGGTTTTGACCGTCTTTTGCAGTTCCCACCGTCTGCCCTTGTACCGCCCCGGGCGGCTGGCTATCCTTCGCGGTAGAGCGCTGTCTGCGGAATGACATTTTGCCCTGCGCTACTATGGTTCGCGGTTTCCGCCTGCTTCACGGGGAGCGCCGCCTCTTTAAAGCCAGTGAGGTCGGTTCGAGTTCTTTGATTCCCTGCCCCCGCCGCTCCCGTTTTTCCTCTGTTAATGCGCACCTAGAGCGGGGCTGCCTTTTTTCCTCCTCTCCTGTTCCCTGACTGGCCGATCGACTGCTTTCCCAGGCTGTACGCTGTGCCGGAGAGTCTTGTTCTTCCTTGCTTACCACCTCCTTCTGCTTTCCGTCGGCCCGTTTCACCTCAATCCGGAGCCCTCGGTCCCCGTCACGCTTCTGGTGATGTTTTCCCTTCGGCGGCGGGAACCCCCACTGGTCGCGCATTCCTCCCGACCCCCCTTTGTGATACCTGGCCTTCTTTGATGGAGTACAGTTCGCTTTTCTCCGTCAACTCGAAATCTCTCGGCCGTAGCCTGCACATTTACCCACAGCCTGTTTCGCGGGTGAAGGCGTCCGTCGTAGGACTTCGCCCCGCGAAACAATCTCCTAGGTAGTAAGTGGGACTTCCCGCTGGTTGCTATGGACTCGCTTGATTTTCCCTTATTGGTCACCTTACCGAACCCGTTTCGCCCCCTGATCTAGATGTAGGCACTTATTCGCATACTACGCCTCGACGCTTCCATCCGGACGAGCTGTAAGGAGGCTTGGACTAGGGAGGGATAGGGAAGGCTTACCCTTGCTTGATTCCTCGTATTTTGTGACACTCTTCGCCCTCGAATCGACTTTTTATGTAGAGCTCACCAAGTGTCGACCACTCCGCTGCTTGAGCGGATCTTAATTTTAACCTGCCGCCACTCTGTTGCATTCTCCCCATGGAAACATCAACCGGGGAACTCTTTTTCCCTTTGTATGTGGGTGTCTTCTTCCTATGCGAGATTTGAATATTGTAGTCGGTTGTCGTTTTCCTCCAACCTCTCTTGGCGCTTGACGGTCATCCCTTTAGTCCCCTTTTCGCGCCACAACCATATCCCCCCGGCATCGGAAGGGCGACTTGAGTTAGGGAGAGCGGTTTCTGTCGATGGCATTGTTTTACTCCCAGGAACCTAATGCCGCCTTCCGTGGGCGCCCCGCCTCGCTTTCAACTTTCTCCCCTTTTCTTTGCTCCCCTACGGCACCCTGTCTCCGCCCTCAACTCCTCCCGACCAGGCGATTAGCTTGTCGTTTTTGCCTTCTAGTGGCAAAGCCCCTTGGTTTTCATTTCTGATTCAGAGGCTATCAGCGGCGGGACTTGCTCATTGTGGTTTCCGAGAATCCTTTCTGGCGTCGCTTACTACCCCGATTTTATTTCGTTGGAAGAGGAAGCGGTTTTTTTATTCTTTCCGTCTCCGCCAAAAATGCGCTACGTCAAAACCCCCCCAGGACATATCGAGGGAACAGAACTCAGAGCGAAAAGGGGGTTTGCCATTCAACGGAGGTCGTGTTTTTAGATTGGAGGCAAGAAAACCAGTCTGCGGCTCGGACGGCGGGTTGTCAGGGGTGCGGCCCAGAGTAGGAGAAATATCTTTACGACGAGATTTTGATCCTCTGATCCCTCTCCCGTCTAAGCATGGGAACATCGTCGCTTTGGCCTGCTCGTCGGAGGATCCGTCTTCGACCTTAGAAACGAGGGAAGGTGCTCAACACCCTTCATCGCAAATAGCCTTCTCCACGTTTTTTCATTTCCGCAGATTCGATCAATGAATTATACTCCGTCGCCACATTCAGGAACGAAGGTTTTTTTACTGCTTTTTGTTTACAGACTTTGGGCCCGCTTCTTCTGGAGGGGTTTAGATGCTCTCTACGCCGGGTCAAAAAGTGGTCCCCAATGTTCCCTTCTGACAAGTGCGTGCTCCCTGCCCAATTTATATCTTTTGCGTTTTTCGCCCCTATTTCGGCGGGATTGAAATGGTGCTCGGTCTTTATGTACTCTCTTTTTTGAGCCCCTGACACGCTTTTTTCCCGTATCACCAGGGGAGTTGCGGAACGTTCGGTTTTGCCCCCGACGCCCGGCTTCTTTTCCCACCCTTCACATTCCTCTTTGCTCGCGCGTCCGGGCTGGGGCTCTCTTTTTGCCTTCTTCAAACCGGATTCAGTCATTTCCCTGCGCATCGATTTTTTGGTGATGAGGAACATTTTTTTTCTTCCTCATCTGTTCTTGGTCTTCACTTCTGGCGGCCTAGTCCCTCTTATTCCCGATAACTATGTCCTGCCTTCTATCAGGCCAGCCAAAATGGAGTCTCGCTTCCTCTCCCTGGGATTGCGTTTCAGGTCCAGTATTTTAACTGCCCCCTCCCCACATCGGCATTGGTTCGCCCTATTCCAGTCTGGCGAGCTGAACAAATTCACTTGGACCACCCTCTCTCCTTTTTTCTCCTCTACAGTGTTGTGTTGGCGTCAGCCCTTGATGCTGTAAGGTGTGATGCCTCAATTCTTCTCCCCTACTGGACGGCGACGCCCGTAGTTGGAGCGAAGGTTGCAATGTGAGACTGCCCTCCCCCAAAATTTCCCCATAAAATATCGAATTCTAGGCATTGTTGTCCTTTGGACTACGAGTCTTGACAGATTCTCGGGATCCTCGCTTTTTTAGCGAAGACGGGAAGTTCATTCCTTCATTCTTTTGCGCTGCTAACCTGCCTACACCTAGTAAGGGTTGCGTGATTACGTCCTTCTTTTTACGAATTTACAACCGCTGAAGCCGTTTATCGACTATTTATCCCTTTTCTTTTCCCATCTTTCCGGGATCCGTTTCTAACGTGGCACGCCCCCCCGTTTGGACGAAACTTATAATCTTTTAAAACCCCCTTCTTCCCCTTTCTCGCTACCGGATAGCCAGCGTATCCCCCATTTCCCGCCCCGAAACTTATATCGGGCTGCTCGAAGGGAAATGATTCCCTCTTTTCCCCTTGGTCTCCTTCATCCGTTTGTCACCCCCGGAGTAGACGATAGACCTCCCTCATCCCTCGGGCCATGTCGGATTAAACTGACTGTCGAAGAAAATATTCGAGGGCGACTATCCCTCCGTCTTAAAAAGTGGATCTTACGATTCCACCTTACCTTTTCTGATTGATTGGTATGCGATGGGTTGTTTATAAAGGCATGGAGAGGGTCGTCGACACGTCCCGTTCCCATGATATGGCTTTTCGAGCCGACCTCGGGAGGCTTAGTATGAATTCCGTTTTCTGTCTCCCCCCTAAATCGTCATTCCCGCGGACGGAGTCTATGACTATTTTCCCCTTTTGCCCAAGGCCAGCTTTTCGGCTTTTGGGACCGGGGGTAGGTTGGACAGTTCGAGAACAAGACCCCCGTTGCATTGCCTTTGGTCCTAGAGGATGAGAACTTGATCGGTCACTCGAGGGCCTAGCGCCTGTTATGAGAGGGCGACCCAGGCACCCGTGCGTTCCTGAGCCCGATCCAACCACTTTGTTTCTTTCGGCGTTGACCAGATCCGATCCTGGCGAAAACGTAATACTTTACGCCCCTGCGTCCCGGTCTGACTTTGACCTCCTGAATCCGTATTGAACCTTGGTATTCGTTGCCTTTTCCCCCCTCCCGCATATCCCTTGGCTGCGTTCATTTTCTTTAGTGGAAGTCCGGAGCCGTTCTTTATATGCTACTCCAGTTTCGCAGTGACCAACTTTTAGATTCTTTTCCCCTGTTATCCTTGTCATAGCAGTTATGGGCTTCTCCTGCTCGCCGCCCCCCGACAGGCACCGCGCCCTTAGGGGCGACGTGAGTACATTGCTCCCTCTTTTCCCTTATCGAGCCAATCGTTGAGGCGCAAAGATGATGAACCCCTAGTCATCTTAGAGCCCGTTTTGCAGGAAAACCCTCCCCCCAAAGTCAAGATCGCGTTTCCCCCTGCGGGATTCTTACGCTCTGGACGAAACCTTCCTGTGCCTGTTGCTTGGCGATTTCAGCTCAGGACGCTTGTTCCATTTCGTCCGCGGCGACTCCTAAGTGGACCCCCTCGCCGGGCGAAAGAGTTGTCATTCTTACAAAAAACACAATTGCCGTCTAGTCTTTCCCTCTCAGCCTTCGCTAGTCCCCGATTCAGTAACGCCCGCCTCCCTGATGGGGTACAGCTCGAGGTTAACTGCTGGAAAAGACATTGAAAGGCCCCACCCTCCTCTCTCTGGGCGTCCGTTTCAGTTACCTCTTTTTACCATACTTTTCCCCCCCCCTTCAGTCTTTAAAAACGATCGTGCACAACGTCTCTCTACTTTCTGATAGAGACCTAATTCTCCCTCTATAATTACACCGCGTAGCCAGTGTGGTCTGATATGCCTTCCTAGATTCGAGGGCTCTAACCCCTCGATCCCGGGTCTTCTAGCCCCCAGCATGGCGTATCCAATGACCTTGCTTTTTCCCTTATGCGTCATCTAACTTTTTGAAGCCTTCAAGAAACCGAGAATACTAAACACCCCCCACAAAGCTCTTTCTTGATTAGCCACTATTGTTTTGTAGCCCCACGTGCTTACGGATTCCGCATCTCTTGTGTGTTATGCCCGTCAGTCAACTACTCTTCAGTCGTTCCCCATTTCTTGGATAGTCGAAGAGAGATCTGACGGCGGCCGTTTTACGGGTTTGTTTGTCGTCCCTTCTGGAGTCCTCACCCCACCATCAGCTCCCCACGGGATTCGCCCTCTCGGATTGCTCCCTAGCCCCCACGACAATCCTCCGGGGGCTCTGTTTTCGGGGGCCCTTCTCTTCCCCCCCCCGATTAGGCTTTCAATCTTAACCTGTTCCGTCCAGGACGGTAGTCCCGGCTCGGCGTCCGAGATAGAGCCCGTTTCCCTCCCTTGGCTTTGCTTCGCTTTTTGCGCCGTACTAACGCTCGGTTTCCCTCATCCCTGTTAAACGAATCCAGGTCCCCCTCCGAACTCGGTCGATGATCTGGAACGCGTTCCTTGCCGTTCACTAGTCGGAGGGAGAGCCGCTTTGCCGGCGATCTCTCATCCTTCCGGTTCCTCTCCGGTTTCCACCAGCGTTCCCCACCTCCTCCCCCCGTCGTGCGTGCGTGGGAGAGGACTTCGGAAAATGCTGTTTTTCCTTCTGCCACTTTTTCTACGCAATTCAGGAGACAAACTCTACCTTGGTCATGTTCATATGAAATGAGATGCCCCGTCCTCTTCTCCTACTTAACTTCGTACGTTCCTTTAACTTCTCTGTTGTGAATTGCAAAGACGGTGGTGTCGGATAATACGTCCCTTTCTTCAGTTTTTCCTCTTCCGATTTTCTCCGTGAAGCAAATCCCGCCGGGGGTTGACCCTTAGTTTAATATTGTTTGCGGTTAGTAGAAGTAGTCCGACCCTTTAAGCTGCTTGCGTTTTGATGATAATTCTAACCATCTAACGCGCCTACCCCGGCCTTGCCCATCTCTTCCTCGTACGTTCTTTCCCTGTTCGGTTTTTGTTCGACGTCCCTTTTCCGGCGTGTGTGAGACGCAAATAGGGCCTCCCCCCTCGTCCTTAACAAGGGCCGTTCCCTAGATAGTCCCTAATTGCCCGACCCCATGGGGATTTAGGGCGGTCCCCTGAGCGCCTCCCCCCGGCCAATGGTGTTGTCGGCGAATTACCGTCACCTCACCTCCTTCCGGCGTATGGCCCGGGCCTTCAAGCTCCGCTTGACTGGTCAAATCGCCGTTTCACATTTTTTGAGCGATAACTTTTTGCCTTGTCCTTATACGACCGGACGTGCTCGCTTAGTGACTGTGATTTCCCTCCAACCCCGTACACGTTTACCCGGAAACGACGGCGCCGACCTTCTACCCCCCTCTGTAAACCAGTACGAGGCCTTTTTTAGATTCCTGCTATGACTTTAGGCTATTCTTATTTTAGAGCCCCAGGATTGCCCCCCCACATTCTTCTGGCCCCGTCTCCGCCGACGCCAGCTGCGAGGAAGTACGCGGAAATTACTCAGGTGGACTGAAGGATCCCCGTAGCCCATTTGCGCCAGGCCCGAGATAGAACCCCAAGGCCGTCCCCGTCCCGCGCCCCCCTCGTTTCCGATAAGAAGTTCTAAGAGGCGGGGCTGACCCGCCACTACCTCCTTCCATTCCTGATTGCCTTTATCGTAACCAATCCTCTCCCCTCAGGTTTCGGAGGCTCGCTCATAGTCGCTGTTCAGGCGGACCACACTTTTAAACGGTCGCAAGTTCTTTCCTCCGCCCCTTCCCCCCCAAGGAAACATTCGGGCCCACGAGATCTTTTTCCCTAGTCTCGACAAGTAGCTATAAGATGTTCCGGCCGCCGCCATATACAGAAGCGACGCTCCTTTATTCCCCTTTCTTTTCACTTCTCCTCTTTGGCGCGTCTAACGTGGAGAGGCCATTACCTTTGAGTTACGACCCAGATCTTGCTAATATTTTCACCTTTCCATTTAAGTTCGGTCACGAGGGTGACGCGTTCCCCACACGAGCAATTCACGCGAGTTGATGTAAAGTCTTAGCGAAGGCTTCAATCTTTTTTTATCGAGTTCCAGACTGCCATATACCGGCTTCGTAGCGCATACTCGGTAAGGTGGTTCCTTTTCGCGGAGATTCTTCCCCCTGAGACCGTCTATAGACCATAGAAAAAGCAACTAAAATGAAAAGATCAAAAGATTAGGAATTAACTTTATGAAGTTGCTGTGACCACGGACCTAAGCGGTTTCCCCAAGCCGCAGTTCCATCTTGCTTAATTTCTGGTCCCCTTAAGCATTTGTAGGTTTGGATGCCCATTCTGCTCGCCATTAAATGTTTGCAGTCAGTTTTGTGCCCACCTTTTTTCGAGGAAATTCCCCATCTTTTTTAGGAATTTTAGACGGGGAATCATGTTTTCCAGCCCTGATTGCTCACCTACGAGGCATTTATATTGTAAAGTTTTTCTTCGCGCCTATTCTCAGTTACGGCAGGTTCTTTAATTTGTCCCCCTCCTTCGGCAAGGAGAAGTTTCCCCCGGGTCTCGTTATCCCCCTTCTTCCCTTTTCCCCCCTCCTTCACCCGGTATGGAGATGCCGCCTTTAAAAACTCCGTCCCATTTGTTAAGGGATGGGGCTTCCCACTCCCCCCTGACTTGTTTCTGAGGACAAGAGGGACTTCGGTTATGCATTTGACCTAAGTTGCAGAAATTTGACGTCTTTTTTATTGGATTTTTGCAGGGTTTCTTTCCCGTTGCGGGGTAATCTCTTGGTTCCTCCTTGCTTGCGAAGCCCACCCTGGTTGGCATTCTGACGCTGTTTCTTTATCGGAATCTTTCACCACGCCCAAAATTTCGTCTCTTCGCTGCGCCCTCTTCTCTGGAGATACTGATGTAATAGTGTGCCTGAGTAACGTTAGCATACCTTTGAACCCCGTTTTTTCTCCAAGGACCAACGGCCAGATTCGCTTTTTTTGTTGTCCTTCACCAGACTCGGCACTGGCACCTTTACTTTCTGTGAGCCCCCCCTCCCATCTCCGTATTGTCGGATCCTCTTTTAAGAGACGGAGTGCTCCGAGTTTTTTTGTTTCTTCTGGGTCACCGGGCCACTGTTGCGAGGGGTTGGCCTTCTCTTCTTCGTGCTGGTGAGCATTGACGGAGTGGTGGTGTTTTTTTTTTGGGCCGTTAGAAAGGCGGGCGTTGGTGAGCCTTTTTGTTTTCGACTCATTCTCCTTCTTTCGTTGCTAATAATATTAAAGGTTGTCCCTCAGATTGGAGGGTTTTGAGAAATCTCACAGGCAGCCGTAAAGTTAGCTTGTTTCGGTTTTTTTTCTTTTTCCCCTCTACCTTAATCAAAGATGAATCGTCCTAGGGTGGAGTGGCCGGGTCTCTGTGGTGTTTGGCGTGGGGTGTGTCTTGTTTGGGGTCTCCTTTGTAAGGTATACACTTATGCTGTGCCCCACCAGGGGGGGATTGCTCTTCCTTTCACATCATAACCGCTTATCGGCGTGTAAAAGTCACATAACGATTCCATTGGACTGGGTTGCCTAGTCTTCCTCTGTCGGTTTTTAATGAAGCATATCCCTCTCAATCCCAGCCCGTCGGGTTGTTCTTTCGAAGTATTCTCAGTTTTTCTGTTGACACACACAGCGGGCGTTTTTTTTGTTTTGATGTTGTTGAACTGCACATCCCACACTTTTTAACTTTAATTGTTCCGAGAGCTCCCCCCCCAACAGGTTGCCTATGTCTTGAACTCAAGGGGGCACGGCGGCTTATTCTTCCGTTCTCGTCTCCGAACACACGGGTCAGGACGCGGAGAGAGTCAGGCTTGACGGTCTACTTCGATTACCACAACAATTTTCCTTGTTCCGTGCATCGATCCCCTCTGCCCCCATCACCACCCGGTAGGACACCCCTTACCCGTCTCTAGGTCACCTGCGGACGTGAGAGGCGATTCCTTCGCGCATCTCCCTTCCTGCCTCCCCCCTTCGACACCATCCCTTCGACACTATCGAGTCTTCTGTTTTCCAAGGCCGTTGAGGCGCGTTCGCCTGCTAATCACGCTGGGCGCATCGGCATGTGCGTCCACTACGGCCGTCCGACCAACCGTTTCCCCAGAGGTGCGAACCCCGTCAGACCGGTGTCTCCGGTTTTCGGCCAACGTGCCTCTTTCCCATACCGGATGGTGATGATTCCCCCACACAATCTGGTACCTTCCCTCGCGGGTTATTCCCCCCCCGCAGGTTTGAAGAAGTGAAGGGATTATTCAGGCGGGGGTGGGACAGGGCTCATTTCCTTGACCCACCTTCAAACCCGATATTCCCTCGTCGTCCTAATTTCTCTGACTGCCTGCAAAAAAAGAGGTTAGCAGTTCCCCGCTTCCAGGACCCTGGTCACCTCCCTAGTTTGGCATCTCTTGGGACCCCAGGAAGTTATTTCCGGCCGGTGTCGCGTCGCTTCGAGCCGGACCGGTTGACTTGTCAGCATCCCTTTCTCCGACGATTCTGCCCCAGTTTAAGATGCCTTTCGCACTCTATAACTGCCTTTTGTTGATGTGGGCCGGATGTTGACTTGATAGCGTATTGACGGCTTGCTTAGTCCCCGGATACCGTCTCATTTCCCCGTAAGGGGATGTTCTTTGGACCTAGACGATACCTTGTCGTAGGTTCCTGAACTTCCTTCGTCCTTGGAATCTTGTTCTCTCCTTATCAGTGCGGCATACTCGCAAAATGTTCCACAGGGATGATGGGAGTGTCCTAGTCGGAAGGACTATTCGGGAATGCTTGATGGGGGTCCTAGCTGTTCAAATGAGCCACCCTCTCGCTTAGTTAATCGTCCCTCATAAAGGAGTTATGTTGCCCCCCCCTACCCCCCCTTTGCTATATTCTCCCTCTATCTTCGACCCCCCGTTCGTTTGTTTCCTCTTATTGGTTGCTTGCTGGTTAGTTGGGAGAGTGCAGGATCTGCGTAGAAACGAAGGGGTATTGAACATGTGGGGGGAGACGTGTCAGAAAAAGCGGTGATTTATAAGGTTACTGGCTAATCAGCCCTCTTTACATCTACACAGACTGGTGTTTTTTTGTCCCCCCGGGGCTTTTCCCCTATCGTCCCAAATTATTCCACAGGTAATATTTGGATTTCCGCAGATGTACTTTTACGACCGGTTCGGCCATGTTCTCTAACCTCTGACATAGGCCTTTTCCCCAACTCAATCAACAACGATATTCAGAGTGTTGTCGACTTTGTCTTTCGACTTTTTCCTTCAACGGAAAGTTGTCGGATTTTGCCTGATGTTCCTGATTCGTTCTCTCCCCTTATTATGGCCAAAAATGGACATGGATTCTTCATTCGGTTGAGGGTGTCCCTTTCGTGTCATGTTGTCATATCCCTGCTTTACCCCCAGGTCCTGAAGCGTTTAGCGGTGGAGTTTTCGGATGTGATTTCCCTGAAGATATTCCCCCTCGGCTCTCTTTTTGGTGAAAAAGTCCGTCCCGAGGACCTACTATTAGACATCTCCCCAAAACCTTTTGTTTTTTGAAACTTTTTTCGGGATGCCGAAGGAAACTTTCCCTCAGGCGCTTTTCGGCCTCGCCCCGTTCCAGCCCTCCAGGAAACCGGATTAAAGTTTGTATATGTCCGTGAGGTTTCTTGCGAGATTGAATATTTCTTCTAGTTTTCTTCTCAAGATTTGGGAGATGTTACGGGTCGTAGGAAATTCTCCAACACTCTCCTTCCCCAGATGAGTCCCCTTCCGGTTCCGTGCCGCTAGTTGTTCCCTGTGAGGATGCTGTGCTACGAAACGCTCGATGTCCGCGGACTTTTCCGAAGGCACATAGAGTTTACATGCGCTTTCGATTTTGTTCCTTATCCCTTCCCGTGACGCTTGCTCCCCTCACATCAAAGCTATTCCGAAGTTTCCTTATTCCTTGCGCTTGGTAGGTTTTTCTGTGTTTCGGTCTCTTTCACCTTGCCAGTATTCCCCGGTTTTCCTCATGTCAGCTTTTGGCTGCCGCTGGCCCTAGTCCCTTTTTGTTCTTGAACCCCCCCTTTCTCTTAAACTCCTCTTTTCGGCGAATTTTCCGTCTTTTTATTTTTTTTGCCCTCTCTACGCCATTCCAAAAACCTGTCCAATCGAGGCCCACCTCTCCACCTTGCTCCCTCCCTTGCCACGCGTCAAGAGTTCGTGTAGTGCGTTCTTTGCCAGCAACCATGATACGCCTCGAGAATCCTTCTTAGTTTTGTCAGGGGGCTATTGTTTTTCCCCCCTTGAATACAGGCTTGAGACGCGCCAGCTTTTCCTTTCTGTCCGGAAGTCTCCCCTAACCTCTTTCTGACCAGAAATATTTGGATTCTAGCGTATTCTTCTTCGGGATTTCCTTCCCTCACCCAAAGCCCCTCCCCCCTCTCCTCTAGGATTATACGGTTTTCCTCCTTCTTTCCTATTCCTCCGCCCCCTTTACCCTCCTCTTTGCTGGGAGAGTTCCCCGGCCGCGCGTTCTTTGTCGTTCTCCTAGCGGACCTTTTTCCTCCACTTGTTGTCCAAGGGTGGAAAGCACAATATTCGTGTTGCTTGATTCATTCGATATTTTACCCTTCACCCTAGTGGCTCTGGTCTTTCCTTTCGCCCTCAAGGTTTACAATGGTGTTTTACCATCGAGGCTTTTACCGGCGAGTGGTGGAGACCTCGTCCCGTGAGGTCACCCAAGGACCCAGCAGTCCTGGGTAACCTCTTCCGTGCTCGCTGCCCTGGTCTTGAGGTGGGCAATGTCGTTACACGAACGCAGGACTCCTCGCTGTACTCGGTTCTTTTTCGCCTTCGAGATCTCTTTGCCCTGTCTCTTTATGTTTGTGCGGACTCGGTAGAGAAGCGCGTTTCATCGTCTCTCTGGCACTTCTGCAACTGTGTCTTTCAAGGCCTAGTCTGTCGTTTAGGCTTTCTATTCCTTCACCTTGCCAACATTCATTCCTTTCTCGCCGATTCCTCTTTTTCAATTTCATAAAACTGGCATTTTGGTTTTTCCCTTTTGGCTCTTTCTTTTTTCTCAACGTTTGGGTTGTGTTAGAGCAGATTGTCCAACGTGAGGGTGCCAGTTTTTTTTCCTAGCTCGGACGGCGCTTGCGACGAAGTTGTTGATCTCAACCATTCACACATGGCCTGAACCCACTGCACACATTCCGTTTGGCTCGGCCTCTGACTCCCCTTTTGCTTTCCTCGGACATCCGCGTTGCTTTTAGGTTCTCCTTTTTCCTAGTCGCCACAAAAGCGACGACCAGATTCAGTATAGTCTTTCCTTCTCCCGAATCTTCCTGCACGCTCGGCTTCGTATGGACGATTGCCCCCTCTACCTCCTTTACGTTCTTTCTTTGTTTCAAATAGGGATCTTTTTCTTACCCCCCGTTTCCTCCCGGGTCTTCTGACGCAGCTCCGTGTACAACAATCGGGTCGGGAGACATCTCCGGCCCCCCTCCCTCTCTGGAACCATCTCACTCCAGAAGTGATAGGGAGATGATTGGACGGAACCCCCTCTTTCCTTTTTTTTTTTCCTTTCTTCTCCCCCCTTGTGCCGCCCGGCAGCAGTCTACCAGGCCGTTGCGCTCTCCCGTCCAGTACGCCGCGGGCAATGACCGGTAAGACTATTCGCCCACCACATCTTTCGTTGCCTTCCTTTTCTCGCTTCTCACGAATCCCAGTTTTCCTCATCTTCTCCCCATTGACCTTGGAGATTTGGTCGATGCTGGTGCGACAGGACAGACGCGCAGGTCTG
>Ga0179593_1304219_pt1 | contig 15500 bp, 13 predicted proteins | sample CZODoug2_1_08_16_FD_185931 | JGI IMG/M metagenome (GOLD analysis project Ga0179593, IMG submission 185931) | Vadose zone soil fungal communities from Angelo Coast Range Reserve, California, USA - CZODoug2_1_08_16fungal (PacBio error correction) | ecosystem: Environmental > Terrestrial > Soil >... | reverse complement strand
CGCCGCCGCGCGGCGTGAAGGTTAATTTCATCCTTCAATTTTTTTCTTGAACGGATCGCCCCTGCAGTTTCCCCCCCTTGCCTTCCCTGCAGCAGCGCTGACGCTGTCCCGTGCGAGCCACTCCAGTCGAGTTAGGCCGACGCGCCCGGAGTTCACCCGTGATGTCACCCTGGCCTGCCCCTACACCTGCGTCTATCCTCTCCTAGAAACGGCTCGGGCCAGTAACCAGATGTGGAATTTCGTTTCTCATGTTTCTTTCCCCCCCCAAAATATAAAACATCGGACCTCTATGGGAGGGACGCGGATGGAAGTTGTTTTTTTCCTTCCCCCCTTGCCTTTAGAAGAATTCCCAGGGCGGTCTTCTGATCCTTTGCCGGCGATCAGCCGATGATTGGTTTTTTTCGCACAGAAGCCCCTTTCCCTCTTTTTTACCCCCCCCCGCGAGGAACCAGCTTCCGGTCACCCCGTCGTGGTTGTAGATACTGCCCAACGAGTACTGGCTTTTTTCTTCGCCCTTTTCGTCCCCCCCCAAACCTTTGAGCGTTTTAGGTGGCGCAAGAGGCTGCAGCGCATTCCCTTCTTTTGCCATCCCCTAGCGTGGCGGCCCGCCAGGCGATTGGCGAGACCGAATGACCGGTTTTTTTTCTTCTTTTCCCTACCTTCTTCTTGAACCGTGCCTATCGTGGCCGGCGGCAACTTCAGCACCGACGGCTCAGAAGATTTTTTTTTCCCTCAGATGCTTCGACTGTCTCATTCTCCCCCCAGGTCGAAGCTTTAACCAACGGACCCCACGAACGCGATCAAGAGGTGTGTGTGTTGCGGTAGCCTAGTAGGATTCGTTTGTCTTTTTTTTCCATGCCCCCCCCACGACTATATTCCACAGCCCGAAGTTGTGCACCTTTAAAGACGTGTTTTGTTTGGTGAGTTTTTCATGATCAGGCCGTTCTTTCGTGTCCCCGCGTTGCGTTCCCGGGTGGTGACCTCCGGCCCGCAGTTACATCCAGTCCATCAACTGCCCTTCCCAGTACCCTCGTCGACCTTGTTATCTGGAGCTCGAATCGTAAGCGCTTCGCTTACGCCTGTCCCCCACACCATGCGCCAGGGGTGAAGAGATAAGTTTTGGGGATGACAAGTCTCTGCGGCGTTTTTGATTTGTATTCCCCCCCGCCCATGCGGGGGAGTGCACCTTGTGCAACCCACCCCGTTTTCCGATAACTTTACGTCCACTTCCCCATCATGCGGTCCGCCGGAGAAGGGTTCTTGCCCCCCACCTCTCAACCCCCCCCCCCCCCCCCCCCCCCCCCCCCCCCCCCCCCCCACGGAGTCTTTTCTCTACCCGCCTTCCTTCCCAGAGAAGATGTTAAAGAAGATTATCACCCACGACTTCCCCTGATAATGCTTCGACCCCATATGAGAGACAAACGGTGCTCGAAGTCTTGTATTCCCCCTTCTTTTCACCCCCCCAAGAAGCCTCTGTAAGCAGGATGGCGCAAGTGCTGGTCGACGTTTGCCGGCCGCCTATTTCCTTTTTCCCCCCCCCCCCACCTAATTTCGGACCCTGAGATCGACGACCCCTTTTTGCCGGTCAGCCGACCGTTCACCGAAGGGGGGGCCTGTTATTTTTTAGCCCTTTTTTCCGCTCGGTCTTCGCCCCCGTGACCCCTCTTGCTAGAAGGGCCAACGACAGGCGCCGCACTTGGGGACGCTTCTGCTTTTGGTCTAACCAATTTTTCCCCGTTCGTGCCCGGCACAAGTGCTGGTCCTGTCCCCTCCGTTTTACATCCCCCACTTGCTGGTGGTCGTCTCGAGCGGAAACCCTTAGCCCAGTTCCTCGCCTCTTTTTTTTTTTTTTTTTGTGCGTAGAATATTTTTCCGAGCGCGCCCCCAGCACCATAGGCTGTCGTCTGATCCTTCATCACGTGATCGCGTTGGCCGCCCCTTGTTCCTTTGGTTAGACAAAGCTTCGAAACCCACGTTTTAAGTGCCCCCAAGCGCGGCTCTTGGCGCCATCGAGACGGGTTTTCCCCTTATTGGGCCGCCCAACGAGATTTCGGGCTGAAGAGACGTTTTTCCTCTTTTCACGTTTGCCGGCGCAGGAGGCACCCCTCTCTCTTTGTGATCCCCCTTTCCCCCTTTCTACCAGAGCTGGGGGCGGCCCCGCATAGTCGGACCGCAGCAGACCAGCAATGCCGCCGTTTTTCTTTGTCTTTATTTCCTCCGCTTTTCAAGTAGATCACGGCAGCAAGTTTGGCTTCTTTTTTTCATCTCGGTCGAGATGAGTCCATTGCAGTCGTTCTCTCTGCTTGAAAAGAGAGGGTAGGGAGATCCGCGAAATAGTTTTCATGGCGTCCGTCTTTCCTTTTTTTCCCTGAGGCACCGCAGGATTTTTTTGACATGTACAGGCCACATTGGGTCGGCCCCGCTTTTTCTGCCCATAGTGGCTATCCCGCATGGGGTTTTCGGCATGACACCAGCGACCACGCGCCTTCCTCTTTTTAACACCCCCGACGTCGATTCTTAAAAAGGGAGAGAGTTGGCCGGTGAGTCATCTCTACCTCATCCCCCTAAAGAGTCTTTTGAGAGAATCCGGTGAGAAGATTTTCCTATTTCTTGGGTTATTACTGGAGCCTTTGCTCTTCGACCCGGGGTTAGACACTTTTTTGGGCCGGCCCCTTTCACCCCCCCCCCCCACCGCCTGTTCACAAGCACCAATCGCCGTCGCTGATAAACCTTTATGTCCTTTTTTGCTAGTTTGGGCCGACCCGGCTCGCAGACCTTTACACGATGAGGCGTTGTGTTCCCCCTGATTTGAAGCGTAGCGGAGACGCCCAAAACAAAACTCAAAAAGAGATTTCTCGTTTCTTTGGTTGCCTGTGATTGAGGGAGAACGTAGGTTAACCACTGGCCGACCCCGTACGAGGAAAATAGTACTCTTCCTTTTTCCCCACCTGTTCTTGAATCTGGCGTTGCGGCCGTGGAGGGCACTAGGCAGCTACGTGTTAGTTTGGTTCCCCCCCCTATGTGCCTCTTCATCGACACACCCCCACCGTTTGCGTAGGTCTCATCTAGGCAACCAATCGTTTCCCATCAGACCAAGAGTTAAGATGAATTTAAATTTCTAGAAGAAGATGTAAACCGCTTGGTGCCGTTGGAGAAGACTGGTTGGGTTTTCTCCTTTTTTCCCCCTGTCATCTTTGGCCTGGGCTATAGACCAACACTCCAACAGAGAACCGTGGGTTTTGTGAGTCTTTCCAAGGTCCCGAGGCCTACAGAGGGTGATCTCCTTAGGTATTTCTCGCCAGCACAGCATTTTTCGCCGCGCCGATTGGGCTCGCGGAAGGCCTTATGGTCGAACCAGCAGCTTGCTGCCACCAACCGTGCACAAAAGCGTCGGCGCCCAACTAAACTTCCGTTGGATGAAAGTTGGGACCTCTTTACAGCCCCTCCTTGCTTTCCCCCCCTCTTCCCCCCTCGCGTTTGAGGATTTGAATGGAAATGTTGCGTCGTAGTTGCCGTTCCGGGTACATCAAGATTTTATTTTTTTTCCCTCCCCAGGACTTTTTGAAAGAGAACAACCCCACCCAAAAAAACCCCCCCCCTTTCGAGCTGACCGTGTCACGGTTAATTCATGCGCCTTTTTTTTTCTGTCTTTCAGTCCGGTTTCGGGTTTTTTCCACCACCCAGGAGAATGCGTAGATAGTAGATGTCTTTGATGATGATCTCTTTCCAACGTAGGAAGCCCGTTCGTTCGTACTTTCCCTTATTCCTTCCTCCGTTGTTGGTTACTCTCGACGTTCCCTCTGTTGTTGCAAGGCGTGGCCTTCACCTCAGCCATCTCGCGGGTCTTCCTGTTTCCGGCCACGACAGGTCCACGATTTTCATTATAACGGGCGCGCAGAACAGCGTTTGCGGTTATTCGCGTTCGCCGGCCAACATTCGTTTGTACAAACTGACTTTTCACCTACAATACCCCTCCCCCCCTTTAACTCAGAAAGGTTTCCATGAATTTTCTTGGTTTTTTCAGATGGGAAGGACAGTAATGAACCCAGTTTCCTTCTTTTATCCCTCCCATTGCTGATAACCTCTATTTCGATCCTATTGTAGGGCGGGGGCTCCCCGGTGGAAGGGGTTCATCCCCCTGCTTTTTTTGTTCCTCCCCCTATTAGGTTTCCTTGGACCGAATCGGCGCGCTTTTTTTATTTAGCACGGTATGGTGATGCGAGCCACTCTCATTATACCCCCCCCCCTGTCTGGACACTCCCTCTCCCTGTGAAATAGTTTCAATCTTTTTTGCGTACGCTAAGTAAATCTAAAGGGCTCGTGCTGCCCCCGTCCTTCCCCAAAAAACTTACGGCGTTTTTGAGCCGTCCCCGGTGATCATTTTGCGGAGAGTTCCTTTCCCCCCGTCATCTCTCTTGCGAGAGTGGCCCTTCTTCTTTGAAGGCAGAATTGGTGAGGGGATGAAGACCTTACACCCCTTTTTTATGGACCTCAACCCGTCGACGTTTCGCTCCGGCCGTGCGCTCTGATGTGCGGAGCCCCCCAATTTATCCCATTTTTCCCCCTTGTCCTCTTCCCCCCCCCGCTTTTTTTTTCCCCGTGAAATTTTGCGCGTCTTGCCTTCCAGGGCGCTTTTTGAATGCCCCCCCCCCCCTAGTAAAACTTTTTTCCAACCACACGCCCCCTCCCTCCCTCCCTCCTTTTTTTGATTTTTGGAGGACCGTTGGGCTCGTGGTCTGCACCAACCATATCGTTACAGGTCGTGCCGTTTGAACTTCTTTTTCCCCCTTCTCCCCCTCCTCTTTGTAAGTCAGAAGAGCGTGGAGTGCTTGCCCTGGCTGGGTGGTCTCGAAACATCAAAATTTCACCTCCCTCTTTTTCCCCCCCCCCCCCCCCCCCCCCCTGTGCCAGACCACATCGCGATGATGTCGGCGGCCCCTAAGGGAGCTGACTCTCAACCCCTCGCGAAGTTTTTTCCCTCTCTCCCCGGTCCTTGTCCTCCTACCCAATTGCTTTGTATGCTTTTTCTTTTTTGCTAGCCCCATTGCGGTCGATGCACATGGTCTAACCCCCACTACCCCGGTCGCCATGGGCCTTCGTCCACTACCATGCGGCCGGCCGGTAGAGCAGCCCCCCGGCACCGTGCAGCTTTTTCCCCCCTCCTTTCTTTTATTTTCCCTCCCTTTTTTTCCCTTACCCGCGAGCTTTTCAGCAGAATTTTCCTCCCCTGATTCAGTTTCACCTCGACCTCTTATGGCAGCGCCAAGTGTCTGCCGATCTCCTCCCCCCCCACTTTTCCTCCCCTGTGACAAAAAATTTTTTTCCAAAGGAGGCTTTTGTGTGTCGCGGCCTTGTCCTCCTATGCGGTCCCCCACCAGATCTTTTCGCAACGGCCGCGCGACGGCTTTTTCTTCCCCTATTGCCTCCCGTGGGCACAACCGCGACGCGTTTCTTCGTCCCGCCTCAAAGATCACCCCCCCCCCCCCCCTTGTTTTCCTCCCCATCCGACCCCTTCTTTCTAAATGCTAACCGCGCCCCCTCTTTTTTTCTCTTTCTTTCCCCCCTCCCTTTGGTCGACCCAAAGACTTTGCTGGCGTCAACGGCCCCAACACGATTGTGACAGCTTTTTTTTCTCCCATTGTGCCCCCCCTTTTTTGTTCGGTCGCGTTGACGGTGGGAAGGCCATCTCTCATTTAATCCGTGTGTTAGTGTTGTTTTTTCGCTTGCGAGTCCCCCTTTTGGATTATTTGCGCCCCCATACAGCAGGGGGGTTCCCGTCCGTTCCCCCCCCTTTTCTCCACTTTTTTTTCCGCCCGCGGCGGGATGGTCGACACGCGTGTAAATAGGCTGGTCCACTTTGAGGCCTAGTTTTTGCGCTTCTTCGTTCCCCGCGTTTGTTCACGTCTTGCTCCTCACCGGAATCGGTTTTGTCGGTGTTTGGCTTTGAAAAGAGCGTCTTTTTCCCGTTTTCTAAGTCCCCGCAGGTTTGTTTTGCAATATCGCGGAGCCGGCTTTTCCTCCTATTCCTTTTTTTTTGCACGCATGTCTGACTTTTCCGCTACCAGCACTTCCGCCGTTCCGGGACCTTTTCCTCCCCTTTTTTTTTCGAAGTTATAAATTTTTAACCCTTGTTCCCCCGCGCCACCACATAGCTCCGGCCTCCCAGCTCGATGCCCTTCTGGAGTACGTTTCTTATGCTGGTACATCTCTCGGGGTCTGAGTCAGCGAATTTTTGGGACGTCCTGTTTTCCCAGATAATCTTCGGGGAAGAAGTGAATGGATTTCAAGTGGAAGAGTCCCCAATTTGGTTCGGGGCCTCCCTTATGATGTGGCCTCCCGTTTTTGATTCGCCCGAGGGCTTCGCAACTACAGCCCCCGCAAGCGCCTTCTTTTTTCTCTCCCCCCATATACTTAACACGAAGTCGCTCTTCACCCCGGCTCTCTTGCTAAATGCGCGATCTCCCCTTTTTCCCCCTGATCCTTCACCCCATCTCCCGTTTTGATGTTTTTCGGGATGGGGGAACTGTGACCTGCTTTTTTTTTCCATGGGAATTACCACCCGCCGGTCAAAAACTACTCCCATTCCCTCTTTGCCCGGCGGTTTCGGGGCGCACCTGCCTTAGCCTCTGGAAATTGGACACCCGATATTGTTTTTCTTGCCCCCTCTCCTAATCCCCTCCCCCGTCCCCCCTGCCACGCAACTTTCCCCATTTTTTTTGGTCGTTTTTCGTTGTTTTGCCTGTTTTTATGGGGGCATGCACCCGGCGCTTTTTGCCTCCCTCGAGATTTTCCCCCAACAAGACGGGCCGTTTTTTGCATTTGAACCTTGGGTCCGTAGGTTTTGAAGATTTTTGACTCCGTGCCGGCCACCCCTCCCTTCTGCCTTCCCTTCTTTCTAGCGCCTCGTTGAGCGGCCCCCGTAGAAAACACTTGGTCCAAGTAGGTTCGCATCTTTCCTGTTCCGTATAGAACGCTCCTCCCTATGAAGAAGAATGTCCCCCTTTCCTTAGAAACCCTCTGGAGACCCGCAGCTCTTTTTTATGGGTGGTCTGATTCTCCAGCCATGGGTATATCTTTTTCTTTTTTTCCCCCACCCCCACTCCCTTGACCCGAAAGATTTGTACCAAGTTGTCGATGGTACCTTCAGAGTCCTTTTCTCGATTTCTCGGGAAGAGAGACCATCCCCCAGCCATCGCTGTGCGGCGTTTTCTATAGGATCGGCGAACTCCTTCTTTCTGGGCGCACGTTCCCACAGCAGCAGGGCCCACCCCACCGCGGCACGCCCCCTGTACGAATTCAGATAGGTTCCCTTCTCCTTTTCTTCTCCTGATTGACAAACCTTCCATGGCTGTTACACTGGCCTTTTCTCCCGTTCGATGGGCCGGGATAGGACCCCTGTCTTTTCCTGTTTCTTTGAAGTTTCCCCCCAGGGGAAGAGTTGATCGTTGCGCGGCTTCCCTGGCACGACAAAAATCAGAGATGGGCGGCTCGACCTTTCCTCAGTTTCTTCTTTTTTTCTTTACTTTGTTTTTGGCGCGTCGTCCCAAGTCCCAGGGCGAGATAGTTCCTGAGTTTGATGATTATCTACACCGCTCGCGCCCTTTGCTTCCTCCCCTCTTCCCCTTTCCCTTTTTTTCCCCTCACTCCTTTGTGGTTCTTCTTATATTCGGTGCGCGGCGACTGTGCTTTCCCGGATCCCTTCACTTCCCTCAAAAGATCTCTTTTTTTGGTCGTACGCTTCTCTTCCTCCCCTCTTTTCTCCTTTTTGATAACTGATACTTCTGCTTGGAGTCGCGTTCCTCGCGGCTTCAACCATTGTGTACACCCTGGAACGGACACCCCCCTTGTCCCCCCTTCCCTCTTCCAAAAATGAAGAGAAATTGGAAGCCTCCCCAACCATTCAGTGGCCTCTTATAAGCTTCAACTCTCAAGGAAATCGGAATTTTCTGGTTTCTCCCCTTCTTTTGGCCCCTCGGTTTTGGAAGCCTTTTGATGCTGTTTAATCCCGGCCCTTCCCTTTCTCTCTTGTCTTCCTCCTCTTGAGTAGTGGGAGGGTGCTGTTCGCTCTGCCCCTCCCTCGCTCAAAAATATTACCCCGGCCTGACCCTTCCCTTTTCTCCCCCTCGTGGTGTTTCCTCAGTTAGAATTTAAGGCTTCGTTTTTTTGTTTGCACGTCCCCCCACTGACGATTATGACGACGAGCCGCTGTGAGGCCTGTTCTGAATCTCCCCCCCCATAAGAAGCCTTATTTTAGACTTTTTTTCCCCCCCGAGGCCGGCCTGAAGATGTCCAGAGACCTGACTCCCAAATGTTACTTCTTTCCCCTCCCCAGCTCGCAGAGTTCCTGCCCGATTCGTTTCCCGTGCGCCATATTTAACCGACGCGATTCCAGATTCCCTTCCTCTTTTCGGCCTGCCTCTCCTTTTCCAATTTAATGCCCCCTCCTCACCCTTTCCCAAACCAACGGTGTTTTTCTTTTCTCTTTTTCTTTTTCTTTACCGCCCCGCCCGTTTTGATTTTTTCCCTTCCCTCCCCCTCTTTTTCTCATTCTTTTGCACGAAAAAAGACATTAGTCCCTTTTCTCTTGACACCGGCCTTTTCGCCCCCTCGCCCTTCTTGGTGAAGATCAGCCGTCCCCGTTTTCGATTTGACCTTTTTTTTCTTCCCGGCCCCTTTTAACTCAGTACAGCATCCCCTCCCCGGACATCACATCGTCGATCCAGGCGGAGGTTCGTGAGGCTCTCCCCCTCCCTTTTTTCCCCCCCCATCAGAGCAGAGTTTACTTTTTCTTCTACGGCATTTGAGCGCCAAGCTGCGCTTCTTTCTTGTTTTTCTTTCTTTTTAGCACTGCGTTTTTTGGCTTGATCTGTCACATTTTTTTTTTAGAAACTCTCACTGTTCTCGCCACTTGTTTTTTTTCCCCTCCTGCCCCCATTTCCACCCCTCCCTGGGTGCCCCAGATTGGAAGGCCCTTTTTTGTCTCCCAACGAATCGTCATCGCCTCACCACCGATGTCTGTGCCAGCATAAATACCCTTCTTTTTTCCCCCCTGCTGCCTTTTCACAGACAAGATTTACAACTTTTTTTCCGGTTCCCCTCCTTACTTATCAAAAAATGCGAAATCTCCGCCCGGACGTTTTTGACCTTTTTCTTCCCTCCCCCTTCCCTTTTTTTTCCTCCTTTTTCTGGCACCAGCATGGAGAACTTTACTTTTTCCTGCCAGCGTTTAAGGTCCTCGCCACGTGTTCCCCCCTTCCCAGTAGTAAGGATTCAGACCGACTCACTGGAACGGGTCTTCCGCCATTCCCTTTTTGGAACAAGATTTTTTTCCCCGAATTTCTCCCCCCCCCAACATAAGTAGCCGAAGCCAATGGGAATATTCCCCCCTCCTTTGTTCCACGACCCCCCCGTTTTCTGCTGGTTTTTCACCCCCGTTGAAAAAGTGATGAAAAGGCGCGACCAAGACCCAACTCCCCCTTTTCTATCGGGCTGACAGTTGAAATATTCATACCTTACCTAATATAGTTGTTGTGTCGCCCCGAGGATCTTTAAGTTTCTTGTTGAAAAAATTAGGCACCCCTTCTGCACACTCAGGGGTCGGTCTGGCTAAATTTTACCCATACCGCGGTGAAGTTGAGATCGGTATAAAACCTCTTCTTTTCTTTCCGACCCTGAGACAAGAGTTCCCCCAGTTCCCCCCCCGTTCAGGATGTTCGCCTTACACCCGAGGTCCCCGGATGGCTAATTCCCCCCTTCCTTTTCTTTTCGTCTTCGCCCTCCCACGCTTCCTCGTTTTAAGTGCCCCTTTCGCTCGGCCTGCACCCTCCCTCCTTTCGAGGACAGATGATTTTTGTTTTTTGGTTCCCAGACTTCAGTCTTCCCCCGGCCGCCCAGCCCCCGGTCCCGCCGCCTTTGTTTTGATCTAGTTTATTTTTTTTTTTCTCAGTATATCCTTAGGCCGCCTTGGCGAGGAATAGCTTGTCTCACTCTTTTCTTCCTTTACTGTCGTTTTTTTCTTCGATTACAGATGGTCTTGGAATTTCCCCCTCTCAGCGACCCCCTTCCCTGTGATCGGATAATTTGTACTGCTCTTCGGCCCCTCTTTTTTTCCTTTTTTAGTGGCTTTTCCCCCCAAACTTTTTTTAGGACTTTCTGTTGAGACAAGTTTCCCTCTCCCTCTTTTTCTTTTGACAGAAACCCCCCCCTCATAACCTCAGAAGACTGTAGAGCAAATCCTTCTCATTTTCCAACCCCCTTCTCTATTTTTTAATTCCGTAAAAGATAGGCCATTATCGTCTCCTCCGTGTCCCTACTATGTTTAAGAATGGTCTACCTTTCAATTTGATGTTGACCTGCTGTTTGAAGTTCCCTTAAACCCCCCCCTCCTTTTCAAGACCCTGTCGTTTTTTCTCCCATTCACATCTTCCGTGGTCGAGGGTATGAACGCATCTTCTGGACCTTTCACTTAAGGTTTCTTTCCTTACCAACGATGAATTGCTTAGAGGACGGATCGCAAAACAGCCCCCCTCTTCCTCGGTCGCTTTCTTCTTTGTTTGTTGAAGTTGTATTCAGGGGATGCCCTTTTGAATTGAGCGATCCCGTAGGACACCCGCCTTTTTAAATGTTTCCCTCCCCTGCAGGATTTGCTTTTGTCCATCTTTTGACCCGAAGTCTCCGCTTCTGGCAGGCTTCGGCGAGAGTTCTTTTTGGTTTATTTTCCTGATTGAACAACTTGTTCAAGTTTATCTCCCTCGGTCCTGGCGGCATTCAACAACTCAATTTCCTTTTCCGTCTGGGAAAGGGCGACTTCGTCCTTTCCAAGACAGATGTGAGTCCCCAGGGCGTTAGTCGATCGGTATGCTTTTTCTTTTTGAGTTAGGAACTCCATCCCCCTTTTTACTCCGCTCGTGAGGAACAACACGGTCCGGCTGTTTCCCCCCTTGATTTTTGGTGTCCCAAATTTTTCAGCGCTTTTTTAGAGTTGTTTAGTTCTCTTGGCTGTCTTTTTTCATGAAATCTCCCCCCTCCCATTGTGGCTCTGCTATGACTCGTTCTTCCTCTCCTCCCTCTTGAGTCGCACGCAGTCAGGATGAAAACCACACCGAGGCCACCCTCTTTGGGTAAGTACCCCCCCCTCCCTTTTCTTCTAGTGATGCGAGGTGTTCCCGATTTACCCCCTCTTCACTGCTGGAATACCTGGCCGTTTCCTTTAGGAATGCTTTTTTCCCTTGTTTCTATAACCTTTTGGCCGTCTGTCCCCCCCCCCTTTTCCCCCCCCCCCCCCAGGGTGATCACTTCCCCCCGGATTGGACGCAGGTTTTTTTTTTTTTGTACCCGATGGTCCACCCCTTCGCTCGGGCTTGGCCCTCCCCCCCCCTGGATAAGCGCAGATCTTTTTGCTGTTTTTTTCCGTCGGGGCTTGTCCTCAAAGGGAGAAGGAGTCATCTAGTCTTGTTTTTTTTCTTTCCTCCCTGATTTTCCCACTCAAGTCTTTTCCTAACAGCTAAGATATATCTCTTCCCTTTCCATCTGGTTTTGTTTTTTTTTTTTGTTGGTTGAGACTCTTCTGAGCGGCGGGAGACTTCGTGTCCCCTAGACCCACTCCTCCCTCTGAACTCTTCCTCAGTTTTTTAATGGGAGTAATATTACCACACCCCCCCCCCCATGGTTTAAATCCCTGATGATGGGCCCAGCTTCCCTTGTCTCGAAAAGACCCCCCCGCGAGTTAGAGTTCACCAGCGGTTTTGTTCTTACCCCTTTTTCCCCTTTTGATGGCACAAATGTTAAACTACCTTGGTCCTTTTTGAAACCTTTTCCCCCCTATCCCTTATCAAGCACAGGATACGTGTTGAAATTTCTTACACGATGTGTCCCGGATAGCTTCACCCTTCTATTTTTCGACTTTCACTCTTTCTGTACGGAAGATTTTTCCCTGTCCTTGTGTTTGTCACTTAATTTTTTTTTATTGTTTTTTCTCCAAGCTCACTAGGACGACTTGATCGAAGGTTTTTTGCGCGACATCTCTGCCTTCTTGGTTCTTTCTCCCCTCCCCATCCCTCGGCCATAGAGTTTTTTTTTTTTGACAGACGAGCTTTCTTTTCCATAGGTTTTATCCGTAGGTGGTCCGATACTGTTCTCCCGAGACCCCTTTTTCTTCTCTTACCGTACCGAAACTCCATAGTTCCCGTTTAGACGTAGAAGGATTTTGGGCTTCTAGGATGATTCCGCACCTTTTCACCCCCTGTATAGATATTGGACGTTTGTATTTTTGTTTTTGCTTTCAGGCATTCCTAGCTTTTCCGAAAACTTAACCTGGTTGTCTAGGCCACCCCCCTCCGAAGATATCCCCATTCTACGTGCCCCTTTTTCTTAGTTTTTTCTTCTTCCTGCCATCCAACCCCCCCTCCTTTTTCGTCCCTATGTTCTGATTTATGTGTCCATCTTTTCCCTTCTTTCCCCCCGGAGATGTCTGGCCTAATCCAAGGTCCCCCACCCACCCCTTCCAACCCTTTCCCCTTTTTTTTTTTTCGTTCTGGTTTTAGGCCCCCGAGGATCGTACATTCTTTTTGGGCATCCACCCCGACCTCTAGTTCACCCTTGTCGATTCCCCCCTTTTCCACCCGAGTGCTCCCATCTACCCCTTTCCCCATTTTTTTCACTAAAGTCCTTTCACGACAGTTTCTTCCTTCTTTTTTGTGACTTACAAGAAGTTCCCCCCTCACCTTTTTTCCCCCCCCGATTTTTTTTTTTTCAACCCTTTTTTTCCCTTTTTAACAAGTTAGAGCTTTTTCTTTCTGGCGAGCAGCGTGTTATTCTATTCTTCTTCCCCAACCTCTTTCCTTCTTGGTTAGAGATTTTTTTAGCCCCGACAATCCCTTCTGCTTTGCTGATGGTGTTTTTCTTTCATGAGCACCCATGGACGATTCTCCCCTGGCGTCACCCTAATCAAAGCCCCTTCCGCACATGTTTTCCCCATGTACAAACTTCCAATCTTTGCGACTGAGTGCCTAATGCCGCCGTTTTCCCCCCCTCCCTATCAACGAATTTGTCTCTGCCCTCACCCCCTTGCCACATCCCCCTTTTCCTACAGAATCTTTTCCCCCCTCCTAAGCTGATCCTTGACCTCTATGGCTTTCCCCCTTCTTTTATTGTCCTTTGTCTCCTCCCTTTCTAAACACCTTCGGCGAAATTCCTACAACGGATGTCTATTTTTGTCCCTCTTCCGTTCCCGATCATTTTTTTTTTTTTCCCACCAAAGCAATGTTCCCCTCCTCTCTTCCTCCTCTATTGCAGCCTTTCCTCTCGTTTCACGTCACCGAAGTCACTTTTTTTTTGTTTTTTTTTTGCGTTCCATCCCTCATATATTAAGGTCGCCCAATCCCCCCCCTTTCCCCTTTGTTTTGCACTGTGAGACCCAAAGAATGCAGACTGCCTCCTTTTTGCCGCTTCTCTTTTTTGGTTCGACAAAAGACCCCCGCTGCTTCAAAGGCACCCCCGTTTTTATGTCAAAGTCTATCCCCCCCCTTGTGTTTTTTTCATCAAACTGATGGTTCGAGAGTCAGGGCCCAATGAACCCCTTCTCCTTATTTCTTTCCCTCCCCTCGTGTTGTTTGGTTATCTCTTTTCTTTGGTTCAGTGAACACCTTATACTCCCAGTTGACACCGCAGTGGCATGTGGTAGTATTTTATTTAATTAAGGTGTTTGCGTTTGACTGTTTTCTCCCCAAGAGTGGGTGTCTGTTCCAGCGGTGTCAGCAAAAGTCACAAGATTGCCCTTGCTTTGGCTCCTTGTTTGCCCCGAGTCCCTTTAAATTTTTTTCATTTCCCCCCCTTGATCGGTTTTCGGCGTTCCTATACAACTGAAACGACCTCGGTTCGTCCGGTCTTCCTTCCCCCCCGGGCAAAGGGTCAGTTCTTTATCTCAGTTCGTTACTCCCAGTTTTGTGGGTCAAATATCTCGGGAATTTTGCTCCCAAGACCGCGTGCCGAGTTTCTTCACCCTTTCCTAGGATGTTTCCTGTTTTTTTTGACTTATTTGATATAAAAGGCTCAAGCCCTTTCCCCTCTGCCTATATCTCTCCGCGATTAGCTTTTACTTCTGTTTGGATCTTTTCACGCTCTTCTCCTGGGTTTCCGTGAATGCGGTCTTACAGCGACACGTTGATCGGTCGTTGACCCCCCTCATTTTTGGATGCCAAGGATGGTTGAATTGTTACGAGGTACAACTTTGTTTTTGAATTTCTTTTCTGGTTGCGCCTGGTGACGCGGAATGGTGTTTTTTGCTAGAAATGACCATGAAGTTCCCTCGAAGCTCTGTCTCTGACCCCCAGACGTCTCCACCGCAACCCTATCTCATTTGTTTGCCCCTCGGCAGTGACTTGGTTAGAACATTAGACTTCCCCTTCAGTGTATACGATGTTACTGATGGTCCCATGTGTTACTTTTCAACCTGGGTTTACCGAGGGATCCCCACCAAAAGACTGTACCGTAAACTTTAGAAGTCTGCTTCTCTTAAAATCATTTTCTTGAGCGTTTCAGTCACCCATTCTTTTCCTTCAAGTTTGTTTTTTCTTTGCCCCCCCGATCCTGTAAGGCGCCCTACGGAAGCAACCAAGAAAAACGAGGCTTTTCGCGTTCGTTTCGTTCCGGATCTGAGGTCATTCTTAAACCCCTTCCCCGAAGTTGCCACGGACGACAGGTCCGTACCTCTTCCGGTGACCCCTTTTTGGGTTCCTTGTTCTCCCGGGTGGTTGTCTTTTAATTTGGATGGAGCCCGTCCCTGATTCTTTCCCAACGGTCCGTGCTCTGCGAGTTGAGGGCAGTTTGACAAACGGGTGACCGTTTTCTTTTTTTCTCGCCCCCGGCTTTGTCCGTTCCCCTTCTACCCCACGCGCATCTTAATGAGGGAGCGATGGCAAAGGCCCCAGTGCTCCCCCCCCACCTTCTTTGCTGCCCGCCCCCTCGTTGTGGTTCCTCGGTCCTCCGAAGCGGCGGATATTAAGAACCCCCCCCCTTACCCCGGCTCCCCCGGATTGTGATCGGTACAACTCCTAGGGGTGTCGGAGGTTGGTTCATGTTTGCAGAGGGTCCACCTCAGCTGAGGTTTTTGCCCCGCGGCCGGTGCGGACACTCTGCCGCGTTCTGGCTGCGGTCCGCAAAAGCAGTCCAGGGTCTTCCCCCCACCCCCCTTCCTGTCCCCACCTTCGTTTCTGCCTGCCATCAACGATCTTGATGTATGTCAGCTGATACCGAAATGCCACAATGATGAGTTAATCGGCCGAGCCCCTTTCCCGAGGAGTTTGTCCTGCCCCATCTTTTTTCACCCCTTGTTCGGGAGTGGATGTGTATCTCCACGATGGTTGACGCCGGCGAGGAGACGCTGGCGGTGGCTCTCCGGTTTTTTTTAGCTCGATGGACGTTCGCGCCGGTCGCCCGGCAGGCCATCGTTCATCTTTTGCTTGTGTCTACATCTTTTTACCTTCCCATTCGCACGCGCGCTG
>Ga0179593_1484480_pt1 | contig 15501 bp, 20 predicted proteins | sample CZODoug2_1_08_16_FD_185931 | JGI IMG/M metagenome (GOLD analysis project Ga0179593, IMG submission 185931) | Vadose zone soil fungal communities from Angelo Coast Range Reserve, California, USA - CZODoug2_1_08_16fungal (PacBio error correction) | ecosystem: Environmental > Terrestrial > Soil >... | reverse complement strand
CCCAGTAGCTGCAACCCCCCCCTCGCCAGTGCCTTTTTGAGTTCATGTGCCAGTAATGCCTTTCCGTCACCGGCCGAGTATTCTTCCCTTTTCGACACCCCTTTTCCTCATGTTTCTCCTTCTTTTTTTTTGTAGTTCTTAGGGCCGAAGCCCTTTTTTTCTTTCCATTCTCGGCTCCGGCACTTCAGCCTGCCCGGTGGGCCGCTCCGTTTGGCTTGGTCAGGCGCCCCCCCACCTGATCAGTTTTTCCCCGATGCCCCTCTTCGGATAGGGGAAGGCTTCCGTCCTCTTTTTGACTAGTTTTTGGGATGGATGTTTTGTTTTGCAACTTTTTGTTCCACTCAGTGAGTTTCTGGTTTTGACGTGGCCCGATTGCGTTTTTTTTTTGGCATGAGGTTGGGTTTCCGCCCCCATTTTTTTAGTTTTCGGTTTTTAATGTGAGATTCGCCACCACTCTGCAAGGTCTTTTGGTCGAAGGGGTTCGTTACCGGTTTTTTCCTTTGGCGGGCGTGCGCCGGCTTTTCAACGAAATAGCGGGTCCCAGGCACTCTCCGCCCTCGTTTAGCCCCGTTCTCTTTTTGATTGCAGCCCCCTCCTAGACTGTCGTCATGAGTTCCCGCCTTACCGGCGAAGGTTACCGGCTCCCCAATCTTACCAGATTGTTGTTTCGGGTCCTGTTGAGATTGGGTGACTTTGTTCTTCAATCTGTTGAATTCCATAAACCGTCCTAGGACACCCCCGTTTTTCCCCAGGGGTGTTGCCGGTTTTTCCAGAAGAACGAGCCATCCCCGGCAGTGGCAGTGTTTTGGTGATTTTTCAAGTTTCCCCGTGCAACAGATACGGACCTTTCTCTGTCCATTTTTTTTTACGGAGCAGCGCTCTTTCCTGTCAGTCCTGACGTACGTGAGACCGTCGCTGCCCTCCCGTTGAGTATTTCTTCCTTTTCCTTTTCGCTTTGTCCCTTTTTTTTTGGGCGGTTTTAGATGTTGATTTTTCTTCTCCGACCGACTTCCCGGCGTGGAGCCTTGCCCGCCGCCGCCAGATAGAAGTTTTGTGCACCGGGCTTTTTTCTGAGGAAGGGGCCCGCTCCCTTTTTCCGGCGTTCACGGTTTTTCCCCCGTGAGGTACCCTGGTGCGTTTGGGAACCTAGCAGTGCCTCCCGAGGAATCGGGTTTTTTTAACAAAGCGAAATCCCGTTTTGTTTTCTTCCCCCACCCCTTGTTAGACGGCGGGGCCGTTTTTTTTTTTCGTTTTTGATGCCGTCCATTTCTGCGGTCTCAGTTAAGGGAGACAGGAAGTTTTTTTTTTGTCTTCCGACTTCCCCAAGCCCTGTTTTCCTCTTCCCTCTTTTCCTGACCACATGGGGACTTGTCCGAGATAGAAGCGTCCCCCCTGTGCATTTGGATGCAGTCGGGTGCCCCAAGCGTTAGGCTGAGGCATTTCCCTCCTGTTCTTTCCTAATTCTGGGTTTGTGGAATTTACGAAGGCCTTCCGTCCCCCCATGACGGAAGGTGTTGCCATCGTTTGGATCGTCGGTATTGATCCGTTTCAGATTTTTTTCTTGGTGTCCTTTTTCTTCTTCGTGCCCAGGGAGTCGACCCCCCCTGTGTCACCTGTCTTGCAATAGCCGATCACCCTCTGAGTCTTCACCGTCTTGTATCCCTCCTGTGGGATTCCTCCAGTTCTTTTCCCCGCGCCCCCCTAACAGGAGTACAGGATTTTGTCGTTGCCTAGGTCTTGCCCCCATTTTTCTTTTTGGTCTTTCAGGTGTCAAGCTGTGCGTTTTGGGGCTCCTCTTGGTCCCTGGGCATCTTTTTCGTCTGCAGCACGGATTTTGACTGGCTGCGTTTTGAACCGCTGGTCTTTTCTTCAAAGTAAATGCTTTCCCTGGTTTTTTTTGATTGGATTCCTGTTTGTACGAGTCCCACCGATTCTGCCGTGAATGAAGTAGCCCCTTGTCTCCTCTGGCCCGCTCCCTAGATTTGTTTTAAGCCGTGCTGTGTTTCAGCGCAGCCGTTTCGCGCTTGTTCACCCTTTGATAATATGATTTTTTTTTTTCCCCCTCCCAATCCTTTTTTTGGGGTTCTGGATTGTCGTCCTTCCTTACTTTTTCCGGTCTGCAACCTCCAACGTTTGGGCCGGGGTGCCGGTGGAATGGTTTTTGTGGGGGAGGGGACTTACTTGCGCGGGGGACGATCGGGCTTGGAAGTGGGGGCGGACCCTTGGTTGGTGTGGCCGGGCGGAGTGCCGACCGTACCCGCTCGATGGCGCCGTTGAGTGCTCTGTGCCGTTGTTTGCGGGTTGAGGGGGGGGGTTCGATTTCGACTGGGGGAACGGCGCGCTGCGTGCGGTTGCATCTATCCCCGTGGACCGCGTACGTTTTCGTGTGGCCGACCGCTAGTGTGCTTTTGTCTTTGGGTGTCCGCCCTCACAGGGTTCACAACAAGTTAGTGCCTCTCCAGTTCCGTGCCGTTTCGCGTGAGGCGGAGGTGATATGCTCTCGATGACCTTGGGCCCCCTTCCCGAGGAGTTCTCTCACCGCCTCCCGCCTCACCCGATTTCGCGGGGTCCTTGCGATGCCACGTGCGCCCTTTCTGCGCCCCGCCACGCCCCGCCCATTGCTGTTGTGGATTGTGTGTGTACTGGGGTGGAGCTACTATGCTTGGCGTCGGACGGCTTGCACTCCCCTTCCCGTGGGGGGTATGGCGTGTCGTGGGTGCCTGCCGGCGGCGACGTGGTGATGTCGGTCAAGGGCGCTCCCGCCCCGCCCCTGTTGTTCGCGATCTGCCGGGACCCCTCTCTTGGGTGGTCAAGACCTTTCTGGGGGGTTCGAGTGGTATGTGCCTCGCGGGGTTACTGGGTGGCCCTGTGGGCCGTTCGACATTTTTAGTGTGTGGCGCCGTGACCTGTGTCTCTTGACGCTGCGTAAAGCCGTCGTTGGGGAGCTCGGGGGCTGGCGGTTGTTACGGCTGTCGACTTGCGCCTCATTAGTGTTCTTCGCTCCTCCGGAGTCCTCGCCGGGCATCCCGTGCCGCGGGGGATTAGCTTTCGCGCGGGGGCCGCGTGGGGATGCTTTAGGCGGGTATAGTCGCCGTCTCCTCTGAACGGCGGAGCGACTATGTGTCCTTACCTCACTTTGTTTCGCTCTCGACTTAGTTTTCACTTTTGGCGAAGGCGGGCATCGACCAGTTATGCGCAGTGGTTGGCGGGTACCGGAACATTCATTCGGGGGGCGGCCCGTGTCGGCTCGGCAGGGGCTTCCGGTTGGGGGACGGCGGCGGTCGCTGGATTTACTGATCTTCTCCCCCAGTCGGGTGGGACACTGATGGACGGGAGGTCCCTAGCCTTTGTGGGTACTAATTGGGTTGTGTTTGATTGTGTCCCGTCGTTATTGCGGCGGTGAGCGGCGGGGGGCATGTTGCCCGCGCCGGGGTTCCCCGGGGGCCCCCGCTCGGATCGCTTTAGGTCAGTGGGTCATTCCCCGGCGGGTGTCCGTCGAGTTGTTCTTCACTGGCGGTCGGCGGCGGTTTTGCCCCGCTATTCCTTGAGTGGTCTCGCTTTAGCCCTCGCGGGGACGGGTCCGTGTAGGCGTCTTGCTGCGGGCCGTTCCGGCTTTGTTATTTGGGTGGTAGCCCTGCGTGCCAACGAGCGGGCCGCAGCGTGACCTTTGGGTTCCCCTTCTGGCCGGCGTCCACGCGCTCCCTGCTATCTGCCTGATTTCTCGATCGAGGCACGGGGTAGGTCTGACTCGTCCGGCAGACTCCTGCCGGTCGGCCCTCTTCTGGGTGTTTGTCGCTTCCGCAACGGGCTTTTCCGGTGAGTCCGTGACTTTCTCCCCGGGGTATCGCGACGCGTGTGGCCGGGCGGGTTACCGTCGTCCCTCCCCGGCGTCTTTTCGGGTTCTGTGGGGCGGGGTTTCCCTTGGTAGTGCTATCGGTCATTCTGCGCCCGCTATCTTTCGGCCTTAGATGGCCGGGCTTCCGGCCCGGGACAGGGACCGCTGCTCGTCCGCGCCAGCCTGGCGGCGGCGGGCTCGGTGAGGGGCCGGGGCCGGATGTGGGGGTGGTGGGGGAACCAGTGGCGAATCTGCCTTCGTGGGGTCGTTCGACCAGCGTGGGAGTGGATCCGGCGGGGTATGGTGCGAGAGCTGGTTGGCGTGAGGGCTGCTGGTGGCGTGACGCGGGAAGCGGGGTGCGGGCCGGGAGTCCGGCCTTTGGTGCGCGTGGATTTGCTTGGGCGGGTGTGGAGCCGCGGTGTTGATTGTGACGGGTGGGGTGCCCTGGATAGTTGGGTGGGGGGGGGTAGGTGGGCTCTGGGTGAGTGGATTGTGGGGGGTACTTTCCGGATAGGTTGTGGAGTTCCTGTGGAGGCGCGGTGGGTGGGGGGTTGGTTCAGTGTTCTTTATTTCGACCAAATTGCGCAGTTGAAGTTCCAAGGCCGGTTTTTTGCCCCCTTGTATAGTTTCCCCCCCGCCCCCCTTTCTTCGATGAAGCCCCCTGCCAGAGTACTTTCTGAAGATCTCCCCCTTCTGTCCAGAGAAGGTACGGTTTGCCGACTCCCCCCCCCCCCCCCCCCCCCCTCGAGCAACGTCACCGGCCGGCCACTTTTCAAGCGCCTTGTTTTTATTCATACCCCGCATGTTTTTTTTCTGTTTTCTAAACTTCTTTGCGTCAGTCGCCGAGGCTGGTTCCGGACTTCTGTGGACTAGGCTCCCCCGGATCACGCCTTTAACATCTACCTTTTGGACGAAGACCTTTTTCCTGGAGGTGTTTTCGCCTTTCCCGACCCTTCCCCGCCATACTGTTTTTTGCCCGTCTCACCGACCGTCCCACCGGACTCCCTCCCCAGGACTTGCGGCCCACAATTTTTCATCCTTTGGCCCCAAGGACCCCTTTTTTTTCTGGGCCGTTCTTAGTTTTACCCGGGAACAACCTTACGGACGGATTCCCCCCATACCCCACCCCCCCTGTGACAATAATGAGCTTTTTTTTTCAAGCTGAAAAACTTTTTTTTCCCCCCCGCCCTAAGGGCCCCGCTGCGCCGCGCCTAAAGAAGTTTTTGCCTTTTGGGGCCGGTTCCCTTTTTGAGGAAAGGTGATGTTTTTTTTTTGATAGCCTTTCTCCTCTCTTTCTGGATACCCTTAGCACTGGGGAACTTCCCCTTCCCTTCCTCACAACCCCCTTTCCCCTCCCCGTCTGCCTTCACGTTTTTGCATTTTTTCGTTAGTAATTCCCCCCCCCTTGACCCCCTTTTTTTGTGGGGAGGGCGATTTTTTTACCAAGAAGCCCCCGGTCTCGGTTTTTTTTCGGTGTGTTCGACAATTTTTTTTCGTTCCTTTTTTCTCTCTGGGAACTGACCCTTTTCGTTCCCCGTGAGAGTATGAATAGATTCTTGTCGAACACTTCAATGTGCCAATGTGGTTTGATGTGTTCTTTCGTCAATTACTTTCTCCGTTCATTTCCACTCCCCTTGCACTATTTTTTGTAAATTTTTCCTGTAAGTAGTGGGCAGATCGGAAGTAGGAATTTGTCTTCCTTTGATCTTTTTCCTCCGTTTTCCTGGCCCTTCCTTTCTTCGATACTCCCGGAACCCTGGGGACCCCCCCTCCCCCCGATCCCTCCATCGTTTTGGAAAGTCCTTTACTGGCTAGTTTATAGGGTTTAACCAGGGAGTTCATTCCCTCCGCTATGTACATTTCTGCGAAAAACCTTTTCGATTATTAGAAGCCCCCTGACACCGAATTGACGATGGTGATATGTTCTTTCTCCTTGTTATCGCCTGGGAAAAGACCTCCTCTGCGGAGGACCGTCTTTTTGCTCGCTACCCCCCCCTTTTCGGCGTCGATCTTGTTTCCTTTTTCTTTGCCATTTCTTTTTGTCGCTGTCCCCCGCCCCCCCAATCAAACCAGGCCAAACTTTACCCGGGTTCTTTACCTTCCTTCACGACCGTTTCGCTTTCTTGCATTTCTAATCTCCCCCCTTTCGGCCCGTAAAAACTTGGCCCGGACCCCCGTTTTTGTGCCCCCCCTACTGTGGTTCCCCCCTTTTCCCCCCTCCCAAAATCTGGTGCCCCCCCCCGTTCCGGTCCCCTCCCGCCGAGTTCCTTTCGTGACTTTTCCAACCCCCTACCTTTGACACAAAAACTACCGGCCCTTCTCCCTCAGGATGACTGGAGTTTTTCCCCTCGTTCACAACTGGAATCTTTTTTTCCGTGTTTTTCTCCGCGTTCCCTTCCTTTCCGCGTTCCTACCCCTTGGGCCCGTGGAGCCTTTCAACTCTCTTGGCCCTTTTTTTTTTTTTTTGTTTAACTCTACCCCTAGTCTTCCCATTTTTTTTTTTTTGGTGGGTTTGGGGTTTTTTTCTACTTTTTTTCCTTCCCGTTCCCACTGTCTCGACAAAACGCGGGCGGGTTTAGAGAATTGGGTCCCCTCCCCCTCCCTGCCACGGCAGAGTTTCGGTTGTGTTTCAGCCCCTTTTCTCTTTCCCTTTTTTCCCCCCCCTTTTTTCTTACTTTTTCACTCATCACCGTTTTGTGAGAGATTTTGCTCTCCGCTAAGATGTTAAACCCCAGCCCTTCTTTTCCTTTTTTTGTCTTGGCAGACATTGGTTACCCCATTCCGTTTTAACCCTCCCTCCCTTTGATTTTCTGTATTGTTGGCCCTTCCGGCACACGGCTCATGGCCTTTAGGGTCTGATTTTTCTTGCCGCCTCCCTGGCAGTACGTGCCCTTCTTTCCTCCTGCGTCCGGCGCTCTTTTTTTTAGTTTTTTTGGACACACGTACCCTTCTTTCCTTTTCGGTTCCGCGTCGTCAATCCGTGAGGCTCCCTCCGGTAGTTGTTATTGCCGTTCCGCAGCCCTGTGGTGAAAATTGTTCCCCTTTTTGCCTTTTGTGCGGGTTGTTTTCCGTTGTCCCTTTCCCAGTCTTTCTTTTCCTTTTTTTCTTTGGTCGTAACACGGGGTCGGAATTTTCGTCGAATTGATCAATTCTCCTCCCCCCACTAGAAGATCTTTGACGATCGTTCTTTTTTTTTCCGCTTTTTTACAGTTGCCTTTTTTTGTCGGTCTCTCCCCGTTTCCGGTACCCCTCTTGGCCAGCCCAATGAGATACACCAATGATTTTCTCCTCCGTCTTTTCTAGTGGACCCTTCCCTCTTGTGTTTTGAGCTCCGAGAGGTCGCCAGGTGGACTCTCCTCGTCCTTCGGTTTACGAGGTGATGTTCGTTCTCTGTTAGACGTTCTCCTCCATTTTTTTTTTTCTGTCCCTTTACTAAAAACTCTGGCCGCCACAGCCACCGTTTTTTTCCCAACTGAACGACCAGGTACCTGGGCCGATGCGGCCTTGGGTGTCCCCTGGCCCCCCCGGACATCGTGCGATTTTGGTCGCATCGCTTTTTTTCAATCCTCCGAAGTGGTGCCGTGACTGCCTGTAAAGTCCGTTTTGACATTTTTTCACGGATAGTGGTCAGTTTGTTCCACCTTTGTTTTGGGATTTTTCTTGTGATTTTTTTTCCCTCAGAACCCCGCGGAGGCCACTCTTGAAGTCCCCCTCCCTGTTATAAGATTTCCCCCCCCTGTTTTTTTCCGTTTTTTCAGCGAGTGCTTGCCGTTCCCCCTAGACCCTTTTAGGGGAGTTTATTGTCCCCACGTCTCCTTGGGCGGTAATTTTTGTCCTGCTTTTCCTTTTCCTCGCCTAGGATAGGTGTTTTACATCGACGCGTCCCCTGTGATTCCCCGGTTTATGACGTGGGGCCGGTGGGTTTTTTTTCCATTTGTCAGTACTTTTGCGTAATGTGAGAGTGTCTCTTCTCTTTGCAGTGATAACGTTTCTGTTCCCCCCCCCCAATTCGGGTCATTCATGCCTGAGCAGTTATTAGATTTTCCTGTCCTCTCAACAATGCCTTATGGTGTGACCCAAATTTTTTTTCACGGCTTTTCCTTTCCGGACTCTCTTGTTTACTGTGAAGTTTGGCGTTTATTTTTTTCCGGGAAAAGGTCTATCCAAGCCCTCATTTTTGATTAGGTGGTTAGAGTGGGGTGTCTCCGGTTGCAAGGTTTTTTCCTTTCTCGGACGTTTGCTTCTGTCTTTTTTCCCTTTGCGAGTCCACACACGGTTGGCAGAATGTTTCCTTTTTTCCTCTCCCCCTCTGCTTTTTTCTGGCCGATTGTAGCTTTTGATCTTTTTTGGAACTGCCTTAGTCCACTCCCCTCGCCCAGCTTCCCTCTAGCGCTCTTTTGTCTGCACTCTGTTTGTCCGAACCTTAATCAGTAGGGTTGGTCTTTCCCCCCCACGAATTTCCGATTGAAGGACTTGTGTGGTTCTTCCTCGACTTCCTTTGTTCACTTTTGAAATTATGTTTCTTCCGCTGTGAGATCTTCCCTTTTTTCCCCCGTCCCCCCCCTCCCCTCCTCTGACCAGTAGACTTCAGACCCCCCCCCCCCATCCTTGTGGGCGTTTTCAGAGGAAACCCCTCTCCCTTGTCTCCCTGTTTGAAGTAGCCTGATCGCTTTTCACGTTGAATTGTCCTTCTGTTGAAGTTTTTAGTGACGTTCGTCCTTGCCTCTCTCTCCCCCCTGACCTTTTTTTGTTGTAGCAAATTTGGTTTTTTCGTCAGCCCTCGACTGAGACTCGGGCCCCGAAGAGGATCCTCTATTCCCGTGCTACAGAGAGGAACTAACACCCTTTCCACCCGTGGGGACATCCCTGGGTGTAGCGTGATTTCGCAGTCACTCCGGCTACTCTGCGGGTGTCGCGTCCCACGTGCCCCCTTGGCCGTCCCACTCCCTGGTCACCGGTCATGGGATCTGGGTCCTGCGATTACGCTAGTCGGATCCTACAAGCCCCCGCGGTGGGTTACGGTCCGCGTTTTGAGCCGTGACAGCGCGCCCATCTCCGGCGACCTAATCCCCTGACGGCTGTCTCGTTGCCCTTACGGTGGATCCCCCGTGCTGTCCGGCGGCCGCCGCTCCTTTGGCATTGCCTCTCGCTTGCATTTCATTTTATACGGGAGTCTGATTGCCCGGCTTTTGCCGCTTCCCGATACCGTTGCGCTAGTTCGGTCGGCCTGCACATTGGGGGGCCATGTTTTCAACGCAGTCGCTCGACGCCCGGGTGACATCGGCGATCATCGACATCCTGTGGAGACTTATGAGGAGGTGTCGTAGCCGCCTCGCCTTGCGGCTTCGGGTTTGGGACGTATCGGTGCGGCGCCGGCGCTGTCCCCCGGGGTACCTGCATTGCGTAACCCCCCTCCCTGCGCGGGGGGCGGCGCATTCTTTTTGCGACTGGCCGTGCCCTTCCGCCCCCCCCTCACTGGGCACCCACGGGCTGTACGTCCGCCCTTATGCGGGTGCGGGATTGCTATGAAGGCTTCACGCGCACCTCTTGCCCCCCGCACTACCATCTGGCTGATCGGCCCGGACGGTGCCCCTGCTTGGCGCGCACTTGACCCCCTCTCGGAAAGTCCTTGTTCTTCTTGTTTGTGGGGGATAAGTCATGTTCCCGGGTTGGCTTCCCCCGGCCCCGCGTTCTGCGCGGCCCGGTACGCCCTCGGGGTGGATCCTACCGGCGACAGATCCTGGATCCGTGTGGGGTGTGCGCCGTAAGTGGGTCCTTATCGGATGAGCGGCTCTGTTCCGGACAGCTCCAGGCCTCCCGTGTGCGCTAGCTCGTTTGGGCGATCTTTCCGCATTAGGGGCCCGCGCGTCCGATGCCCGCGGCGCTGGTCCGTCCCGTATTTTCACCCTGGTGCGGCCTCGGCGCTGGGGCCTCTTCTCTCGCCCCGCTCGGTCTCGCCCGCTTTGAGGCGTCGCGTGCGCCAGCCTGCCGAGCCCCCGGGAGTCGCTTTCTTTACCCCCGGAACCCCCCCGGACGCCCTGGTCTGTCCCTTAGAACGGGCCCTGCACCCTCCTACCGGCGTCAGGGGCGGGTGGATCTCCCCGCTAGACCCTCGCGGTCCCTCAGTGTCGGCCAGGCGGGGGGTCTTGGGGATCGCCCCCCTGGGGCGGCATCCTGAGGGTTGCGATTCCCTCATGGCGAGTGCGGCCGGGCGCTGGCTGACGTTCGTCTGGGTGGTTAATCCAGCCTCGCCCTGCCCCTTCCCCTGTGCGGACGAGGCGGCCGTACCACCCGGGAGGGCACAGTAGAGCGGCCATTGCCATCCCCCGCCAGCCCTAGGGCACAGCGAGTTGGCCGCCCGGGGGATGCGGGGGGCCGTCCCTGGAGGTCCGACTCGTGCCAACCGTTGTTTGAATGCGCAGCCGCGTGACGCCCAGTCCCCGTGGGCGGACGCTCCTGTCAAGGTCTGTTGGTCGGGCTGGGGGTCCAGGAGGATTTGCGGTCGAATTCCGTCGGCGAAATAGGCGTAGCGCGGGGGGGTGCGGGGGGGAGGGGCTGTGGGAAGTGGGGGGGCTCAAGACGACGTTCGGGGGCCGGGGTGTCGGGTGGCTGAGGGGGGGGCAGGGGGGGGGGTGACGGTGGATGGTGGATTGTTAGGAAGGTGGGCTGCGCAGCGTTACTTAGCTGTCCCTGTCTTCTTCTCGGGGTCCGTGTCGGTGGGCGGTCGGGTTGCGCGCTTTCTAGTGCTGCCTGTGCCGCGGCGGTCGGTCCGCTCTCCCGCGCGAGGTTTTATGGGGATGCCTGGGAGGGTTTCGCTGGCTGTTTTGGGTTTTTGTGAACTTTGGCGTGGCGGTCGAATCCAATCGTGAGGCCTAACCGACCCCAACCGCAGAAGTGGACGCACACACGTGAGACGCTCTCCCCAGTTCGCCGTGCCCCCGCTTCGCGCACCCTCGCGTCGCGCGGCAGGGATCTTAACCGTGCGCGTGTCTGCTTGTGCCTCGTCGAGCGGCCGCAGCTGCCTAGCCGACCAAATTCTGACATTGAGGTTCCAAGGCGCTTCTTGTGTTAGGTCCGTTCCTCTGTCCGATTTTGGTTGCGTCACGCCGTCTGGGGCGGCTCCTGAGGACCTTCCGGTGGGGGACGGGAGTGCGCTGCGTGTGTCAATGACCCCCTGCTCCGTCCTGGTTGGTCTGAGCCTTGAGGGTGCGGGGCGATCGCCGGCTTCCAGTGCGCGGGTGAGCCGTTGGGCGGCGGATTCCCCTTGGTGAGCGGCTGGGCGAAGGCAGGTCGTAGGCTGCGGTTCTGTCAGGGAATGGTACCATCTGGGCCGGTGAGAATGCGCGTCGCTTCCGTTCGTGTAGTGCTTTATTTTGCGCTGCAGTGTTCTGTTATGGGTTGAGGTCAGTCGACGCGCAGCTGGCTCCCTCTGTCAACCCCAGGGGGTAGCTATTTTTTTCAGGAGTTGGGATTAGCTCGTGGTTGCATTGCTGGCCGGGCGGGGAGGAGACTACGGGAGGCTTGTAGGGGATGAGGTACGGGGGCGAGTTGTAGGGTTCGGGTAGGGGGCAGCAGGGGGAGTCAGGGGGGTGGAGTGTGGTCGTGGGGGGAGGGGGGAGGGGGTTGGTGAGGGGTGTGTTCGTGGGGGGCGGGGATTGGCTGCTGGCGTGGTGTGGCTGTAACGGGGGGTTGGCCTTCCAAGCCTTCCCCGTTGAGTCGCCACGTTGCGGCTCCGTCCAGTCCCGTTTTGTCCTGGGCAAGGGGCTCCGTTGGTTTTTATTCACCCGCCCCACCGGCTCCTCGGGCTCGGGTGCAAGGTCACTTGGTTCACGTATCCCACGGTCCTTCCTTGGCAGCCCGTTGGCTTGACCGCAGTTCCCATGGAAAGTAGATTGGGGAAAAACGGCCGCCCCTGTCCACAAAGATTTCCCTTAACCGTGCCAAGTCTGCTTTTTTTTTGCGTTCGTTAACAAAGGCCTCCCAAGTCCGGGAGGCGGCTTCGAGCGGACTACGGGCCCACCCTATCCCACCTTAATCTATTGACTGACGAGAGGTGGGTTGAGATTCCGTGACAGTTAAACAAAATGACCGCGCCTTGTCCAACTTTGAAGACCGACCACACAACGTTTTGACAGCGACCCAAAGAAGTCACCCCTCTCTAAATTGTACCGAATTTCCACTACCCCCCTTCGTATATGGGTTTGCGTATTTCCTTAGTAATGACCCCCCCAAGACCTCCCCCACCTTTTTTTTATCTCATAAGAGTGGGTCATTACCGCCCCTGCACGCTGCACACTTGGCACCCTCAATGTTTTGGTTCTGCGAAAGAGCCACTTTGCGTTCCATTTTTACGGAACCTGGTTTTCCCGGACACGGGATTTATCTTTGCCTGATCCTCTCCCTTTCTCCATGACGCTGCCTCCGTCCGGCGCCAAACCGTTCCTATCCAACTGGTTTAACTCATGGCGTGTTCGAGTCCACCCGAACTAGGCGTCCTACTTTGCACCTTGTCACCGTTGACCCTTCTTGTGGAGCCCCGGGCCTCGCCTCCGGTCTCGTTTTTGAATCTTATCTCTCCTGGGCCCAACGAAACGTTTTTTTCTTCCGGGAGATATCGGCTGGCCAGGCTTTCAGCTGTTCTTCTCGGGTCGGGCTTTGGATGTCGCCATCACCCCACCGGATCGTCCGCGGTTTGGAACCCCCCCCTGCTGGCCCTCTCGTACGCATTTGTCCGTTTTTTTGTCATTGCTCGGCTCAACCTTGGCCCGTCTCTGCCCGATAGCTCTGTCCGGCCCCATTTTTTTTTTTTCATTCCCCCTGGGCGGATTCTGTTACCGGACCCGCGACAGCATAGTTCCCTCCCCGTTTTCTTTTTTTTCACCCCGTTGCTAACCCGTGCCGGCCGTTCTCCTTTCAGTTGACTGTTTTCTTGCAACCTGTCGCCCGATAAGTAACCCCCCCTCCCCTCTTTACCTGTCACCGGATTGATGCTGTCTGTCTTCGCGGGGCCACGCTCCGCCGGTCGAGCTTCTTTGCACCGCCCGCTTTTTTTGCTACTCGGCTTCGCTCTGCTTGCTTGCCGATGTTACCCTCGTTTTCTTGCGAAGCCCTGCTGGTCCCCACCCCAACTACTTTTTGTCAACGGGAAACTCTCTGACCCGGAGCCGCAGGCGTTTTCTTTCCCCCTTTTTTTTTTGGCAGCCGTGCATTTCGCGCCCACTGCCAAAACCCCTTTGCACCCCACCCCCCCCTTTTCCCGGACTCCAAACTGTTTACGTCGGCCCCTTTTTTTTTTTGCCCAACCGTTCCGCTTCCCAGAGGAACCCCGATTTCACACCTCCCCTTACCTTTTCAAACCCTTACCCCTTAATCCCGCGAGGACGACTCGGATTCCCCATAATGAAGCTGTTAGGGCTCCATCGACCCTCACTTCGCCGGACTCCCGGAACTCCGTGTTGAACTTTTATGAAGTCTATGATTTTTTTGGCCTCACTAACTTTCGCCCCCTTCCGTGCGGGGTGTGCTGGAAACCCACCTGATTCAACTTTCGTTTGGTGTTGAAGATGCCGCTGTGCACCCAACGTCCCACTTTGTCTGAGGTGTGTGGCCTTGGGTGCTTTTCTCATACGTTCCCCCCCTTCCATCTCATTTTTGTTTTTTTGGCCGATTTTTTTCTTTGATCCTGCTCCTTAGGGTTCTGCCACACCCATGAGTACTGTACTGTGATTGGACAGCCCTCTCAGATGTCGTTTCTTTCTGAGCAGTTGTGGCCGGTACCCGGAACAACGGAGCATTTCGGTGTCTTATTTTTGGGTGCCTTTTTTGCACGCCGGGGTTCCCCTAAGTGACCGTCTTCCCGGCACCTTTTTTTTCCGGAGACGACGTTCGGCCTACCAGTGCGAACACCGGCTTGATTCATCTATGTATCTCCGCGTCCTTTTCGAGGCCCTTCCGTCCCGGGTCGTTTTTTTTTCAGTTGCTGTATGTTTTTTCTTCGTACCCCTTGGGGAAAACGTTTTCTGTTTTTCCTGTCTACTCGTCTGGTCATGCTTGGTTCCCTCCCACTGGTTTGAAATTTTTCGTTTCCGTTTTTGATATTTCCCCCATAGCAGGGGACCTCCCCCCTTCTACGTCTGGTCGGCCGTTCTACTTTCCTTGTTTCCCCCAGGGCGGTTTTTTTTTTTGCCAGATCCCCGTCTTCCAATTTTTACGCCTGCCCCCAGAAAGATCGCCTGCGAAAGAGGTAGGTGGTCACCCAGCTTGTTACGGGCGTCTCGTGTTGTTCCTGCGGTGTCCTACCCGCGTTTTCCAAGATCCCAGGATCATTAGAATGATTGCCCACTGTTGGCGCGGTCTTGCTTTCGATGCCCAGTGCTGGTAACGTTCTTGGAACTGATACCGAGGCCGTATTTTACAGCACGTTTTTTGGAAACCTAGCAACGACAGTCCCCCGGCGGTGACGATGAAAAGGGTTGATCTGCGTCCCCCACAGTCCCTCCTTTTGCCGCCATTTTATGACATTGTCCCCGGATTAAGAAGGCAGGACTTTCTTTTTTGATTCCCGCGCCACCTTACGTCCATTTTGCTGGCCGTGTCCCACTCCCCCGCGATCGTTTTTGTCCTCCGCCCATTTCGAAACGTTTGTCTTTGGCCCCAAAAAGGGTTTGCGTTGAAGCCGTCCTCTCTCCTACTGGGCGTGACTCTTCCTGGCTTCTTGAGGACTTGGTTTTACTGCGAGGCCTTTTTGTGGGAACTCCCCCCCCGGGGCCTGTTGGGTTTTGTGCGCTTTCCTTTGCTGGCTCCCTAGGATTTCTTTGTTGAGACGTGGAGTCAACAGCCCGTTTTCTGCTGAAAAACCTGTGTTCCTAGGTTCCGTGGGTGGTAAGTTCAGACCTATGTTTTGTCCTGTTTTCTCAATTTCGAGATCCAGGCCGGACAGGGAAATCCTTACTCCCACGGACGTGTTCAGTTTTCCAGTTTCTGCTCATTTTTTGAGAGGGAGTTTTTGCCCAGAATTGGGAGGTCAGTCAAGTCTTTTTCGGCGAGTTGGCCGGGTGGGTACTGGGGCGGTCCTCAGGGGCGTCTTTTTTTAGGGTCTTTTTTTTTTTGTTTTTTCTTTTTTTTTTGTTTAACTTTTTAGGACGAAGCAGGTGAATTGACAGGGGCTGATCGTGGGGACAGTGTATCGGCCGGTTGTGCCGTGGTTTTTCGAGTTGTTTTGAAGTTGTCGGTATCTTACTGCGATACTTTTCCGGGTATCCTGTCTTCGACATATTACCTTAGTGTGTTAGTTCTTGATAGTGGGCTCTTTTACCCCGGTAAGCAGATATTTAGCGCCCTGCACGTTGTACGTGTGACTGTGGGAGTTAAGGTCTTTTGGTCCCTTCCCAAGGTGACTAAATTGCCTTTTAAGTCTTTCTGAGTCAGTTTTTTTATTTGGTAACGTCTCGCCCCCCCCGAATGTACTTTCCTGACCCGACTTTGATTAGTTTAGGTCGGTGCAGTCCTTTTTGGGCCTGAGTTTCTTAGATGGGTGGGGTGTACGAGGCCCAAACAATGTCCCTTGCAGGGGGCCCCCTTTTGGAATTTAGGGAATGTTTCTGAAGTTTTACTGTTTGCCCTGTCCCTTTTTGTTCCCGTGTGGTCCCATTCGCCTGTCTGTAATG